>Ga0209611_10000757_pt1 | contig 50882 bp, 26 predicted proteins | sample S1TSphgellanicum_3_FD_187693 | JGI IMG/M metagenome (GOLD analysis project Ga0209611, IMG submission 187693) | Host-associated microbial communities from peat moss isolated from Minnesota, USA - S1T2_Fc - Sphagnum magellanicum MG (SPAdes) (version 2) | ecosystem: Host-associated > Plants > Peat... | reverse complement strand
AATCCAATGAATTTTGACCCCTGCAATCGACTTCTAAAAATTCGAGAGTCCATTGGGACTCCAACTCCCAAAGTCGAAGTTCATTTGGGAATGTGGAGGTTCATTCCCTCACACTCTTTTGCACTCTCAGGAACATGAAATGTGACTCTCGGGCTCTTTTTTGGCTCGCACCTTTGCAAGCCCTTGTTTTGGTTATGAGCCCAAAGCTAAAGTTGTGACATGAAAAGGCACATGTTGGTGGGTAGGAAAAAGGAATGAAATAGTTATTAAGAAAGGAATGAAATAGTTATAACAATAAGAGGTAATTATTAAAAAAGAAATGAGGTAGTTAGATTTGGAAATGAAGCAGGTATGAGTTTTTTTTGGAATTTTTTAGGGACAAATGTTAGAATGATTATGCAAAATGTCCCATCTAGCAATTCGTTGAAATTTTCATCACTAGAATTGTAAATTATGTTGAAATGTGCTTGTTTTTAAATTTTAAAGAACGTTCAATATTTTGATTTTGGAACATTCATAAAATATTATTCTATTGCATATTGACCTATTGTGATGAAAAGTTAAGGGATGAAACCCTAAATTGATGGAATAACGCCATTAGCTGCCAAAAGCAAAACATGACAACTTTCGATAGTTGATGGTGATGTGAAAGGAAAATATGGGTTTCTATGGCTATTTTTCTTTTTGTTTGTTTCCTAGTTATGAACATTTTGGGTTTTATTTTTCGACGACATTTGACATGTTATGATTCCTTTCTTGGATGCATTTTTGGTGGTGTGGTTATTTTCACATTGTCATTTTGATGGATGTTAATCAAGGATAATAAACTTGAGCTAGGGATAAGAGGTGGAGCTTTTCAACAATGGAGGCAAAGTTAAGTACCTTGAAAGTTTTTGTTGTAGAATTGGCAATGGGTGGTGTTGAAATGTTTTAATTTTAGTTAACTATTTATGTTTACTGGTCGAGAAGGAATGTCTTTTGTGAAAGATTATATTCTCATAGACGCTATGAATATTCCACTGTGCAATGAGCTTCTTTAGGAAGAATGCAATTTTAGTAGTAGAAGTAAGGGTTGATGACCAAGAATGTGATGATGAAATTAAGGGATTTCGAAAGCAGTTACAAGGCATCTCATTGTGTTGTTTGTGGGCATCCATGTAATTAGATTGTGTTTAATAGTTTAGTGGCTAGGGTGAAAGTATTTGTATTATTGGGAATTTCAAAAAGATATTTTGTTCCTACAACATTTGGGGTGATATGGGGAAGATTGTTGAAAAGCATAGTATTTTCTTTGTCAAACTTTCTAAGTCAAGTGAAGTTGTGTGGAGAGTACTTTGTGGAAATCTTTTGTGTGGAAATTGTCATGTGTGTGGGTGAAGTCAAGCATTGTGTTGTGTTTGAGGGTAATGAACTCATTAGAGTTTATGATCAATGGAGTTGTTGTGTATGGGGTTAGCTTTTATGTGTTTTCTTTGGGAATAAGAGTGTTTAGTATGGAAATTTAAGGGTCTATGACAAATGAAAAAGCTACAATTAACTTGTTGAGTCATGAAAGTGAGATCAAAGTGATATGATTTTTGGAGACCCATAGATTTAGATGCATTGTTTTGATAGCAAGTTCTTGAACATACAACCCATGATATTTGCGTTGATTATAGTAACTCATAGTTATGAAATTTATGTAATTTTGTTTCATCAATGTTATGTTAACCAAGAGGGAAGAATGTGACCCCTAGTTTTTTGTTACATTATCTTTGGTTAAATTTAACTTTTTCAACTTCATTTTTATTTTAAGGGTGGAAAAATCCATTTGAAAATATCATAATATTTCATATATATATATATATATATAGTGGATCATTTCCATTCTACCTTAATAACAAACATCAAAATAGGAATGGAATAGATTGTATATACAAAACTAAATTAGGTATGACTAAATATTTAAATTAAAAAAATAGTTAGAGATAGAATTTGATAGTAAATAAATAGGTTTGATCAAAGTACACATGGTTAAACATTTTGAATCCACATTTGACTCTAAAATTGGTCCTTTTTGTTTTTTTTTGTGAACAACTAACATGAGATCATTACATTAAAAGAAAAAGGAAAACAAAACAAAACTACAGTTTGGCAAAGGAGAAAACCAAACCACCTAACAAAATAAGCTAATGGGAAGGGAAAACTGATAACTCCATCACACCTTAAAATTACCCTTGGCACACAAAGTATGATGAGGGCCCCAAAGCTTGTCAAAATTCGTTAAGTATTATTTTGTAATAACAAAAAACCTCTTGATGAATTCAAGAATATCCTTCCATTTCATATGTCCATAGCTAATGAGCCCTTCAAAGATCAAACATTTGCACCTTTGATTTGAATAATAAATTTTTTTATCAATTCTTTCCATCTAGGTGCACCAAACCACCACCCGTTTCAAATATGTCCATATGGGGGTGAATTTGCAAAATTTCATATGAAGTTTTTTATTGAAAAAACATTGTTAAAGGTCAAGGGTTTTTATCTTTCCTTAATTAAGGGGCACTATAAGGAATTTACAAATAAATGACTAATTTTTAGTCCTAATTACCACACTCAATTTATTATAGGGCTTAGTTGCCGTAGACAAGTCATATAAAAATGTAACTTACTTGAACTTTTCATCTATCCAAATTAACTTATGTGGGATCGCCCTTTTACAACTGATTTTATGATTCAACAATGTAATTGCATTGTTTATATTTATTTAAATATTTATTATTAAAATAATAAAATATTAGTATCATATATTTATATTATTATTAATTTCATTAAGTTCAACTTGTACCATGATGACATGTGTCATTACATAGGCTAGGCTTAAAAAAACTAATTTAGGTTGTTAGGTAGGCCACTTATTGTGTGTATTTAAAATCATCTACTTAAAATAACCTAATAGGCACCCTATGTTGGTTAGTTTAGGGAGGGAATATTTAGTTAACATTCCAACATTCACCACAACCCATGTCATTTGTGGGAATTGATCCTTGAACCCTAAGGATGATATCAACTCCTTTACCACCAAGCCACCCCACTTGGCAAAGAAATAATGTGCATTCTATTTAACCTATTTCATTCAAAACATTACATAAAATATCATTTTTTATTTTTGATATCTTATTATGAGTTTGTCCAAATGACAAGGTCAAAGTTTAAACTTAATTTTTTTCCAATAATATACACAAATTTTTTTCATTTTAAAAATATAAATTGATTTGAAAAGAAAAATATTTGAACTTCATTATTTAATACAATTTCAATGATCATTCCATGAAAAAAATAAATTCAATCACATGATTTGTAAATCAATAATAAATAAATAAATAAATAAATAAATAAATTTCATATCTTAAACTTTCATTTGATTCTAAAAGTTATATTATACAATTTTTTTATAGACCATAATTTTACCAATAAATTTTAATTAAAATGTGTGATATATAGTTTATTTACATATTATATGTATAAATAGAAATATAGTAAAAACACTTTTACTAACTATATTATTTATGATATAATAGATTAATCTAGATAATCAATTTTGATTTTTAAATATTAATTAATTCCATATAAAATTAATTAAATTTATGGAATTAAAATTTTTATTACCTTTACATTTATAATATCTTAAATTTTACTTAAAATTATGATAAAATTTTATGTAAAAATAAATTATGTTTTTCACATCTCAAACTTTTATTTGATTTAAAAAATTATATTATACAATTTTGTTTATCATAGATCATAATTGTACCAACAAAATGTAATTTAGATGTATGACATATAATTTATTCACTATATAATGTTTGTAAATGGGAGTAGATTACTTGAGGATGAATATTAATATTGATGTAATATCCAAATTTGTTGTATGATATGTAGGTTTAAATTAAAATATCAACTTTGGTATGAACCCTGATATTAAAATCCATACCAACCTAGTGCAAGGTCTAGCCAATACCCACATGACATACTCAAGGTCTAGGTTTTTTCCATTTGTCATACTTTGACCCATAATAAATTAGTCTAATCTTGGCATTACTTATATTATGTTTCATACTTAAATCAAACATGGTTTTGTAATGTTGTATTAGGTTTTGGGTATTGTTTTTAAGATTTGAACCTTGCATTTATACTTAGACCTTTGAGTCAACTTAGATATTGTAAGGTCACGGGTCAAAATCCTTTAAGGTGTACCATTGAAGACAAAATGGGGGCAACATGTATTGGAATCTTAAATTTGAATCTCCATAAAAGAGTAAAAAACTGTTATATATTTTACAGGTCAATATTTTAAACTATCACATATTTAGGACCATCAATATCATGCATTTTGTGTCTAAGGTATGGTGAAACAATATTAGTAAAATAGTATAGAAAAGGGTGACATGAGCATTATTCATAAAATTGCCTTGTCTTCACCTTAGTTTTGGGCCTCCTTTCACCCCCAAACCTTTCTTTTAGTGGAATTTGCAAACTAAGGTTTTTTTTATTAAATATAAGTATGAAATGCTAAAGCTTAGTATTTAATGCACAAGGTTTGAGACTAATTATAGTAGTTGTACATTTAGGAATTATATATAATTATATATATAGGAATAATAGAAGCTCATGAAAAAAAAAGATAAAATGAAACTTAATTTACCACAAAATTGATGGTTTTATGAGTTTCACTTCCATTGAATGCTATTGAATTTTTTTGCAGTTATTTTTTGAATCTCATTTCATTTATGACCAAACTCAAAGTTCTAGTGTCTTGTTTTCCTTATTTTATGGATAACTCTATTGTGAAACATTTTTGGAACACCTTAAAAAATGTGGATTCACCTATTAAGGTTAGGTAGTGAATAATGAAGAATGGGGAAAGAAGATTGTAAAACGTTGTACACCAATAATGAGGATGGAAATTGGACTTGCAAATTGCAAATGTTTTGGGAGTTGTGTTTTGTAATTGCAACATCAAATCCTACTAACATAAGTTTGTAAGTTTAAAAAAAATTTGCTCCAAGTTTATTTTAATGATTGTTTAGTGTTTAATAATTGTTAAGGATACAAACATTTGTTGTAACATGTGTAGAACACCAAGTGTAAAGTGAATGAAATTTTAGCTAGTGCACAAGATGTGTTTTTATGCAATTTATTTTACCATGCACATGGTGGTTGGTATCAAACACAAGGTTAAGCATCCTTGCCCTTGTGAATCCATTGCAAAAAAAACATGTATTTTCTACCCTTAGCATCATGACCATAGTAACTATATAAAAATTATTGTTACTTGACAAACATGAATACTTTTATTTATTTTCATTAACCCAAAAAATAACAATGTTTAATTTGACTAAGTTTAATTTTTAAAAATAAAATAAAACATTAAAATGGACACATGGACCATGAGGGACCTATATGAAGATTATAATTATAATGTAATGATTGAATTTAAACACAGATAATGACATGCCACCATGTATGACCATTCTAACATAAAATATGTTATTTCTTGTTTGATGAAATATATTAAAAAATGAAAAAACTTTTAATTACATGTAATTATGAAACTAAAAAACCTATGAATTGTATATAATCAATTTATTGATTTAAAGCTTGTTTGATGAAAGCCCAATATTAATCTTTTTGTGTGCTTTTGAATTGTTAAGTGTAAAGTAAAATAAGGGAGGGTAAAAGCATGGTTAGATGGTTTGTTTTTGACATTTTAAAATTATATACATCTTACATTAGATAATTTTGAACTTATAATTGTCCACTATGTTTTTGGTCAAAAATATTGGTGGCCACCTTATGGATATTATTAATCATGCAATTGGTCAAGAAAATCTTTTGGAAGTTTGGAGATTTCAATGTGAAATTGATGATAAGTGATAAAAATGATTAAAATCATGGCACAATTTTAAAAGAAAAAAATTGTATTGGAAGGATTTCAATACATTTTATTATTAAATTTTTCATTTGATGGTGCCTTATTTTAAAATTTTATTTTGACACCACTATGACATATTTTCAATACACATTTTTTATATTGTATCTGTGATAGATGAATTATCATCATTTCAAAAGTCCATTATGAATCCACTCTTTTCTTAGAATTTATTCATATTTTTCAATATGGATTAGATCATTAAAAGTTATTGCAAAAAATATAATTAAAAAATTGATGATTTTAATGTTGAATATAACTTTACATTTTAAGTTCATTTACAATTTGAAAAAAATTACAACTATGATAATCCAAATAGTTCCCTAATTGTGCTTTGTCCCTAGATTTTATTGAATTAATTTGACATAAAATATAAAGGAAGTCACCAAACTTACTTAGTGTCTTCTTGTTTCAAAAGGGATCGACTAATTTTTTTGACAATCAATCGCAGTTTTTTGTGTTTATGGTCTAGCATCTTGCATTGGAAGTATTTGTGACGCATGCCATGGGAACATTGTTCTTTCTTTAGGTGATTTTTTGCCACTTGCTGATGAACAAAATCCAGTGCAACTTATTCAAAGGATTTTTGTGAAAAAGTTCACCAAAGTCACCAAATCTGGAGGAATTTTTGTTCTGAAATTATCATATTTAGATAGTAGGTTCATGTACGTTGCCAAAATATGGTAGGAATTTTACATTTTTCTATTTTCCTCTCTGAACTATAGCCAAATTTGGCTAATTCCTCTTGTGGATAATCACTAGTGTGGCTACCTAACAAAATTGAAAAAAAACACCCTTGCATGGGAAGAGTGGCAATTATCGTAGTACCTTGGCTATTTCAACATGTGTCCGTCAAATAATTAATAAATTTTGAAACATTCATTTCAACAAATAGAACATTCCTAAATATTCACTATTTTCCTTCACAACATTTGTTGATTTGGAAGAAATAATGTTTAAAAATTTCAACATTTCTGAAAATAATATAATTATTGTTGAATTGGCCAAGGTACTAAGGTATTTGACCAAGGGTCCTTCATGTCCCTTCTCAAGGGTATCTCAATTTTATCACAATTGTCCCAGGAGCATCCAAGATTTATTAAAACCACAAGCATCTTGATTCTCAACTAGTTACTACAATGAAAATCAAAGAAAATCACTGATACCACGGCATCGATTTGTGACCAACTGTGGACTAGTGTTGTGCAAGTATTTGATTTTGTTAATAATGGGCATTCCAGTTTTAAAAATATTTCAGAATCAGAGAACCATTGCTTCCAAGTGCTTGAACAAAATAATTCAAATAACTGACAGTTCTAGGCTGAAAATGGGTTTTTTGGCTAAACTTGTAAATTGTCATTTGGATATATTGATGTCCACTTGAAGGCCGACTCGACTACTTAAAACTAACTGCTTCTGACTGGTCTGGCATAATAATTGGCCCATGTGATGATGGCATAATACATTATATTGTCCAAGTTTTCATGTTTATGGTTGAGGCTAGCAAACAATCGACATTCTATGTCGGATGTAATAAAGGGTGTTAGACTAGAGCTTAAATTGTGGATCTCCTCTTAGGAACATACCCACTAAGATATGGTGAGGACATTGAAGAAATATCGCAGCTCTGAAACAAAGCTTTTGTCAGATGATACTATGATTGTGGAGGGGAAGGAATCCTTGTACTGGGTTGTTGCAGACACTTGCTGCTTGTAAACATTGAGCCATGTGGGTGGGGGGGGGGACTTGCAATCTGAACTGAATTGTGTGGAATGATTAGGTCCTTATATACATGAGTGTTCTGCACCTCACAACCACCTAAAAACAAATTGGAAGGAATAGGTTCAAATGTTCATTAACATGTTAAAGATATTTGTAAAGTCGTGTCTTGTTTCACCCTCTGTTTGACCCCCTATCCCCTGTTTCATGCCCAGTTAGTGGTTGTCTGTAAAGTCACCCAAACTAACTAGGGTGAAGTTGGAAACTAGGGACAAGAATTACAAAGTGAGTGGGGGTAATTAGTTTTCTACCTTCACATCCACCCCTATAGCTTTGAAGTATCATAGTTAGGGGTAGCTTGTCATAAGGTTGTCCAATGGTTAATCAACAATTGAAGATTCCACACCGAAAATAAAATATTCTCAAAATTTCAAAATATTCTATATTTTTTTGTCACAAAAATATTCTGTTTGAAAATTTTAGTTTTTTTGAAAATTTCACATTTCTACAAATAATTTAATTAGTGCTGAAGCTTGCCAAGGTACTACTGTATACCTCATTCACTAATTCCACACCACATTGCAAGAAAGTCAAGGTATAACATTGAACAAAGTGAAGCATCTAGCCTTTGGCAATCATTTCCTAAATTGATTTAACATTGCAACGTGCTTCCAAAGTAACAAGTGACTCCCTTTTGATTGATTGTTGATTAGTTCTTCAGGCTGGTTCCCAATCCTCTTGTTGTCCTACTTCAAATTGCTCAACATTCACTCCTTAAGCTTTCATATAAGTTGAATTCATATTGATATGTGTTGGGGTGTAAAAACCTTTGTCATAGGGTTTGCTTGTGCAATCTTCAACGTTTTGTTGGACAATGAACATTCAAGTTCCTTGGCAAACATGCACATTGATGGTGTTCACACAATATTTCTAAGGATGCAAGTCTTTCATTTGCTAGGGCTTGCTTTGCTATAAAAGGCCACTATGGTTGAGGACTTATAGGTGTAGATCCAATCTTGTTGGGTTCTTTGAGTTGTGGATGATTACAAATGCTCATGGGTTTTCCATGAGTTAGTTCAAGATCTACAACCAGCTTCAGAACAAAAATGTGCATCGACCAAGCATTATATTGTGGAAAAAAAGGTTACCAAACTTTTTGGTCAACTTATTACATTCTTGAGGTTAGGAAGAACTAATAGTACCATTGTGATGGGAGATGGTATTGTTTAAAGGAAATATGGTGTGCAACATCAAAGAATCCAAGACCAATAACCATCCATAGACCTTTGTTCTCCACTTTGTTACCCTCTCTCTTCATGCAAACTCCATGTTGTTGTCCACCTTTGAGCTCACCAGCTAGAGCGCCTCCATGCCAAACGTTCTCACACACACTTTCTCTTTTGAAATCTTTCACATGTTTTTCCTTTTGTGAAGCCTCTCACACTTTCTTTTGCCTAAATCTCAAACTAAAAACTAATAGAGAGCTTTGGAGTTTCTTGTTGTTTTTTTCACCCTAAACCTCATGCCCTTCATTGTTTGAACTTTCATGTTTGAAGCATTTTGACGCAAAAAAAACTTCACACTTAAAAGATCTTTCACACATCATTTTGTTAGCAAGACATTTAAACTCAAGGTGATTCACTTTTTTTTTTTTTCCTTTGTACCATGTCCACCCCAAGGTTCACCTCAAGTTCATAAACAACCTTGTTTTTGGCCCAAAGTTAGGGTGTGTATTAAAAAGTCAGTACTTGGAAATTCAATGATACACACATTCAACCATTACATCATCAAAATATTGAATGTCACCATGTCAAGATCATGGCTTACACTTGAATTATTTCTCTTCTAATCTGCATCAGTCAATTAATAATCTAACAATATTATTCTATGCAGACTACATAAAGAAAAAATAGTGATGGGAAAAAATACCTTTGGAATTTCTTTCAAGACATCAAGGGATTTCAAGCCCAACTTTTAGCATTATCACTCAATCACAAACATCCATAGGATCCCTATGTGTATCGACAAATGGTTTAGACTCATGAATATTTGTTCTCCCAACTTTCTGCCCTGAATCACTACTCTCAAGAAATTTTCAAGTGAACATACATTAACTTTGTTAGTTCATGGTCTTCACCCCATTCAATAACACTTCACAAAAATATTCAATGAACTTTGGGCTGTTACCACAGAATGAACCGAACTCCTTTTCATGACCAATAGATTACATATTCAAACAACAACAAAACACCTATCCAATGCTTTGGTGATAGAACCTTGACACATCACTGTCAAATTTTCCCAGTTTATTCCCACATCGTTTTGTTTCCTTAACAAATGTTGTAACCTTATTCCTTTTTATATTCCTCTATTATGCTCATCATCTCCCACCACATACTTCCTTTTTTTATTTTTATAAGCATTGTTTAGACCTTCATCGACAACATGCGCAACCGAAGAAAACATGATAACCTAATGGAAGCCAAACTGTTTCAAACTTGCTTCAAGGACATACTCCCTTGGTTTTAGCATGTACATATTACACAAATCATAGAAAATAGTAAGACACTTAGCTCTTTCCAATGTCAAATGATGATCTTTCCAACAATAGTGATCACCTCGTTAAATCTCATCTCCAAACACCATTTCTACCATCACTAATTTCTCATACCAATCATCATCTTCCAACCACCACACACACTTTCAAGAGCAGAACTTCACAATGGATGAGAACCAACATTGCACACCACACATTAGGAACCAACAACAAACCAACCAAGCACCTCCAACACTTGAATGCATTTCCCTCCATCACTAGGAGGCACCTAAAACATATAAAAGATAACTAAACGAACCTAACTATTCCAGGGAAGGAAACACTTTCCTCTCGTAAGCCTTTCATTAATCATCTTCACACCACCCTAAACTGAAAATGACTCATTAAAAGTTTGCACTCCAACTTGCTTCTGTCTGCAAACATTCAAGTGCAACTTTGAGTCCCAGTATGAAGAAGACTCAAACAAATGCACACATGGAGTGCATTTGTTTGAGTCTTCTTCATATGTGGCCTTGTGTTGAAATGTGGGAGGACCTCAGTGGGTTATGGGAAGGCATGGGCATACTCTGCAGATTGTGGGACATGGACAGTTGCTGTATATGGTCTGTTATCAGTTAAGAAGTTTCAATTCAGGAGTTTAGTTCTAGATGTACATAGGCATTTGTGTGGCAGAGTTTGAACACATCAGGGGTTTATAGATCAAATGAATCTCAGAGTCCAACACTTTCAAGTGAATCTCCAATGTGTTTAGGTCTTTGATCCATCATACTGGGAGTGAGATTTTGGTCAGGATCCAAGTGAGTATCTGAAGCATTACTTGATTCAAGTTGGTCCAGAAGCATATCATGGGTTCATTCAATGGGGTAGGCCCCTAAACCCATTCAAGTGATGGAACCAAAATGTGGGTATAAGAGAGGGAGCTGATCCAAAGAGAAATACCAAACGTCTTCACAAGTTTGTGTAATCAATAATTGAGTAGCACAATTACAGACATCTCATGCAACGGTTTGCTGAATTGGCTGTTAATATTCATTTCAGTTCATTATGTGTACTAATTACTGTTTATGAATGTAATACCATTTCTTTGAGGATTTTAGAACACACCTGATTAACTCCATGGGTTGTTTAAGTGTAGGGTAAAGCCTGAGGGGGGGCTTCATGGAAATACGGGCCGTGTGAGGCAGAGCCAAGCCCATAGTGTGAGGCTAGAGCAATGCAAAGCTTTTGTGCGATCAATATTTTTGTGCACATGTGCATGAATGTGCACATGTGATGAGGCTTGAGCAACACAAGGTTTTTGTGTAATCAATGTTGTATGTGAGCATGCACAAGTGTGCATATGGGTTGAGACTTGAGCAACATATGCTTTTTGAGTGATCAATATTTTAACCATCAGTTGCCACTGAAAAGATACCAAGTAAGAGTAGTGGCTATCAACCTACCATTTGCAACTTCACTCCACTGTTCATCTGCTCCTACCTGATCGTACTCAACAAGACTCAAAACACATTTCTTTGGATAGTGCTTGACCTTTCTCAAGTGTTGTGGGATCTGAGTTTTGTGTGTTGCCAACTTATCAAGGCAGCAGCAGGTGGGGAATAAAGGACACTGAGGTCCATGATATCAAACATTCTAACTTTGAGCTAATCACAGGGTAATTATTGCTCAAACTATCACAAACATGAAAGCCAATGAAATTCACCCAAAAAAATTTGGTGGTTTGATTCCTTCAAAGAGCCGGATGTGCACCCAATTCAATTTATGTTTTCTGAGCAACTTCCCAAATCAATGTGAGCTCTACAACAGCCCAAAAAGTTGTAGCAGAGCTTTGATGATGATGATGATGATGATGATGATGATCCTGTGGAAAAACTATTGAACCAAAAAATCTATAATGCACCACCCAGGAACTGATTTGGAAACCTAAACCCTAACCCATGACATCTGATCTGAATTGCATCCAGTGATCAAGATGTGCTCTAATCTGACAGTCATCTCTCTACACTTTGTGGGGGAAAAAAAATCTGGGAAGAAATACAAAGTTTCAAATTGCATGTCACAGCAATGCATTTGCTATTGTTGTCCCTCCTCCTTCAAAATCCACAATCTGTGTTCAAGGACTTGACTTCCAGCAGGCACAGCCAACTGTGCTCTAGATCCCCTTAAAAGCTCTTGAAATTTTCCTACAAGCTCAGAGATGATCCAGCTGCTGCTGCTGCCATTCAGAGAGCTTGCACGATGCTCCAACTACTTCCATGCATCGGAATTCTGGAGAGAGAAATTCACAGGAAGTCTAGACTGTTAACAATGAAGCTGATGAAGCTCTAACGTTCTTTCTTCTAGCTGGAATGAGGACCATGCATGAAAGACTCAAGAAATGCAAGATTTTCATGAAAGTGGTGGCAACTACTTGAGAGCATTGGGATGATCACAGTTTGAGGTTTGAGGAAGTTTTGTGATCATGTTGTTTTATACCTGGCTGAAGTATGCTGTTGGGTATTGTGATCCTGAGTAGGCTTGTTGATGATGATGGTGTGATTGATGACCTGAAGAATGCCATGGAACACTGGCATTACTGCCATGCTGTTGTTGTTGCTCAGTTGGACTCAGGAAAGTCTCAGCTACTCCGTCTGCTGCTGCTGCAGTAGCCCCACTGCTGCTGGAAGTAGTGGCAGCAGCAAATGCCACCATGCTATTACCACCTTCCAGTTTAGTTTGTGATGCAGCTGGAAAGAAACCGGATGTGCTTGCAAGTCCGCTGTTACTTCCCAATTCCCTGATGTCCAACACGTATGCACCCAAAAAACACCTTCAAGTTCCACCAAAAATCTGAAACACAAGGAACTTCCAAGACCAACAGATGCTATGTGCTATGAGGAAGCTGTTTGAGAATTGAGTGGAGGTTCAAGCAGAATTGAGCAAGGTTGTTGATGCACACAAGAATCATGTGTTCTTGAGGAGATTTGTGGCCATAGAGATGGATAGGATAGTGATACCTGGACATCTGAGCTGGGAGAAGGGAAGCTGCATTGGACTGATGCTCCATAAAGTCTTGAAGAATTGCTGGTTGATCTCGCTGTTGTTCTGGCATATTCCATTGCAAAAATGAGGAAGCTGCAGCAGCAGCTTGTTGTGCACCTGTCATGGCTCCCCCTCGTTGCATGGCCATCAACTGCATGTTGCCCATAAACTCATGCTGTCAAGCAACAACAAAATTGGTCAGAGCCGATCATAACATTCTTTAACATTCAAACTTGATCATGATCCCTACTTGTCAAAATTCTTCTCTATGAAACTAGATCACATTGCACACAGCAGCAAACCCTAGAGCCCTGGGAGGTGAAGAAGGCCCAATGAAGTAAAGAATGAAATTACCCTGTCACAGTTGGACATTGGAAATTGGCAACAAAATCCATTGTAGCAACAAAACCCATTATAAAATTGTTGAATTTTTTTAATGGTTTTAGTTGGATGATAGAAGATAAGATACTTTTTCACCAATGTGCATTATTTTTTCTAATTTCACATTGTTTCAATAGTACGTTTCTTACCTATCTAAAGGAACCCTAAGGCATTTATTCCAAAAAGAAAAATTTATTCCAGAAGTCTATCCAAAGATTGATTTGTTCAGAGAAGCCACAACAACAACAACAAACAACAACAAAGCTTCAATGACAACAATGAGGTACCTGTCTCTGCATGGCATTCGCAGCTTGATCATAAGCATTGGTGACGAGGCTCTGTTTGAAACCACAAACACACCAAATTACACAAAATTGTTGATGAATTCTAGAATGTTTATGGTGCTCAAACATTTTCATAGATCTGTGGAGGTTCCAAGGAGACAGAATTTAAGATTTCAAGATCTGATGTGGCAAAGTGCAATGGACAAACTCTTCTTAGAGCTTTTGGTTCAGAGATGTACTATATTATAACTCTTCAGTAATTGAAAATGATGTACCTTGTGTCGTCGCACTCTTTCAAGAGCTTGTTCTAGTTCTGTCTCCATGTTTGCAAGCTGCTGCACGGATGTAACAGTTTGAATGATTTGCTCGTCTGCTAGAAAGAACCTGCATATCCATGGATTGAATTGATTCCCAGAGACCCCCACCCCACCGCAACAACAACAACAGCATGTGAATTCTACATTTCCAATACTCTGTAGACCCCTTGTAGTAACCTTTTCAAATCTAACTAATCGGCTTGTGCAGCAGTTTAACTGCAAGTTAAGATCATTGAACCAAGATACAAAGGGACACGTTGCAAGCTCTAACTGTAAAGGAATTCTGAAGCTCTCTAGTTGAATCATGCCCAGGTTTAAGTTTACCAAACCGAGATACAAAGGGACACACTGCAAGCTCAGATATAACTGTAAAGGAATGGATTCTGAAGCTCTGGAGTTGAATCATGCGGGTAGACTTAGACTTTCACCTTGCTCGTTGTTGTAGCAGGTCTTTCTCATGTGTTAGTTTCTTCACCTCATCTTGTAACACTCCAACTTCGTAGCTTTTGCTGCAATGTTGTTCAAATGTAGTAGTTCAGAACTCCGCAACCACAAACACACATGCACAACAAAATTCCCCACCAGGCCGGCCATGACTTGAATCAAAGTCAAGAACAGCAGTCTAAACAGTTTCTCCTCGGAGAGACTTCTCTAGTTCGCATCTAGCCATAGCTATATAGAATTGCTCGGCAGCAACGACAACAACATTACACCAAATCTTAGAGAGAAAGTAAGCTCTAGACCAACAGCTCAAACACCCATCGATGATCGAGCTGCTGCAGCAGGAGGATCCTGAATTGCTTTCAGAAGCTACAGTTTCGATGCTCGTCTTGCCTGATCGTACCTTGATCCAGAAGCAAGTTGTTGATTTAACGCGAGATCCTTCTCTCCTGAGAGCTTCTTCAATGCCTTGTGTAGATACTGCACAATTATCAAGCTTCAGACTGGGTTAAATGAATTGAACCTGTTGCATACTTGATGAACTCGATTCTGTAAACTTACAAGTACAACTTGTTTTCATTCATTTTTCGCACAATCTTGTTGTACAGGCAATAAGAAGACTGATTCATGTGGGCGATTTCTACAGGTCTTCAAAGAGCTTCTAGAGAAGGTCTTTGAAAGGGCACAGCAACTCGTTGAATTTTAAAGCTTAGTACCTCCAGATTCTCGCTCTTTCTGTATGGTTGAAGTCGTTGAGGATGCATCCATGATCGTCATCAATAGTATCCGCGATGGCAAGGATCACATCCCACATAGACAGACAAATGCGTCACATATATTGCAAGTCACATTATAGTTTCAACTTCAAAGGGATCATCAACTGATGCATGTTGCAGTTGTCATGCATTGAACAGCAGCTAGCTTGCAGGAATCACGGTACTACAAGTAGCCGTCGCATTGCTAGGACCAGCCAGCGCCGATCGAGAGCTGCTCAACTGCTGGTGCGACTTGTGTTTTGTGAAGAACTTGTAGAGCAATTAGTATAAGCTTAGATTAAGAACTTCGAACAAAGCTGCTTGTGCAAGCTTCGACTTGGACAGAATAGTATATATTACTGATCTACTTCATCAAGAGCAACCTCGAAAACTTTTCTTCTCCCTGAGGATGATTAAGGTTGGTCATGGTGCACTACACACACCTAGTGTACTTGTTGCGATCGTGGTGCATGTGGAAATTCGCGAAGCGAGTCAACATATCTTCAAAACTGCGCCCCCACCAGAAGCCATCGGATCCACTCTAGTCATCATCATCATCAGCATCCGAGCTCTATGCATGAACCCAACCACCATGATCTACAACTGTTTGGAACTCTTGCTGATCAACATAATGTCTAAGTACTTCAAGCTGGTCAAGTTCTGCATCCACTCGAGGTGCGACCTGGTGGCAGTCTCGAAGAAGTTCTAGTCCTCCTCGGAAAGAAAGTTGCAGACTGGGTTTTTTTTTCTTTTTTTCCCTTCCTTAATATGAGTTACCAGCGGGAAGCACTAGAAGATATAGTCTAGAGAGGAAGATGATCATGGAAGTTACGGAGTACAATAGTGCACACACCTTTTGTTGCGCTCGTGCAATGGTAAGTTCGCAAAACGCGTGATCACATCTTCAATACTGCAGCCAGGATCAGCGGAACCCCATCAACATCATCCCCACAACACAACATTCAAGGCTCCAGCATCGAGGTCTTCACCACTGGGATGTCATACCTTTCTAGGGCTTGTGCAAAACTTTCTTGCCAATCAAAGCAATTCAAGGCTCTCTAGATCTCGCGGTATCTGTATCTAGGTCTGTGTGTCTCTGCGCTGGTCTCTCTGGAATTGCTTGCTCTAGGATCAGCACCAAGGTGGTTTTTCGAAAACTGTTTTGCTGAATTTATCCCTAGTAGCTGCTACTAGAGCCAAGACAAAAGAACTCATGAAGCAAGATCCGACGACAAACCTGCAATTGCAATACTGCGTGAGCTTTCCAGAGGGCGAGAACATGATGAGGGCGACGTCGATGTCACACAACACGGACAACTCGTACGCCTTCTTTATCAACCCATTGCGTCGCTTGGAGTATGTCACCTGCCTGTTGGTGGGATTCTCGATCTTCTTGATCTCCAATTTCACCCTTCCCATGATCGCTCGCTAGGTATCTAGCTACTCGCGGCTTATACCTAGTTCGCGGTTTCCAGCACCGGAAGGATTTCGAGCACTGCAGCTGATCAGCCTAGGAAGGGAAAAAAATCACAACAATCGCAACACAAACAAAATATTCACGACTTCTGTTCACAACAACATTGGTCTCAAGCTTCTACTAATTAAGCTTCCAAAGAGCAGCTCTGAAATACTCAAGCTGAATTGCTCTGAAGATTTCCCATATAGGCCGTCTGATCAGCAGGGTTCATCAAAAGACAAAAACCTTCATGGTGCATGTGGGTCGGACCTGCAGCAGTTAACCTAGAATTCGTCCAGCAGGGTGTTGACCAGTGTCTAGGGGAAGGAACTTGAAACGTTCTTCCTGATTCCAAGTGACGTGTATCTACCAAAGATTTCTTTGTCGCAGACCTAGCTCTTCAATAATTCAGGCTAAGTTCAACAATCTCCAGCTAGCTCCCAAGCTTGACCTGCAGCCCGGCACTAAAGATTCTGATCTGGTGAAGCTGTGAAAAACCTTAAATCCTGGTTCAAGGAGAAGTTCTTCGATCCTAACTGCAATGACAGTAGCAGAAATGTCCTCTTGAATCACACAATTCTAGATAATACGTCCTGAGTGTGCGTCTGCAGATCAGCTTCTTGCAAGCAAAAGTGTTGTGATCTAACAAGATGATCCAGAATGAGACGGAGCTCATTCAGCTAGTGCGAGGTTGAATTAGCTCTGCCTTCTTGGGCGGTGGGGTACAAAGCTTACTTGCTGCTCAAGGGTAGTGCACGTACAGTACAGCAACGTTGTGCTCCAGCTTTGGACAGCAGGCCGGCGCTTCTTTCGACAGTCCGACGCTCGTCGTCTATTCCCAACCCCACACCATAGATACCTGGAAATCAGTTGTCACGGCTGTTCAGACACTGCCCTCTAAGAATCTACGTAGCACCGTTCCTGAAGAGCACTAAACGAGGAGCAGGATTGCTCAAATGATCTTAATATAATTCCCATGAGACGTTCCAGTTCCAGAATTTGTTTTTTGTGATCCACAGGAACAAGCAGCATGAGGAACGAATTCATGTAATGCAAGAAAGTCACAGAGAATTAAGGTGGCGGCAGCTAGCTAGTCAGAAGAAATCGCCGATCGCAACAACACTAGTGCAGCTGCAACACCATGAATATTCTTGGCAATATCCCTAGCAAGACACGGAACAGCAGGAGGAGTAGAAACAACAACAACAAACAATTTCAAGCGCTCCTAGCTCCTTTTTGTTTTGTGACAATCGATCAAAGGAAATCGAATTCATGCCACCAGCAGCTTCCATATCCATCACGTACTGTGTGCTTTTCTTCCCTCAGACTAATATCTCAGCTGCAATTCTCCTAGCAAATCTGGATAAGCCGCCACCGCCCTGAACATGAATATGTTCTTTCTTTGTAACTTCTTGCCAATCAACTCATCTCTCTCTCTCTCTCTCTCTCTCAGATACAGCACCAGTCGAGGATTCAGGGTCTTACGAGGCAGCAAGTATTCCTCTAGATTCACACATCCATCATGAGTTCTTGCGCCACAATTACACTTGAGGAGCGTCGGCGCAATGGTCAGAGATTCCGCAAGTTCCGCTTGATGATGATGATGATAATGATGAGTAACCCCCACGAGCTAGCCTTTAATCTCTCGCAACGCGTTTCGACCCAGAAATTTACATCCGGCCGACCCCTGCTGCAACCTCCACGATCGAGCGCTAGCTGCTAAGTCTGGAAAAACAACGCGGTCGGGTGTGCGGACTGACGGCAACACAAGTGAGTTCTTATATAACTATGAGATTAACGCGATACCGTGATCACCCCGCATAAGTTGCAGCAGCAGGAGCTTCTGTATTCAACCTTCTTATCATCATCCTGCAGCTGTGCAGCTCCATAATTATCGATATAACACTTACCTACGACTATGTATCTCCTCAGACTTTGCTGGAACTTTCTAGTGGCCCCGGCGGATGGGATTCCGTGCAGTAGCTGATACAGAAATTCTCTGTCAACCTGCACAAGGATTCTTCCTGCTCTAGATGAACTCTCTCCAATCGAAACAAACTAAGGCTTGCAGAAGAAGGCAGCTCGATGGGGGCCGGATGCTGCTGCTGCTGCAGCAGCTTCACCACTAGTTCTAGTTATAAGAAGTAGAATATCTGCAGCAATCCATGATGCACAAAGCTTGATGAACCCACGACCATATTCAACAACAAAAACAAAGAACTACAAGAGAAAACAAATAAACAAACAATCACCACAGCCTGCTGCACCACCATCACCACAGCGAAAGGAACACACCAACACACGCATACACGACATGGCAACAGGAACAGGAGAAAACAAGCATCAGTTCCGTTCCACACCCTTCGGTTGCGCACCCTTTCGTGTGTTGGTATGTTGGGGTCACCCTTGAACAGGCAATCGGCGTATGAGTTGGCGCCCGTTCTTGGCGCTGGCACGGTCACACCATTCGCTGCAGTTGCGACTATGACGACGGAGGGACGGACTGATCATGGTGGTGGTGGTCCCGCTCGGGTGTGCGCGGGGGAGGAAGGAGGGGGGGGAGAGCCCGGGTCCTCCACCATCTCAACCCCGCATCTACAGCGCGCACTGGGGGTGCGGCCGCAACCCCACCACGACCACTACCACTCGCACTCTCACGCGCGTCTCGATGGTCTCGATGGGCGCCCATCGGACCCCACCGCGTCCAACCCCGCACATCTCGCCCTTCATTCATCGCCGTCTATATTAAGCCCATCTTGTGACCATAACAACCTCCACAACACCACCGTCCTCGCCCCCCTTCCCTCTCCACAACACACACACACACACACATAAACAATCAAAACCCTTTAAAATTACCAATATTCAATTACGACCTCCTCCTCCTTTTCCTCCTCGATCCAACACCAAAACTACACAAAAGCGAAGAAAATCACACACACACAACACAAAAGCTTCAATTTCTAGTATTTAAAAGCTTCTACAATAACACCATCGATAACGCCAACAACGTGTGATCGATTGCACTAGTCTTGTGATGTGCAAATTAGTCGTAGAAATTATAGTAATATTTTTACTTCTTCTTAATTTGATGATGATGATGACTTTAAGTTTTTTAAATTTTTTTAAAGTTTAAAAAAAAAAAAATTGGGCGGGGGGGTGGGTTTTGTTTTGGTTATGGAATTGTGAAGGCTGCGCTTGATATTATTATGTGGAAATTAGGCAACAAAAACTGTTTCTTGGTGTAGCAAAACGTTGTGCATGGTGGGACCCTGTTGCAAGGGGAACTAGCTGAATACGTCAAACGATGGAAACGTTTCCGCCAAAAGAAAATAAAACAAAACAAAAACAAACAAACAAACAAACACTCTAGTGAGCAAGCAAAAAGTCACCACCCTAAAGGAATAATTTTTTTTTAAAAATAAAAAGGATTCAACACTGCAGTTGTCGATCGCGGAACTAGGCACAAACTCCCCATCTAAACTTATCTATCTAGGTGTCAATTTTCATACCCGCCTAGCCTAGCCTAGAGTGTGTTTTTTTATTGGGGGCCAAAAATTTTTGAATTTTTTTTGGGACCTACAAAATATGATTTCAACATATGCAAAGGATATTGGTGAAAAAGAATGGCCCTATTTCGCCAGATTTTTAAATAATAAAAGTAACAATGGCCAGAATTTGTACAACACTTTCCAGCAGCTAGCAGAAATATAAAACTTGGTTCTTAAAATTTTCTACTTTTAATATCTGGTCTTATATACAAATTTTTGGCATATTGATTTCTTGTGGATGATTGCCAGTTTTGGCTACACCACAAAATTGAAAAAATGAAAACCCCTGTGTAACCAGAGCCTGGTGTTGGTATCAAGGCTCCAAGTTTTCCAAAACTTTCATAAAACTTTCATACCAGTCTGGTCCCGGGTACCTCTTGAGTTCTTTAATAATAAGCTTTTGTGCCAGCCTATTTATCAGTTTTCATACTGGAGCATGGTCTTGGTATTGTTGTAACCAAAAGAAAGGCCCAATGAAGCTTGATGACTATGTGTGAACATCTCATAGTGTGCTGCCTACGTCATTTGCACATACACACTTTATTCAATTGACTTGGCTACATGGTCCAGATGCAACATTTCAGTAACACAACCCGTAAACATGACATTCTGGAACATTAAGGCACAGTCTGACATGATTTGTCAAGCACAAGAGATAGCCACATGCATAGGCACAAGTATCTCACAATCAGAAAGCAAGAATTGGATCTCTCTTGGTCTTCCTATCCAGGTATCATCCCATAGTTGCTATTGCTATCTTGAGTTTGCTTGACAACACAAATGATTTTGCACACACACTATCTCTAAACATAAACCAAATTTTTTATTGTATTCTCAAGCATAGAGCAAGCTCTTCTCTAAACATATCTTCATCAACTACTATCAATTACTACTCTTCATATCCTACTATCAAGAGTTCATTTCTCTCTTCTCCCCTAAACAATACTCACCACCGCATTCTTTCACCAATATTGCATCCCAATATGCCTCCCATCCTACATTTCCCATCTTCTCACCAATTCATTCTGATTCCCAAACTTATATCATAGACTCTTTACACAAATCCTCATAACACATATGTTAGGGCTATAATAACCACACTCATCTTCTCAACTCTTTTTATGTTTTCTTTGCAAATGTAGGATCTAGGAGACCTTGAAGGTAGACTCATTCATCATCTCCATCCTTTTTTCTATTCTTAACGAACTCAAAATACAAAACCAACTTTCTACTCACTTTGCATTCCAAACATAATATTTGGATTTCACTTTTTGCATAGCAAAAGTGAAATAGGATACAACCTTTCCTCCATAGAATGATCACACTAAACTTAAATTTATTTATTTATTTATTTATATAAGAACATCTAAATTGTCAATCTTTCAATTTTCTTTTCATTTATCCACCTCTCTTCCTCTTTTACATCACCAATTCATCCAACACCACCAACACCATTGAATTCTTAGCAACAAACAACAAACTAAAATTTTAAAAACACAATTATGACTATTCCTTTTTTAAATTCCTTGCATGCCATAGGACCACCACTGCCATTTTTCTTCATGATTGAAAACACAAAAAGGTTTAAGGGTCACCATCCACAAGCAACCTTAGGTGAAAGTTTCAAAACTCAAAACATTAATGTTTGTGTAGTAACCCATTAAATTTGCTTTTAAGCCACATTGGTTCCAAGGTTTTCAAATTTCGATATTGTCTAGTGTCACCAAAAAACAAGGACACAAACAAACAAAATGCAAAACACATATATACTAAATAGCAAATACACTCTCCAAACTTCACACTGGCTCGAGCTAGTGGCCACCTAAATTCTGTCCAGAAACTAGCAAAGAAATCGCCTTTTTCATCATAGAGAGGCTTGAGGTTTTCAGGGGGTCAGATCACTCTGATCTCATTCACTTGAACCCACTGGCCTCTTTTCTCAAAGTCCTCAGACCCACACAAATCACATGATCAAATTTCCTTGACACCCTTGTTCCATTTGATAAGACAAAAAACAAGAATATAACACATTGACTTCCCCAAGTCCTTGCTTCAAGAATCCTTACAAAAAACTACACCCATCCCTTCTGTGATCGACCTTGTAGACTCAATGGACTGTTGTAGTCTTTTGGAGTTCCCAAAATCAAGGTACTTGCTCTTGAAAAACAAGATAACAAAACCCAGATACAAACAAAACACAAACATAGACTCTTGAAAAGAGTTGTTGGCTGCTCTCGAGACCTTTAGAACTTGTCATCATTCCCCCTGCTCAACCATCATACCCTATTCTAAGATAGATACTCTACCTCCTTGAATACATTACGCAACGGATTATTTTTGTACTTTCCCTTGAGACAAAGATCTACAAACCTCATTCCCGCAACTTCTTTTATTTGCAACAACCCAAAATCAAAATCAAAGACCACACTTTTAATCCTCCTCAAAAGTCTAACAACATAGCTTCTCTTTCATCATCCCCCAAAAACTTCTACACAAAAATATGATGCCCAAGTCCTTCCTCAGAAGCCTTAAATATTCTCCTCAAAATCCCCCTTACTAATCACTTTATAGAAATTTGATCCACCAAGCCTTGAAAAGTTATCATTGGGTTGCTCATATTTTCTTCCATCTCCAAAATAATATCACCTACTTCCTTCGTCATATCCTGCCAAGCCACCAAAAACACACAAAAATTAAAACATAGTAAATTTTATTTTCTTTTCCTTTTTTAGTGCCATTGAAACACACTGCAATAGTTCAGAGCAGTCCAAGAAGCCTTGACCCAAAAATAGCTGACATTGTTTTCAGGTCACACTAGCATTGGGTTTAAGATTGATTTTTGGTTGGTATGAAACAAATATATACAAGATATTTGAAATTATTATAAGGGTTGCATTGTCTTAGTCATACCAGCATGCTTGTCGCAACCCTATTTTAAGAGAGTGTGAGGATGAAATTCACACTCCTGAAATGGGGACTTGAGAGTCCTTCGCGACTCCTAAAATTTCAGAGGTCAATTTCAGGGGTCAAAACACCTTGCATTGGGGTGCTCTTTATATCATTGGAAAGCTATCAAAGTGTAGATGTCGAAAATGGGCTCGTATGGGCCATTTGGACATCTATAACAAACATTATGGCAAAAAGAAGGGTTGGGAATCAAACTAGCAATTTGACTCCCGACCACTAAAAGTCGGGAATCGACTCAACCTCGATGTGTGTAGGTGGAGTGTGACACATCGTTCAAAAGTCTCAAGGAGAACTACAAGTTTGCTTTAGACTTCATCCCAATCGAAGGTCTGAGCAAAGAGTTATGACCTCATAAAGTCCCGAGAGTCTAAATTGGGACAATTTTGAGACTCCTCCTAGGGAGTCCCGAGACAAAAAGCGATTTGGATGTGGGTGTCACGGAAAGGTGTAGAAAATACTATATGGGGGAAGGTGCTGGCTTCCCACGAGTTCGGGCCGTGGTGAGTCTTGTGAGTACAAAGTTGCCCATGGTTTGTCTTAGCATTAAAAGTGTTCTAGAAAGTGAACTAACCAACTTGTTGGTTGGTTTGATGTAGGTTCAAGTAAATAACTAAAGCTTGTCACTCTTCCTAGTCCCATCTCGGAACTTTAGCATACCCCTCTACCCTTTCTAGTGCTAAGAGCTAGGAGCGTGCCTCGAGTTCCTCACAATTCCGCTGTTTGAGTAACTTAAACCCATCTTGGGTCTAATTAAGAACTTGGGAGCGCGTCATTGCTACAAGTGAAATCTCACCACTTTAAAAGAATTCTAGAACATAATATTCAACATAACAATTGTCAATTTGTGAAACCACCTCCACATTAATATATCTACATGTTAATTTGGGCTTCACATTGTTGTGGACAATTAATTGATTGATAAAAAAAATGAATTGATTTTGTGAAAATTAAGCTGTATTTAAATGAAAATATCGAATGACATTACATGCATCTTAAATTGAATGGTTTAATTGGATTGGATTCAAATTTTTTACTTTGACAATTAAATTGAAATACATTGAATGGAATCTATCTATGAAGCAATGTAGTTTGTTTTGTTTTGTCATGTTTAAATCTCCCTAACCACAACAATTGATGTCGCATTATTGGTGTTTCTTGATGGATAGGGGTGCAATCACCTAGTTTCAGACTATTTGGAGCTATGGTGTGAAAGGTATTGATAATCGAACCACTTTTCTCAATGAAACTAAATAAAATAAAATAAACCTAGAAAGGTGGCCTTTTACTTCTATGGCTAAAAAATAAAGCTAAAAAAGGGGCAAATCCACTAAAGGTTTACATACTAGAATAAATATTTTGCCTGCAATTCCCCTTAAACCTTAATCCCCTTCTCCATGAGTGGCAAGCCATAACAATCCCAATTGAAAAATGGCTCCATCAAGCCATCCAATGTCACAATCTACCATTGATCATTTTCCTCCTTTGCCAAGACTACAACGGCCATCATCTCTTTTCCATTACTTGTTGTCAAGTATGAAGAAGGTGGGATCACAATCACTAATTATGACCCTTTGCTTGAGCTTGCTAGATTTTATAATTATGAAGGTTTTAGTTAGGATTTGGTTTCATGATGTGCAATGGGGCATGGGCCACAGCTATAAGGATTTGATGACTTAATCAACCATTCAAACATCACAGTTGTTTAAAAATCAAAACACGTTGGTGAATCATGACTATAATTTATAACTTGTAACTTTGCAAGTTACAAGTAGTTAACTAAAGCAACAGCTTGGATCAAACCACTTAATCGACCGTTCAAAATGCCGTGTCAAGCTTGGGAGGATTTAAGAATCATGAACTGTAATTTGTAAAGCGCCATTGTGCATTGAAAGGTTATGATGCATCATTGTGCCATGCAATTTGCAAGTTGAAATCATCATTGGTTGGCGATTGTTGATCAATTATTGCCAAAGCCAAATCTTTCTCCAAAAATATATGATCTCTATTCCAAAATCCTAACCCATTGTGACATTGCCTTCTTTTCTCTTTGCAAGTTGGTACAATCTATGATTTTGGATTTTGGAATTTGTAATGTGTGCATTACATACTATGTAATGTGATGAACATTAGTGGTTTGTGTCATTATGCAGTGTGCACTAGAGTTTAGTGGTTCACTAGTTTGTGTGTGCACTTTGTTGTGTACTATGATTCAATAGTAATTATTGATGGACAATTTCAATTATGGATTTTGAAATCTCTTACAATCTTCAATAGGTGAACTAACAACTTGGCATTTTAAGGATTTATAATGGAAGTATTTTTAAATCTCCATATTTTTTTGATAACCTTCAATTCATGGTTTTGAGTGTGATTTAAAGGTCTAGGGTTTTCATTGAGCTTCAATCAAGTAATAGGTTTGATCAAGTTTATTATTTCACATCCTATTGATTTCAAGGTTTGGTGCTCTCTAAGTTTTTTATCTTTAGACTCCAAATTCCAAATTTGTTAGTGTGTCACTCCAAACTCTAAAGGTTTTGATAAATTGGAGAGTGCACAATCCAAAGGTTTAAGGTTTAATGGTTGAAGTCTACAAACTACAATGTAGAGCTTTAGGGTTTATTATTTGCTCTATAGATTGCATTGTGTAGTGTAGAGTTTTAGGGTTTAATGATTACAGTCTACAAACTACATTATGTAGTGTAAAGCTTTTAAGGTTTACTAATTATACTATACAAATTATAGTGTAAAGCTTTAGGGTTTGCTAGTTGCAGTGTATACCTATTGCTAGTGTAGAGTTTTAAGGTTTATTGGTTACTGACAATAGAGTTAAGGTTCGTTGATTATTGACAACAAAGTTAGAGATTGTTATTGTAGGTTTTACAAACTATTTTACGTTATTGTGATTCTTTTTTTAACATGGCATCAAGTTGCACCTTCCCCAAAACTTCAAATTCCATCATTTCTCTTCTCGAATTGTTATACTAAATGTAACATCCTTTAGCAACCAACCTCTAAACCCTATCCTTTTTGAACTTGAACCTTTTTATAATGCTAACATGTGCATTTATGTTGAAAATACTAAGATGAAACAAAAGGTGTGTGAAGTAAATAAGGTGTTTCAAGATGTTTAGAATGTTAAATTGCCATGGGTTAAATCGATGGTGGATGCACATGGCAAAATGCATCAAGTCAAATGTAAGGTTTGTACCGAGATAAAGGGAAAAGTTATTGGCCTTTAAATTGAACTGCCTTTGGAAACACAATGGGAGAAGGAAAGCTTTAGAGGTGGTTGTAAGATAAAATGGTTCATTCTTTGTGTCATAATCCAATTTTTGGTAGAGTCACCATTGGTGTCATTATTACAAAATGTGGGTGTAGTTCACTAGTCCCTATTCATTGGACCAATGAATTCACTGCTTTCCAACTAGTCCCTATTTACAAAGACTAGTGAATTCACTACTTTCCAACTAGTCCCTATTTACAAAGACTAGTGAATTCACTACTTTCCAACTAGTCCCTGTTTACTAATACAAGTGAATTCACTCAAAAGCTAATGAAATCACTTAGCATACATGAACACCTTTTGTTGTAGTGCATGCATTTATATGTTATTAACATGGCATAAAAAACATTAATTTTCCAAATTTGTGGCTAGATTTAGATTTTCAACTTGAAAAAAAAGACATCAATAAAAAAATTGCAACATATATACACCAAATATGTAGTAACAGACTTTTGAAGTTGAAAAATATGGACTAGTTTGATGTTTGTGCCTCTATATACATGCATTTTCATGTATGAATTTTATTTAGGATATATTATAAGGACTCACTATGTGATATGTTAAAAAAAAAAAAACATATGTGCAAAAAAATTATTAGAAAAAATTTAACCAAAAAAACTTTTGAATGGCCTAAAATAAGCCATATTTTCATAAGTCCATATCATAATCATTTTTGGGTGGATTTCAATTTTTATTTTTTTAACATGTACATTAAATAATTTTTTAAGATGTTTATTTTTCATATGAGCTTTTTAGTTCATTAATCACCATGTAATTCCCCACTAAATTATTGATATTACAATAAACTGCCATTCTAAAACTTTTAGGGAATGGAACATTTGTCAAAAATGAGCCACCTTAGAGTGCATACACCTTTAGTTGCAAGAGTTTGTAAAGTCATTCAATACTACATGAACAAGGATTTTGTCCATGCTAAGAATGAATGTATGTATTTTTCCATAAAAAATGAACCATTGTTAACCAAATTTGCCATGTTATTGTTGGTGAAAGGAAGAAAAAATTGGTGAAATTTTGTATTTGTTCCCACATGTTAGTTGAAGGCAAACCTATGACTAATTATGAAAGCATGAACAAGCTAGTGCATTTCCTTGATGTGAAGAATTTTCCAAAAACCCATTGTTCAAACATAGTTGGTTGGTAGATGGCAGCTTGCATGCATGATTTGGTTGTCAACAAAATGAAATCTTTGGTTGAAGGTGCTAGATTCATTTATTTTTCTTGAAATGAAATTATTCTTTTGATCAACAGTCCTAGATTTTTGTTCATGTTTATGTGGTGGAAGATTAGCAACATACATCTTTGTTTTATCCTTGTAACATGTGGTTCATGGGGCCACTTCTAATAACTTGAAACATGTATTAGTGGATGCCATGGTGTTGTTTAGTGATTTGAATTAGGAAATAATTGCATTTAAACTAATACATTTGGAGCTAATGGGTGAATGTGTTTTAAAAAATCAAAATAGGTGTGGTTATTCAATTGAAAGAGGAAAATGCACCATTCATGATTGGTGTGTATTGTATGAGCCACCACACCAATTTCAAAGTCCAAACTTTTTCTTAAATGGGCATTGTGAAAAAGATTAAAGACATTGTGTTATAAAGTTTGTATGCATACTTCTCTCACAGTCTAAAGAAAACCCAAAAGTTTGTTAACTTGGCTAATATTGTGGAAACATGGGGTCATTGAATTTTGAGGAACATCAAAACCCATTGAATTTCTATGCTACTCTTAGCTAAGAAGGTTATGTGTGAATATTATGCCTTGGTTTTAAAGATGCATCAAAATGCTAGCAGTAATATTCAAACTACGCATAATTTGGAGTTGTTTTTTGATTGGAGGTAATGATGTGGTTTTCTTGTATTATGCACATGTTGAAAAGGTTCAATGACTTGATTAAATTCTCCTAGTTTCAAAAATGTTTTGTCTATGATTTTGTTATTGTAGTCAAATTATGCATAGTTATGACATTCTTGGTGCGAGAATGTTATGGAAGCCCAAAGAAACAAGAATTTTTTAAAAATTTTAAAAAATTTATAGATCAACCAGTGTAATTTGGTAAACATTCACGGGTAAAGAATGTTATGACAAGGTGCTAAATGAAGAATTTTAAAGAATTTTAATGTGCAAAATGAAGAATGTCATAACTATGAAATTATGCCAAGTAGATCTCTACTATTGGTACAATGACCCCCAAACTGCCTACATGCATGATGTGTTCAATGAGTATTGCAATTTGTTAAATGGCACATTAGACATGGTGGTGCATGAATGGGCACATGATTTGAATATTGGTTTTGGGAACTTGAATTTTTAGATTGTTGGCACTTTTTTATTATGATGCATTATTGGTGTCTTGATATCTATGTGTTTATTCCTTGTGTTATCTTCCGACAAACCATTAATCAAGTGTAAAGACAATGTTCTAAAGTTATAATTAAGTTCAATGATGAGCTTGAGAAGTGATTTCTTGTGTAGGATGTCATGGATGCTTTGGGTGTTGTTTATTCATAGTACTAGTTAAAATCCTCATGGGAGGTGACCTTCCCTATCATGTGGCTATCTTGAAAGGGTTTTACTAAGAAGATTGGATCCACCCAAACTTGATCCCAAGAGTTCTTGATGTGAATATTTTGAACTTGCAATTATTTTTATTCAAAATTACAATGATGTTTAATGTTTATTGGGCTATGGACCAGCTAATGGATTTGAATTTGATGTCCAGACTTTGAAAGAAACTTTTTAGCAATGTTTTATTATGTGTTCGACTTTCTAAATTCATGAAAGTGGCATAATTGGTTATGGTTTAAATTATGGGTTTTGTGAAATATGAGAGAACTTTCTCAACCTTGACCTTCGTGAAGACAAGATTAGATAATCGTATATGTGAACATTTGGATCTTGTGGTTTAGATTTTGCACAACCTTTTTATACCATTGATACCTTTCCTTACAATGATGTCATCACATCTTGAATTGAGTAGAAAGCTAGGGGGGGGTCTTTTGGTTTGATGTGTTTTAGCTTCAATGCCTTTGGGTAAATTTCTCCTTCCAGGCTCCCATTTGATTTTATTTGTATAATTAAACTAATGTGTGTCTTGGTGGTTAGGATCATTTGCTACCACTGGGTGTAATGTCTTGCCAAACAAGGGTTCAACTCCCTCACATGATTTGTCAATTTATTTTTTATATAAGTTTGCCACTCCAATTCTCCAACATTTAGACTCTGTCAAAACTGAATTAGCCACTATTCACATACACAATACATCCTACAATAGCCAAATACACCACACCTCCAAACAGAAAGTAGCCATTTGTAGAATCTAATTTTTGTTTTTGTATAGCCAGTCAAAAGATGGCCATGCTTCTGATTGTAGCCACGTAGGTTGCTAGCTCCAGCAAAGAGTAGCCCACTTAGGCCACTTCCAAAATTCCTTTAAAAACAAACACTGCTTGTGGCACCTTGTGCAGCAGCACAGATGAGAGAGAGAGAGAGAGAGAGATCAGAACTAGAAGGAAGAGAGTCTTAATTCTCTGTACAAATTCTGACATTCATTTTATCCAAAAGGACAAAGAAAGAATCCAAATCGTCGTGTAGGGGTAGAGCTATTTTTCATTCACACCGAACTCCTTCAATGGCCCCAGCAAAAGTCAAGACCATGACACACCCATACAAGAGATATTGTCCATGTGAAGTACACAACAACAACAACACGTGAAGTACAAAGAAAACTAGAAAAAAGCAGCATGTCCTGGGAATGTGCTTTGCTTGCATGTTTGTTGTATGTGCATTGTGTGTGTGTGTGTGTGTGTTTTGGAGTGAACAGTTGTTGGCTTCAACAAACACAACATGACCAAGTTAGTTTTTTATTTAAGGTCTAAATTTGTAAGGAAGTGAGCCTTTGGTACTTACTACCCACCCAATGTTTACTTTGTTCTTTTTTACCCCCAATTTTGTAATGTTGCTCAAGTGGCGTTATTAGTCGATAAGCATATTTAGCCAAATTAGCAATATTGGAAATATGATGCCTTAAACATCCTTTCATATTAGAGGCAATTGTGTTGATTTTTTTAAAAAAATTTCAGTGAAAAAAATTTATAAAGCACAGAGACTTTGTGACAGAATATTCTTTTTTGAAAATATTTTTCGCAAAATGACAGAAATTTGCCACAAAAAAATCACTATACCCACAAATCTATTGGTTTTTTTCTGGGAAATTTTGGTAATGTTCTGACTTGGAAAAATCTGATCATTTCAACTTAAACAATCGATTCTTTATGAAATATTTGTCCAAATTCACCAGATTTTGAAGGGGAAAAAAATCACCAAATTACGTAGCAGGTAGCCAAAAACTCTAGAATTTAGGAGTGATACAGATTAATTAGTTTCAGACGTGCCTTCCAAGGTCGTAATTGATTTTTGCAATGAGCCTGTTTAATTGGCCCATCACAAAAAAGTTTTCAAACTTTGGAGACTCCCCAAAATATAGGTTTCAACTCAAACATGGAAACACATATAAGTTTCAATAGATGCCCACCTACATAAGTTCCAAAATGACAAATAACTTTGGGTAAAGCATATGGGACAAAGTGAGGTGTAATTGGGAACATGTTGGGGAACACATTGAGAACAACAAAATATTCAAAATATTCAACACACCCCCACCCTCCCCAAAAGCCCAAAAAAAAAAACACTAGGTCTATAAATTTGTCTTGGGCCACCAGTACTCCTATTTGTGGTGGAGCTAGTGCCCAGTGGTTTTAAAGGGTGGTAAATTTTTGTTATTTTGCACACCCAAAACAAAAAAAAAGTTGAGAATATTTCAGAATATTTTTCAGTCTAATATTATTATTTTTCAGAAAAAAACATTGCCACTTTATAGAATTAAAAATTGAATTTTGTTGTTTTGAAAACACTATCTGTATAAGGTTGGACTCCCTTCAAAGAGTATGCATATACCTTAATGTATGTATATATATAGATATGGTTGAGATTGTTGGACATTCAATATTAGAGTTATCCGTAAAGTAACCCTGTCTTCACCCTGTCTTTGGGCCTCCTTTCACCGCTTATCCCCTCTTTCAGTGGTATCTGCAAAGTAAAGAGATTTTATCAATTCCCAATATAAAATGCAGCAACTCACTACGAATTGCGGAAACTCAGCATTTAATACTTGAGGTTTGAGACTACTTATAGTAGTTGTAAAGTTAGGATCAGTAAAAATATATGTCGCAGCAGTGGAGGCGCTCAGGAAAAAGGAAAGACATGATGAAACTCAGTTTACCACCAAAATTGATGGTTTTTTCAGTTTCATCCCCTGTTGAATGCTAATGAACTTCTTTCCAGGTTTTTGCTGAATCTCACCCTGTGTATGACCAAACTCAGGGTTTTGGTGCTGTGTTTTTCTTACTTTACAGATAACTCTAATATCCCTTGAGTGTTTTTGTTGGCTAGCATGCTAATAGGTACAAGTCTTGCATTCTCTTGGGACCCTTTTTTTGGGGGCAAGGGGGGGCGGGGGAGATATGCTTCAATGAGAAAAGGGCAAGGAACACAACCCAAGGAGGAGACCCAAGGGAACCAAACCCCAAAATGGAGGGCATTCACCACCTAATGACACACAGCCTAGGTAACTAGTAGCACCATCTAATTTTAAAACCGTTATGGGAGAAAAAGCGAAATGGGCCCCCCCACTAGGAATTGAACTCAAACAAAAAAACAAAAAACTCCTCCTTAGCCTCTTTGGTAATCTTGTTAATCAAGTCAAGTGTACGACTCTGCTCGATCCTAGCATAATCAATCAAGGGATGTCAAATACATAACTTTATGGTCTCCAAGCCCTTGAAGCTTGAAGATTTTGTTGTTATAATCTATCCAAATAGTCCAAAGCCAAGACTTTTCAAGCATTGTCAAACATTTCTAAACCAATTGAATCTTTTAGGTAGGTCCTCACCAAAGAGACATTGACCTATAGACAATCACATCCAAGGAGCGAAAAAAAAGATGTTGCATGATGGTTAGAGCCTAAGAACATGCATGTCTTGTTTGACTACACTCAAAAAAAATTTATGTGAAAGTGTTTATTCAATGCATATGACATACTAAAGGCAAGCAATATCAATGAATTAGCCAACCTTAGTCCCCAACAACCTTAAAGTTAAACTCCCATGGTTCGAAGGCAAGAAGGATCCTTTCCGTTAAAAGAACATACATTATATCCTCAGAGTCAATGGAATCACATCCCTTTTCTTGCACTCAAGAGAACAATCTATCCACTTGATTCAAGTTCATGTCAAAAGTCACTCCCTAACCATAGATAATTCATAATCATACTCTTAATCTTCTTTATTACCTTCTTAGACCTTGCCCAAACTAATAGGAAACACCACAAGGTCGATAACATAATAGAATTGACAAAGAATGCCCTTCCTACTAATGAAAGCCTAATGGTTTATTTCAAATTCCTTTCTATTTTGTCTAAAACCAATTTATCGACATCTAGTGCATCAAAACAAAAACCAAACAAAATCCCTAAATGCTTGGACAAATTTTTGCCTCATGCTCAACCCCAAGCAAAATTTTGAGTCCATTTTAGTTGAGCTTCAAGGCCTTGCCAATATGTTAGACTTTTTTTTTAAATGACCTCAAACCTTGATGTTATGTGGAACCCTTGGAGTATGTGGATTATATTATTGATGTTTCTCTCTTCCCTTTGATGGTGAACAATTTGTCATCTACATATTGAGAATCAACATGTTGGTTAACCTTGTTGAATAGCATGACCCCCTCAATTTCTTTATATTCCATAGTTCTCTTCGCTATTACATTGAAAGTTTTTCCAATTAAAATGAAAAGATACAAAACTATAGGACATCTTTGTTGAATTCCTTTTCAAATTGGGAAAGTTGACAATGGAATGCCATTAACATTCACAACTACTTCCACTTCCAAAAATAAAATGCAAACCATGTGTATGAACTCCCTTGCCATCCCAAAAGTTTCCATCATTCCAAACAAAAAATCCCAAAAAAACCTTGTTATATGCTTTAGCAAAATCAAATTTAAATAACACAATACTTCATTTCATTCATTTGGCCCAATCCAATGATTCCTATAGAAGGAGAACATGTTCCAAGGTATAGTGACAAGATAAAAGGCAATTTGATTAAGATGAATGATTTCTGTCAAAATTGGTGAAAGTCTATGTTGGAATGCATGTGTATATCTTATATACCACATTAAGCAAGGTTATTGGTCTCTAATTAGACATATCATCCACCTTTCTTGTCTTATGTATGATGTGACATCCATTTGTGGTGCTTTTGGGAAATGGCCCTCTTTGTATTGATGTTTGGATCATGTCAAAATAATCATCTTTTATTACTTCCCAAAGGATACAGTCACAATAAAAAGAGCAAAAACAATTGTTAAATGTAGCGAAAATTTATATTTCCATTATTTTGGAAAATCATCATCAATTGTATTTATGAATTCTTTGTCCATCTTTCAGAATTGTGTTTGTTTATTCATGAAGTTAGAATTCAATGAATTTCAAGTCACTTCATTGTGTTAGAAAGGTGTATGCATGGTTGAATGGAACAATTTGAATATAATTTATAGTGTAGTTCTCATTGTCATGTTCATATTGTGGTACAAATTTTGAAATTTATCTATAAGGACTTAGTTTGAGTATTCAAACTAAGTCCTTGAATAGCTATATGATGTAAAAATGCACATTGCAAACTTTTGGAAAACATAAAAGCCATGGACTTTCAAAGGAGAAATTGTGTGGTGTAATCATAAAATTTGTTTTGGATATGACTTTGAAATTGTCCATTGATTTTTGTTTTGGTGGCGAAGGACTTGAAGTTAATTAACATATAAAATAACAATTTTTTAATATTTCACACCATTTCATATGTTGGTTATGTGGTATGAATCTTTTTGTTGTTGAAAACAAATGGTTTGTTAGAAAGTCCATATTATTATTATTTTAAAATTATCTTAGATTTTTTCACACATGTACAAAATAGTGATATATAAGTGGTGTTGATAAATGGAAAAGAATTTTCAAATTGTTGCTCCCTAATTACTTAATAATCCAAAGGTTTTGAAAAAATAAAAATAAAAATGGACTTACATGGGATGTAATCATGTGCCACTTTTTGATCCATTCAATCATGCATTCACTTGGAAAAATCCTTTTACAACACTTGTTGATTAATGTATTTTGGCACACTTAAAAAATGTGAATGTGTTTTTTGTTATTCAAACCTTCATAAAATGTTTTCAATTTTTTGGTAGGCTTTAATATACTTCATTTAAAACGGGCAACATAGGCTAGACCATTCAAAAATCATTTTGAATTTTAAATGGTGATTATATAATGAATTATGATGTTCAAACATCTTTAATAACCAATATATTTAAAATTTTGTAATCATGATTAAAAAAACATTGTGAATTTGATTGTAATGTAGATCTTGATGCAAAATTTTCATATGTCTATTATAATATGGGTCATATGTGGTTTGCATATTGACATCTAGTTTTTAAAATTATATTAAAATCGCCAAATTTTATATTTTAAACTAATGCAAGAAAACCACATGTCAAATACAATCCTTAAAAAAGACTCAATGCATGGGTTGATTGACTTCTTTTGTTGTGATTAAACCCCAAAACTATGTGAAGAACTCATGCCATCTTCTTGGTCACCCGCATCAATTCATCCTTTATGATTGGGGCTACCAATTTGTCATTCATAACAACAAAACAATGTGAAGGTAAAAAATCCAAAATCTCCCTCCTTATCGCATTGTTGTTTTTAGATTCCTCCTTTAAGTCATTTAGTTCCTTGTAGAAATCAAAGTAAACTTTATTTAATTATTCAATGTTTATGTATAAAGACCACTTCTTGAGTGGGCAATAATAGAAGACATTGGTTTCTCATAGACTTGGCCAAAAGAAATTTTAAACATTTTGTATCAACTATTTTGCCAATTAAATCAATGACTAAACTTGTTGCCCCTTTAGGATGCTAATTTCATGAGCTTGAAGTCTATTGCATATGAAGGCCGCTTGCTTTTGGAAGGTTGAATTACTAAGGTCAAAGTGAAAAAGAATTTGGGCCTTTTCAAAACTCCATTTTAATTCTCCTCATCTTTTTTCGTCATTACAACTTCATTTTTGTAATATCCTTTTTAAAACTTAGCCACCCTCCTAAGCATAGTCACATTGTCGAGAGTCATAACAAATGTAATTAGTGCTTCATTTTTCATGTCTCAAAGTTCTAATTTAATTTTGTGTTAAATTTTTTGAATATACTTATATAACAACATTCATAACATATCAATGAAAATGTGGATAAATTTTTTTTAATTTTAAATAATTATCTTTAAAAATATTTTACCTATTTTTTAAAATAATAAAAGGATTTATAAAATGACTTGAGAAATTGTAAAAATGACATTTTGACAAAGTTTTCAATATAATAATACTGAAAAATATTAATATTTTTAAAAATCAAAGACTTTTTATCAAAATATTCCCAAAATAAGGAATCACCGAAGGCAATTGTTGTGTTTTTATCATGTTTGCACCCTCCTACGTTTAAAGAAATTTTTTGACTTTTTCACCATCAACCCAAATCTTGACAATGACATCTTTTTGATGCAATTATTTTATAGTTGGAAGTTTGAATTTCACTCAAAAACCTTCCTTTCAAAGTATAGACTTTGTCAAGCTTGGCTAAGGCCCTTTATCCACCAGGTCTCTTATTGTCCTAGGAAAATAAAAGAATCATTCAATCCTCTTGCATTATACACTATTAGGTTAAGTTTCATGGCAAAGGAGATGGGTTAGATGTCCCACTTGCAATTTTCACACAATTGCCCGTGGCAATGGACTTAAGTTGTAAGAGCTAGAGCTAAAAATTGGGTTATTTATTTTTTATCCTCCAAGGCCCACCACTCTAGCAATCCGTGCCATTCTCATGAATTTGATTTAACCTCTTCATTAGTTGATAATTCATAATTAGTTGATATGATCATGTTTAAATCTGACTTAACAAAATTGGAGGTGCACTATGATTAGGATTACTGGGGCATAGGGTTTTAAGAAAAAAATGAGGGTATCAAAGATTTGGCAAAATATTACAAATAATTAGCAAAATCAATCAAACTTACACTAAAAAACAATAAAAATCTCAATTATTATTATTTATTGAAAATCAACAAATTGTCAAAATGTTCACCTTTCCACCAATTTAATATTGTTCAAAAACCATAGATTCTAAAGAATCATGTTGCATTAATTAAACCAAATGGGGGGTTTCTTTTACATAATATATAATTTCATGCTACAAAGGGCCTTGATTTCAAATGCCGTATCACTAGTGCTTTCCATGTGCCAATTGTTGGAATAATTGCAAACCTTGAAGAAGCACAACCTACCCAAAAAAAAAATTGTAAAATTCAAAAGTTAGATAGTGAACATGAGACTAGACCCCAAAGCAAACACTCCAATGGTGGACCCAATGGCATTGGCCCTCCCTCTCATTTCCCTTCCCCCTCCCCCCAAGTTCCAAGTTCCAACCTTCACAAGGCTTACCCAACTCTAAAAAACAAATGGCTTACTTTAGCGTGTTTGACTTCCCATTGAACGATGAACTTACACCTTGACATTCGGATCGTATTCAAGAAGTTACTAAGTTCTAACCATGAACTTGAAGATTCAAGACCTTCTTCACCTTTAAAGAGCTTGAAGAGCCAAATTCATTCAAGCATCCATCACCTATTCTCACTCAAGCTTTTCAAAAGTCTACTCAGGGGGGAGTGGGAGGAAGGAGGAGAGAAGGGGGGAGAGGAGCACCGGGTGGTTGATGTTTGGGAAAGAAAGGGATTCAAAATTTGTGGGTCCACAAAATTTGTTTGTAACCGACAAATGAATGATGGAAACATTTGTTGTGTAGGAAAAGCCCAAAAGGTGATAAGCTATGTCTTCTTCATCACAAATTCTTGAACAAGTGCCCAAAAAAAAAAAGCTTATAAAGTCAACAAATAGGCTTGAAAAGAGACACAAGATCACACAACTCACCTAGAGGGGCCAATACATATTGCAACTAACCTTTGGCCAAGGAGCTTGCTTGCTTGCATGGGGTCAAACAAGGTGTGTAGGCATTGTGGGGGGCCATTTGGATGATCAAGAATCATGCCACAACCACAATTGCACGCAAAGCATAGTCATGTAAAGTAATGCATATACAATCCCCTAGTGTCCCTTTTTGTAGACAAAATCTAGGTTTGTTTGTCTCACTTCTTTTATCTTCCTTAACTTTCACTCCATCCCTTGTCTTTGTCAGATCTTCTTTTCTTCGGTTTCATTTCATCCACTATCTTGCTCAAATTTCATTTCCATTTCATCCACTATCTTGCTCCAAATTTCATGTCCATACCCGTGTTGTATGGGTATATCCTTTACCCAGATATATACTCCTACCTGGGTATGGGTACGGTATATATCTCTTCCTTCACTTATTTTCTTAAAACTTATATATTTCCCTAATGAAGCACATACCCAGAATATATCCTATTGATACCATTCAAGAGTATATGTAAGATATACCCATACAATTAGGGTTTTTTTTTTAAAGAGTGATAATTTTCATTGTATTTGAAAACTGTCCTAATAATTTCATAGTGTGAACATTTTTTTTATTCTTACTAAATAAATTAAAAGTACATACCCATTTTCTTGCCCCCAAGCCTTGGGTATATAATGCAGATTACCCGTCTATCAAAAATTATAATGGTTTATACCCAGAACCTAACCTGATGGGGAAAAAATGTCCTAATATACCCTTTCCCTAGGATATATCAAAAACAATATACCCGCACAACACCAGTCCATACTATGCATAATTAAAGTCTTCTGGTAAACAAACGGAGACTTCTTCCAACCTTTGTGTGTATCAAATAGAAAATAAGTTTTCATCCAATTTTGGACACATCTTTTTTTTCTTCGCCTGCATTTCATCCATTGTCTTTCTTGAATTTCATGTCCATATACGCACACATGTAAAGTCATTTGGGTAATATCAAAATCCAGTTTCCTTGCTAAAAAGTTTTAGGGTTTTCTTTTCCTTTTTTTGGTTGTCCCCCAAAAACAAAATTATTATAAAATGCTAGAGAGGATTCACTCGGGCTTTTCAGCCTTTGTACTTTGTCAAAAGAGATGCCAAGAGAAAGGCAACAAAATATTTGATTGTCTTGGAATTTGGTTCACTTTTGGGCTGGAAAGTATTGAAGCACTTCTTCGGCTTCTTTGCTTTTTCTAATGTCAACACATTGGCCACTTTCATGCACTATCATATGCCACGGGGAACCATATACAACAAGCTAGTAAAGAACTTTGGGAACATCAATGTGAACAATTGCAATACAAGCTCTAAAAAATTTCAGCTATTAAACATTTAACGGAAGATTGGGTTGACAATGAGGTCAAATGAAGTCATTAAAAAGCTTGCTAGTGTCACCAAAAAACATTCCCAACGAGCACATACATAATTATAAGTGATTTCTGCAAAGAATTTTGAAAGATCCAAAGGGCATGAATGAAACCGAGGTAGCCATGGCCCATTTAGGAGGAGTGGGCGTGGCGATAGATATCTTCGATCTTTGATAATAAGGTCAATGCATGTCATCAAAAAAACCTCTTTCCCAATTACTAATTAATTACACCACATGCCTCACATTTCAATTCAAATTTGAATATCTATAAAAATCACAAAAACATGGCGAGGGTCTTGATTTGAGATTATTGTTTTTCTCCCATTATTGGGTACTTTCTTGAACTTTCATACCAATATGGTCCTTAGTATTGAGTCCAAGATGGATAGAACATCATATTGGCCTTATCACTCATATAAAACTGGTACAAGGTTGGTATTACCTCAAGTCCCTACTACTAGGCTTTACTTAAGGCAGATTTGGGTCCAATTCTCAAGCCAGTTTTGATTCATTCCAACCCCGAGTTCAAACTAGATCCGGACCTAGAGGAAGACTCGGGAATTCGCCTCTTCCTGGAACAACTAACAAAAGGTGACTACCTGAGCAAAGAGGCCGATACCTCAAAATCTTCAATCTGGAGTCCTCTGCAAGTACTTTCTTAAACCTTAAAGGCTTGTTACCTTTTGAAGGTCAGCTCATAGTACAATTGACGAGATTGTGAACGTTTTAAAATGTCCTTATAACTTTTTTAAATGCCATTATTAACATATCAGACCAAAATAAAAACTACTAATAAGTGGATTAGCCATAATAAGTGTTGGCAGTCTGTAGAGAGGTCACTGCATACCTCATTTTCATGGGAATCTGGCTGACATTGATATGGACTTCCCACATCAGCTTGCCATTCAGAAGCTATGATCACACTCCACATTGGCCAAAAAGAAATTCTTTAAAATAGGTGGCTTGTACAGCCTACATCAATTTTAAAGTTTCCATAAAACTTTGGTAGGTATAGGCTAGGTGGAATTGAATGTGGTTTCTAAATTGGACCAATTTTGGATTTTTTTTGAAAAATAATAAATTGAAAGTTTAGGAATGCGAAGAACTAGGGAATGGAATGTGACCAAGTTTCATCAAATTTTTTTTAAAAACTAATTACAAAGGACCACAAATAGAGTTTTATCAAATTAAAAAAAATTAAAGTAAGGATCAAAGGTTTCTTCAAGAGCTAAAACCAAACAACATCGGTACATAGTACGTACCGACATGACTATTATATGATCGATTGATCACAAGTTCTAACATTATAGCTTGTTGGTTATTGTCGGCAAGGCAATCCTTAAAATCGAAACCATATAGTTCTCCACCTATAAAGGGGTCTAATTGTCTAATCCTTCCACCTGATGCCAAAGAAATTACTAGTAAAGCTTGAAAAGGGCAATCATACAATTCATACCCTTTTGATACCCAATTGTTAAGTGGTTGATGGATATCATACTCAATAATAGTCCTTTTGTTTGATGCACAAAAAAAAGCATTACATTGCTTCCATGCAAGTTTTCTTTCAATTTTGATACATATAAAATCAAATACCCCTGAAATTTAAAAAATCAAGACACATCAAATGGCAGGCCTATTAGAATATGGTTAATTGACTATGAAGTCCCCCAAAAAAAAATTGGCAGATGAAGATAAAATGATTTTGGCTATAATTGGAAATGGTGTTAGTATTATGTTATTATTATGCAATCGTTGATACATGCATTATGCCACATCTAGATAACAATATTATGCTTAGAAATTGTTGTTTGAATCTAACCAACATTTGAGACCTCGAATATTGAATAGGTTTTCAAATGTAATCTAGACTAATGTGGCATGTGCTGTTGGCCCAAGTGTGAACTCGTTACAAAACAGGGAAACTCAACATGTGAACATTGTTTTGCAATGTATATATCAATTTTGCGAACAGCCAAATATGAAAGGAAATCATGCTTAAATTGAATCATAATCCTACAAATGTTACCACGTTCTCAAGTGATTTTTCCTTTCAAAACCTGGTTTTTTGGAATTTATTTGAATTTTCAGTGGCAGAAATCACTTGAAATCAGTATCTCCCACATTCTGAATCCAAATCTTACCAAATAAATTCCATAAAATCCTGCTCATCGAGATCTTTCCATCAAACACCAAAGGCACTTTCCAATTCCTCTTAAAATTTCAGCTCCGATTTAATTTAATTTTTAGTGAAAAAATCATTCAATATTCAAGAACTTTTTGCACTGCTAAGTCCAAATGTCATGGAACCAAGCCTCTGCAACCCTACTCATCAAAGAGCTTTCCAAAGACACCAAGAACACGATCTGAAGCATCCTGGTTTGGTGGATCTCATAGCTACAAAACAAACAAACTACCTTCCTTCATAGATAGACTAGGCATAATGACCATATCAAGGATTGCAAACTAGAATGACATGATCTCCCAATGATGTTTTTGCCAAGGTCTTCAGCAACTCAAGATCCCAATTACATTATCAAACATGTCACAAGTATCAAAATGGAAAATATGGGTACAAGCAAATTGAGTATATTGTAGCCAAAAAGTGGCATTAACACTTTTTTCAGATTTCTATTGTTTTATATGTTTATAGTACATGCAATATTACCAAAAACCAAATTTCAATCCTCTAAAAAACTACTAATTCAACAATTTGAAGAAACAAAATTTTAGGGTTAAGGAGAATACTAATGAAACTTATACAAACATATTTCCCCTGAATCATTCATTTTATCTAACCAAAACTTTGTTATTGTTGGAATATATACTTGCTAGTCTTTTGTTATCTTTCCTTTCAAGTTTGGATTTTTATTAACCCTTCATTACTTCAACTCTACTTCATTGATAGTTGGTAGAATTTTTTTCTATCAATTAAGTAGAATTGAAATAATTTTCCTCAATATGTTTTTGATAAAAAAAACAAAGCAATCTTGTTAAGATGAGTTTTCCATGCTTGAAAAATCCCAAATGAACAATAATCTCAATTCTTATTTGGCTAGATAAATTTCAAACTCTACATTAAAAACTCAATTTTAAATCTTGTTGGTCTAATTTCAAAACTCCAAACAAGAACCTCAAGAAATTAATTCACTCATTATTTTTCTAATTAGGTTTCAAACTCGACTTCAAGAAAAAAGAAATATCCCTTGATTTGAGTAAGCCTACTTAGGGTTTTTCCCTATGTCTCTCTAGTCAAAACATTTGATGGGAATTAGGGTTTAGGGATTAATTAAGGGGTTAGAAATTACTAGGAATTAGGCCCATAGGGTCTATTAAATCCTAGGGTTTAAAAATGTTTTCCCAATAAAAGAGAAGGAGAGGTAAAAGAAAAAGAAAATCTAAATAATTTTATTTTATTTCCTCTCTCTCTCTCTCTCTTGCTATGTTTTTTAGGAATTAGGGTTTAGGGTTTAATTAAAAGTTTACAGTTTTAAAGTGTTTTCCTGAAAAAGGAAAAGCAGAGGTAGCAGAATTAAAATCTTTTTTTGAGTAATTATGTTTTTTCCCTCTCTCTCTCTCTCTCTCTAATTTTATTAAATAACTACTTGGAATTAGGGTTAGGGTTTAATTCAGGGCTTAAGGTTTTCAAACTGCTTTCCTGAGAAAGGAGAAGGATAGAGAAAAAAACAATCGTTTGGTTTGAGTAATTATGTTTATTTCCCATTTCTCACACTCTTTTTTCTTTTTTTTAATTAGGTACAGTACTGGGAATTAAGGTTTAAGGTGTAATTAAGGGGGTTTAGGGTTTAATTAAAGGGTTTAGGGTTTAAGAAGTTTGTCTTGCTGGAAAAGGAGAAAGAGAGGTAGGGTTTAGGGTTTGGAGAGTTTGTTTTCCTGGAAAAGGAGAAAGAGAGGTAGGGTTTAGGGTTTAATGGGGTTGGGGCCAGAGACAGGGGGAAGCGGCGGCGCGACTTGTGCTGGAGTTTTGGACATACGTGCGGTCCTGCGGAAGTGCGGGCCCTCTTTGAGGGGGGCGGGGTCCAGTCCAGCGTAGAGTTAGTGTAATGGTGATGCGCTGGGGACTATCATGCATTGCGTGGGAAAAAGCAAGCGTGGCTCCTCATCAGGCCACGATTGTTCCGGAGCAACGCTGCTGTCGACTGAAGAGCTGGCGCAAACGCGGGCAGAGCAGACGCCGATGCGCCAGTTCAAACGCTTGTAGCGCGAATGGGAGAACGCACGCACGTCATGGGGGGCGGAGAAGTCGGCTATGGATACTCACTGTGGATAGCAGTTGGAAAAACCAATTATTGTCAGCAGTAGTAGTAGTGATGTAGGAAGGACAAGACAGAGATAGGGTTTGGACCGTCTTTCTTCTTCTGTCTTCTGCGCCGCTATTGTTTTCTTTTTTTGGATTTTTTTTTTTCCTTCTTTTTTGAATGCCTCCTCCTAGCGGTTCAATACTTCTGGAATATGTTGCAAAAACCGCTGGCTTATTTCCGAATCATTTTTTACTCAACGAAGTCTGAATGGTGCAGTGCTGTCTAGTATCTTTTCAAATACTGAAACTGCCTTCTAGCTGCTATGTCATTGCAGGTATTCTCCGATTTTTTTGGTGCAAAAGTCTGTCAGGACAGAAGCTTTCCAAGTCAATGACGAAATTGGCTGCTAACTACCACGATTCTATGTGCAAGGCTACAGTTAGGTCAGACATCTAAACCCTAATCGTGTTCTTTCTTCCAGTTCTCAGAAGAATCCTTCGAGTTCTTGGCTGTAGATGGAATTCAGATTGTAGTAGGTGATGATGAACCAAGTCACCAGTCTACAGCAGCAGCACTGGCAATTGTCTCTCTCAAATGTCTCTCAATTTTGTTTGCTGCATTAGTAGCAGCAGCAGCTTCGCTGATTTCACATGTGCATGAGTTGCTTCAAGCACATGTTCTGAGAATCTTTCATCCTCTGCCATGAACAGGGTATCTGAACTTTGAGAATAGGACCATTCTTTCACCAACACCATAGGATCGTATTTTCAAGGTTGAAGTCATGTAAGCTCTGCTAGGTTGTCTGATTGATGAGGGTTTTTCTATGATTGCCAAATTTTATGGTTTGTTGTTGGAAAATTTCATATGTTACTTGGAGACTTTAGGCTTACTTTGACCATCAACCCAATAATGCCTCCAAAGCTTGTACCCCTGTAAGAGATCCAAAAACACTGCTGCCTGTTTTAATATCACTGCAAAACTATAGATTTTAGGAGTTGCAGGAGCTAGCCTTGAGGCTTGCACATGGTTGGTGGTTTGTATCAAACCTAAATCACGTGGATGCTCATGCTGACCAGTCCAACTTTCAGGGGGGCACAGAGAAAAGAATTAGTTGTAAGCACTATAGATCTATATTCTTGGTTTTTAGAAGATAACAATGGGTTCAAAGTGTTCCGGAATAGAGGTGGAGAGAGATAGACAAGAGAATATTGAATAGCTCTTCAACCACTGCAGCTGAAGAAGCATTTGCTTCTCAAAGATTGGTTGTTGTATGCACTCCTCAAGGGGCAACAACAGCTCGCACAATGATTATGTGAAAAAGGCTGAAGCATGCCCCATCTTAGGTTTATGTGTTGGAAACAACACTTGCAATACTATGGTTTATAGAAATGTAGGTCATTTTTACTTCGATCGGAATGCTGAAGAAAACCAATAACTTCAATGAAATCACTAGTGATACAGGCTAATTTTTTGTCACTAGAAAAATATACCCAAACTTAACCACCACATATAACATGCTTATCAAAATTGGAATACCAAATATTTTAGTGAATTTGCACCTCATGGAGAAACAATATAAAAGTTTGAAGCTGGAACATGATTTTGATACCAAACTTTTGGGAACACTGTAATTACATGTCTCAGTACGTGTGATGTTTTTATCCCTTCTCTCTCATTTTTGGCATTCAACGTTGACAAATGACCAAACTTTAAAAACAAGTAAAACATGTATGACATGCTTATTTACGGCCTTAAATCTTGAAGATGGTAATAAATCACTTTATGAATACTGTCTAAATTAGCTCAGCTGGTTGGCAAATTATGAATGAAGATCTATATCCAATGTCCCACATTAATGTAAATTGTTTTTTAGTGCAATTTGTAAATATTCTTATAGCTATTAACATTTGAGGATTAAAATTTGGGTTAGTTTTCAACACTTCAATAGTTTCTTGTTGTAATGTTTTGCTGAATGAAAAACAACTAGCACTTAAGAGTCTTTACTGTCATAGAGTGCAAACCTGGCACTAAGAAATTTTCACAGATTAGACACCATTAGTCAAACTTTTCTGCAAACAATTGTTCTTGTTGTCTTTGCTATCAGGTCATGTTGAATCAGAGTTCTATAATGCACGCCATTTGCAAAGACTTTTCTCTCTCTTAGGTTTTCATGTGGTAAAGATGTTTTAAGGTCCCAATTAGGAAAAACTTCAATTGAACCCTTCTCACACACTTGGACATAATGTAAGCAAGAGGCATCAACATGTGAGTTTAACATTGCCTAGTGTGTTTTCCTATTCCAACTTGCAGCTATATTTTGATGAACTGCTAGAACCTATATGTTGGTGATTTCAAAATCATTTTCCTCAAAAATATGACAACTTTGGCACTTCCTTTGCACAACAATCCCATAACAATAAAACAATTGAAGGTTGCATTCAAGTTTTCAATTTAGATAACGAAATTAGATTTCAAGCAATAGACTACCACATCAAATGAAACAAAACTCATTAATAACCAAAGGATTAAAAATTAAAAATTGTTTAAATGATTAGAGTTTTCCTTAATAGGTAAACGCTATTGGGCTTGACTGTCACCTCCCATTTGGTGCCTGATCTCTTCTAGATATTTGTTTGCAAAGTCTTGCAATACGGTATGAAACTTTGAAAACCTAGCATCAAGTCCCTTCCTACAACTTTTTCTTCAATCCATGAGTTGCCCATCTGTAATCTATATTATAATTGCAATATTGGGGCTATGGGAGCCTTCAAGGGGCTATAATGGTTATAGACTAAGGTCTACCACTATATATGCTATTGAGCTGTATTAAGTTGTTACATATATGGCTATATAAGACATATGGTTATATCATTTATATTGTTATATAGCCTAATATAGGTTATATAGGCCATATGGCTATAAAAACTATTAAGTTTTATTGGTTATATGACTATATGGCTAATGGGCTCTATGGTTATTTGACCTATGGGTTAATGGGGGCTATAAGCTATGGGTTCAAGGTTTGGAGTTTTTGGTTTTAGATTTTTGTTTTTAGGGTTTGTGTTTAATCTTTTTCAGGTTTTATTTTCAAGGTTTATGGCTTTAGATTTATGTTAAACCCAACTTAAATTTATGCTACATGGGATTCTTTAATTGTAAAGTTGTAAAGTACAAGGTGCAATGGTACAAAATTCGGTCAAACACCTTGTTGCATTTGTTGAAATGATTCCCATGCCTTCTACCCTTGGTTACACTTCATCTATCACAATACTATGGCATTCCAAAACCACATCTTGAGAAAGCATTTTGTTGAACACATTCCCAATATCCTCAAAAGATTCAAATGGATTCAAAAGATTGTACTTTTAAAGTAGCATGTGCAAGGGAAAATAGAAAAGAATTTGTAGTTTAATTCTAAACCCCCGCATACACATAGTTCGGAATATGTTCAACCCAATTCTAGGGAGAAAGGACAACAAGCTTCAAGATTAAGGTCAAAATGTCTACTTGGCAATTTGCAATGCCTCCATATTATTGATCGTTAGAAAAATGGGAAGAAGACCTAAACAATGATGAAGTTGAACATGCAATGCCATTGGTCACAAAAGTTGAAATACATGAAGAATGTCTAAAGGAATGAACATATGTGATTAAAATGGTGTATCAACATCAAGAACTGCAACTTCATTGCAACATGGTACCCAATTTGCATTTATTTCTAATACAAATACAACCACAACAACTAGCAAATCTAAATAACAAACCAATGAACCAAGGATTCAGAGCAAGATTAACACAATAAGGAATCACAATGTCGACCATATAATAGGATTTATACCCAACCAAGGTCAATATTGTAAATAGGAGAGCAACATGATTACTTATTATCCTTGCATTGAAGAATCTATATGGCAATGTTTTATTCATCATTGCATGAACATAATTATAAAAAATCAAACATGGAAAAACCATAATATCACAAAGTTATGCAAACAAAGTTGGGTGACCTAAACCATGCATAACCTGAACATGAAATATTCAATGTTTAACATAGATGAAGAGGAAATGCAAAGAACACCAACTATTGTTTGGATTCATCAACCACCACTTCATCCATATTCTATTCCTAGTCGAATGTGGTTAATAAGAGTTCTAGCAAGGATGGGACACATTAAAAAAATCCCACAAAATTTACAATCCCAACAATTACAATATGGGCAACCTAAACAATAAAAACCATAGGCAAAATGTACAACATTATACATGTCCACATTAAAATGTCACTAAATGTACAAATGCCAAACCTATCATTAGGAGGATTGGTGTTGGGGGCAACCATAAAACTTGAAATGAAAGTAAAGTCCACTAGAACAAATTTAAACCTACACCCAAACACAACATAAAATCACAAAGTTCTAATTGGTTTTTCAAATTAATGATTTCACTAATACTATATTTACATACCCAATTGTCATCACACATGGGATATACTTAAATGTTATGAGAACAACACCATTTGGTTCTACAATAATGAAACTTGTGGTGGTTAACTTTCATAACACCATACCTATGGTGTTAACCATAATGGCACCACCTACAACAATTTTATTTCAACTATGTTACCACTAGACCGAAAATGAAACCCACCAAATCTTCCAAGAGTTTATGCATGAATAGCAATTCAATCTACAACACCATTTTCCTGGCCTTGTAGGAAATCGTTGAACTATAGGAATTTGAATATAAAAAACACTATGAGAAAATCTTGTCCATTGCAACTTGTCTATTTAGTTATAATCTAGTTGCATCGGACAATTTTTAGTTGCAACGAACACAATTTTTTCATAATGAAAGTTTTTAATTTGGATGTTCATGTACAAATATTTAAGGTTACCATTAAACCTAATGTTGAAACAAAAGTTGAGGAAATAACAAATATATTCAACTTGACATTTAGGGACACTTTGTTTAATTGGTGTAACAACTACATGTGGGATTACCCAAACTACAAATTTGTTGACTTACAGCAAACCTTTTATAAATGTTATTATACAATGTGCATAATGATGAATAAATGTAATTATAGTTGAAAACCCTTAAGCAAGAGATAATTGAATGTGTGGAGGTGTAGTACAAACAATTGTTAAAATTGGCCAATGGTTTATAGAAATTTATCATTTTTAACCACAATTTTCAAATATAAGTTATAGTCATATTTACATATAACAATTGTAGGAATGAAAAAGGCAACATTATAACAACATATGGAGTTAGCACTGTTATGTGAAGAAGGCATTTCAAAGGCCAAAGCATAGAATTTTTTTAGTATCCAACAATCAAAAACCACAATAGCACCAACAAGTCAAATTGTAGCAAAGAAATCAAGTAGGTGAAAGTAAGCTAAGATAGACAACCATTATTCCTTGACAAAAAAAAGTACAAGTAACCATTAAAAAATACTTTGATATATTAAAAATTAAATATTATTTTATACAATGACTAACATGATGATAATCTTTCATTTTATGATTATAATGTTGAAAACCAGCATTTTGAAAGTAGATTTAAATAGGTTTTTTTTTAATGCATTTATTTGCACAAAATATCCAGTCTTACAAAATGGGTTGCAAGTAGATAAAACATTGATTCATTAAAAAAAATTGTCTTTTGTGACTTGTCTTATGCAACTAAAAGATGTCGCATGAAACTGTTTTTTAGTTACATGTGATACATGTAGTTGCATAAAACAAGTTGTAAAATACAATTTTTCTACTAGTGATTCTTTAAAAATTTCAAGTTAATGAAAACCTAAAAGATACTTATGTATTGTCAAATTATGAATGTTATGATCATCATATATGAAATTTTCAATGTGAAGCTTGAACACCATATTAACTAGTCATTTTCAAATGTACTTTTAATTTACTTTTATGATATTAAAGTTGTTCAAGTTTTGTGTGTAATTTACCATAAATTAAATGCAATGACATTTTTTCATATTTTTATTAATAGATATTTTGAATATATTTTCTTATGCTTATATTAAAATTGTTCCATTTTTAAATTGGATTTGGGTGGACTATTTTTTTGTCTACTTTACATTGCCTACACCCAAGCATGTATTACATAAATTGCCATTGCACCAACCATAATGTGAACATATGTCAAAGTAAAAATAAAGAAGAATCAATTGTAATAGTTTCAAAAGTTCGTGCACATGCTATTACACCACCTAGACCATTGATGTATCCTTGTCACATTTGTGAATCATTGGGCATAAGCTAATGAATTGCCCAAAGTTTAATGAGATGCAAAACATGTTCAAAGACAAAGGATGTAAGGCTATGTATAAAAAGAAACTTGTTGTTTTACAATTACGTTAATAAAATTTATGGTGAATGTGCATGTGGCAACAATTAGAAGCAAATCAACTAAAACACATGTGTTCAAGGAACAAAAGCTAAGAAAAGACAAAAGTGTGATAGGTTGGAAAGAAAAGACACATTTGGAAAAAATTCCATGTTTGACACTATACGATAGATGCAATTGATTACTCCACTTGTGGATGTACCTCCAAAAATGGTCTAAGAGAATGTAACACTAGTGGGTTGGAATGTTAGATTTAGTAATACATATAGAAACATCAAAATTGTAGGAAGTACCTTATGTTCCCCAAAATACACAAATATATGTAGAAGATATTTTCTAACATATTAATAAACAAATGATGGAAACTAATTATACCATGAACCTCGGACAATTATTAAAAATAGCTCATGATCTTAAAAAATATTTATGGTAGAAGTTGAAGTTAGAAAAGGCACAAGGCTGCCTTAAAACAATATAAAATAGGTTGGTAGTTCCACTTATACTTGATAGGGGCACAACTATAATTGCTATAAATAAACCATGGTTATTATTCAAGAAGAATTTGGGAAGAATACCGTAGAAGATGTATTTTTGAATGGAAGGTCAAATGTTAACATTATCACAAAACAATTGAGAACTAAGTTAGGTCGACCTAAACCAAAACTTGCACCATACAACCTCAAAATGCAAGATCAAATCACTAGCAAACCAATGACGCTTGTTTAGTTTGACTTCTGCGAATGTATGTACATGGCATACCCTTTGTCATTACACTTATTTTACTACAAAATAATGTGGTGAACTCCAATTACTCTATGTTGTTGGGTGGACCACGGTTAAAGGATGCCAAAGTGGCACATGATTGGGGCAACAATATGGTTATTATTTAGAGTAATGAAATATATTAAACCATAATTATAACCAAACATCTACGCAATAATGTGAAGAGACCTGAAATGTTGTGGTATGATTTTCAAAATGGCACAACAAATAAAGAAAAAGATTTTATGTTTACCACTAA
>Ga0209611_10000751_pt1 | contig 51035 bp, 41 predicted proteins | sample S1TSphgellanicum_3_FD_187693 | JGI IMG/M metagenome (GOLD analysis project Ga0209611, IMG submission 187693) | Host-associated microbial communities from peat moss isolated from Minnesota, USA - S1T2_Fc - Sphagnum magellanicum MG (SPAdes) (version 2) | ecosystem: Host-associated > Plants > Peat... | reverse complement strand
ATGCGTAATGATGAGCTACAAAGCCATCATATGTGAGTATTTGTACAGGGTACTTGACTTGTGTGGATCTTTGTACTCCACTGTTTTTGTCAAGTGTTTTCAAAACTTTCTTAGCCATCCGAGCTCTAGGAGTAATAATTGAAGTGATTCTTGATTCTTCACCCTCACTCTTTTCTAATTCACTTGATTCACCATCTACATGAGAATTTCTAAATGATGTTTGAGAACTACCATGTATAATGTTTGAAGATCTTAATCTTCCTTTCCATGGAGTGTTACTGGACCCACTAATTGAAGACTCTTATGGTCCACTAATTAATTGTGATTTTTGTTCCACATTTGATGAAACATCACCATTTCTAGCTTCTCCATCTTCTACTACCTTCAGTGATGAGTACCAACTAGCCATCTCATCAAACACAACATCTCTATTCACTTGTAACTTCCGAGTGGAAGGATTGAAACATCTATATCCCTTTTATTCTAAGGAATATCCAATGAAAATACATTTCTCATCTTTTGGGTCTAGTTTTGATCTTTTCTCGTCAGGAACATGCACGTATGCAATGCAACCAAACATTCTGAGGTGTGAAACATTGGGTTTCTTGCCTGTGAATTTTTCTTCAGGGGTCATGCCATGAACTGCCACTGTGGGTGTTCGATTTGTGATGTAGACTGCAGTTGCTACCGCTTCAACCCAAAAGTAATTTGGCAAATTCTTCTCATTCAACATGGCACGTGTTATTTTTGCAATGTGCTTGTTTTTCCTTTCAGCAACTCCATTCTGCTGTGGGGAATAACTACATGAGTACTTCCTTTGAATTCCATGCTCCTTCAAGTACTCACTGAATTCATTTGAAAAATACTTTCCCCCTCCATCGGACCTTAGGCACTTGATGCTCACACCCTTCTCCTTCTCCACCATTGCTTTGAAATTCAAAAAATGTTGAAACACTTCACCTTTGTGTTTCATGAAGTAGACCCACACCTTCCTTATGTGGTCATCAATGAAACTCGCGTAATATTTGCATCCTCCAATGGATTCTGTCTTCGTGGTCCACACATATGAGTGGATCATTTCCAAAGGTTTGGAACTTACATGAGTTGTTTAAGCTGGGAATGGATGCCTAGCTTGCTTCCCCAATTGGCATGTTTCACAAACCTCTGACATCACCTCTTCTGCTCCAAATTTGGGAAGACCTCCAACAAGTTTTTATTTTTCCATGAGCTTAAGACATTGGAGATTAACATGCCCAACTCGCTTGTGCCAAATTCCAATGTCTCCAACTCCTTTTCCATGTGTGAATAACATGGAATTCACCTCAGGCATGTTCACATCCAAGGTGAACATTCGTCCATTCTTTCCCCTTTTGCAATCAATTTGCCTTGGTTCTTCATGTCTCCCACAAAACATCCATTTAAGTTGAATGTCACCTATAAACCTTGTTCCACCATCTGGCCTACGGAAACCAAATTTTTTGTTATGGTTGGAACATGAAGTACATCTTTCAGGTACTTTGTTTGCCCATCTTGCATAGACAATGGCACCTTGCCAATTTGTGTGATGGGATGTGTAGTGTCATCACTAGTTTCCACAAACCCTGGTGTCTTCAAATCCTTTGCATCTCTAAACCATTCTCCATGACTAGTCATGTGATTTGAAGCTCCAAAATCCACATACTAGACATTGTTGTCTGATATACCTCCTATCATTGAATTTGCCATGTGCTACATCACAAATAGTTGCTCATCACCTTGATTGCTAATTTATGCTTAATTCCCTTGTTGCAGCTTTCCATTTCGTGCATCATGTTCCCTTTGATAACAGTTTTTTGCCATGTGCCCAAGTTTCCCACAGTAGTAGCAATTTGAATCACTATTTGGTTATTGACCTTGATGATTTCCACCACGACCTCCACGACTTCCTCGACTTCCTCTTCCTCCAAAGTTTCCTCGTCCACCTCCATGAGCTTGACCTTCATGTTGATGATGTCCACCATGCGAACTTTCGTGTCGACCTTGAAATGAGGTTTTACCACCTCTACCTCTACCTCTATTAGTATTTGAATAGAAAGCACTTTCTTGTGTTCCTCCATTGGATGAAGTACCAACAATTCTCATCTCTTCACTTATAAGTAGTGTTATTTAGTTTTGGAAGTTGGGAAATGTTTCTCGAACTATAATTGAAGTACGAAACTAGTTATAATCTTTTCCAAGTCCATTTAAGGTCACGGCCACTAAATTTTCATCATCTACAGGGGCTCCTATAGATGTAAGAGCATTTGCAAGGTTTTTCACCTTTGTAGAATAGTCACTGATGTTCATCTTGTTTTTCTGTAGATTATGCAACTCTTGTTTGAGCTGCATTTTGTGAGCTTGTGTATTGGTGTTATACATCTTCACCAATGTATCCCAAGCTTGCTTGGGTGATTTTTCATCTTGAATATGCACAATCATGGAATCAGACACACTCAAAGAAAGCCAATACAAGACTTTCCTTGCTTTTTCATGCTAAGTTTTATTGGTTTTAATTTTTTGTTGTGTGGGGTTTTATGGGAGAGGATGTTCTTTCTCATCACAAGTTATGAATTCCCAGTAGCCTTTCCCCATCAAAAAATTCATAATCCTAAATTTCCACACTTGGAAATTGTTATTGTCTAGTTTCTCAATTGTAATTTGAGAAAGACCGTCCGCCATCTCTCAAGGCACCACTCAATGTCTTCTTGGGGTTTCACAATGATTTTAATTCCTTCCTTGGGTTTCTATGATTAGGTTTAGGGTTTTCCTTCCTTAGGTTTCTAGGATTAGGGTTAGGGTTGAACAAGATGGACCTTGCATATGTATGTATGTTTTAAGTATTATATGAAATTTTATACTATACATAGGTTTTATGTATAGGTACGTATTTCGTATAATATTTTGTATGGTATTAAATACATGATTACAGATCACACTTTTGTACAAAGGTCTTGATAATGTATTTGCACTTCCCAATCTTCAAACTCCTTCCTTCAAGTTCTCCCAAGTTATATTTGCTCCACTTCAAAACTTTGCTTTGATGTCTTCTCAAAATAAACTTATGTCATAGCAACTTTGCAAAACTACTCCACACACATATGACCTTGGATCGATCTGAAATTCTAGTTAAACATAAAAAACTATGTCTACTACCTTCTCTCAAAATTTCAGCTCATTTAACTTCATAAAATGAGAGATCTTGCTACTTCCTTGAAGTCACTTCAAACTGGGACCTAAACACAAAATGGCTTACAACTCGCTCTCAACAACTCCAAAATCCTTGAGATTTCAGGAGACACATTAAATATATGTCTTCTATATCTTCTCAAAGTTTCAACTCTATTGATGATGACCAAAAAGAGATATCACTTTCAAAAGAAACTGACTTCAAAACTGAAACTAAAACTTTAGATGCTTGGATCTCTTTCAATACAGATCCAAATGACATGAAATTTCTCTCACACATATATTCCTATATGATCTATAAGATCCCAAAGCTGCAAATCCAAAAATGCTCAAACAAAGGAGATATGACCAAAAAACCAAATTTGGCACAAAGTTTTCAAAAGTTCATAACTCTCATAAAACATATCCTTTTATTTTGAAAATTTGAAAATAGAAGCGTCTTATAATCTTCTATAATCTGTCAAAGTTTCACTCCAAGATCTTTTCACAATTGATCTAGATCTAGATTTAAAGATCTAACTTCCACAACCCTTAATATGTTAATCTCCTCTCACTTCTTTACTTTTCTTTTCTTTCTCTTCACATTCTTTCCTTTCCTCGTTTCTCTTTTGCACTTGAGAAATTCCTATGATATTACTAGAGACTCTCAAGTTCTAGGTCTAAAGACTTTCTAGTTCTAGATCTCTTTCTACTTTCTCATTCAATAACCTAAGCTTTAATACATACCATTGGAAAGATCTCAACAAGGGCTACAACTTTGTTTTAAACCTCGTCTCAATCGGAGGTCTACACACAAAGTTATGGGGCCCCAAAGTTGCGAGAGTCCCAACTTTGGCAATTACAAGACTCCCACTTGGGAGTCCCGAGACAAAATGCCATTTGGATGTGGGCCTCGTGGAGAGGCATAAAATATATTATAAGGGGGAAGGTGGTGGCTTCCCCCAAGTTCGGGCCATGGTTAGTCTTGTGAATCCGAGTTGCTCGTGGCTTGTCCTAGGACCAAAAGTGCTCCAACTATGCATTAACCACCTTGTGTTGGTTTTGTGCAGGTCCGTGTGAGTAATTGATGTTTGTCATTCTTCCTAGTCCCATCTTGGAGCTATAGCACACCCCTCTACCCCCTCAAAGTGCTGCGAGCCAAGGAGCATGCCCCAACTCTTTGCTCTTTCAATGTTTTCAGTTTGGACTCGCATTTGAGTCTCTTAAGGAGCTTAGGGGTGCATCACATTGACAGTGCTAAAGTATTAGGTTAGAATTATTAGAGGGTGAATATTGATTTTTTTGGAGGTTTGCAACTATTGTGTAAAAGCATTACACCCACACATGCACACAACATGGAATCAAGGTGTTCACAACTTTCCAACAACCCTTCAACAACGAAAAAATATGTTTTTCCCCTCTAGATCTATTTTTTTCATTGTTGTTGTAAGAGAAGGAAAAGAAAGAAAATAAGGTTTTTCTTGTTAAATACTAATGAAAGATTTTGTAAATACAATTTGAAAATTTGATGGACATTGTTAATGTAGTAGGTCTGATTGATATTACAAATGTATATATTTTAGGTTACAACATGTTACCAAAACTATGAGGGGGTGAATATTATTTATTTTCAAAGGTTTGCAACTATTGTGTAGAAACACTACATCCACATTTGCACACAGCATGAAGTCAAAAAATATGCATGACTTTCCAACACCTCCTCAACAACAAAAAAAATGTATGTTTTTTCCTTTTAAATTCATTTTTTCCATTGTTGTTGTAAGAGAAGGAAAAGAAAGAAAATGAGGTTTTCTTTTTGTTAAGTTTCAGTGAACAATTTAATAAATATAATTTATTTGCTTGATTTGAAAGTTTGATTGACATTGCTAATATAGTAGGTCTAATCGATATTACAAATGTATGGGTTTTAATTTCCAGTAAGTTACAAGAGCTATGAGGGGGTGAATAATATTTATTTTCAAAGGTTTGCAACTATTGTCTAGAAACACTACACCCACGCCTACACACAACATGAAGTCAAAGAATATGCATGACTTTCCAACACCTCCTCAACAACAACAAAAAAAGTTTTTTTCCCTTTAAATTAATTTTTTTCATTGTTGTTGTAAAAAAGAAAAAGAAGAAAATGAAGTTGACTTTATTTTTTTATTGAATATTAATGAGGTGTTTAGTAAATACAATTTACTTGCCTAATTTGAAAGTTTGATTGACATTGCTAACGTATCAAGTTTGATTGATATTACAAATGTGTTATTTTTTGGTTCTAGTAAGTAATTAGAGCTATTGGGGGGTGAATATTGACTTTTTTCAAAGGTTTTCAACTATTATGTAAAAATAATATACCTAAACCTACACACAACATGAATTCAAGAATGTGCACAGTCCTTTCCAATAACTCTTCAACAACACAATATATGTTGTTTTCCCTTTAAATTCATTTTTTTCATTGTTATTGTGATAGAATGAAAAGAAAAAGAATGATGTTGAATTTTATTTTGTTTGTTTATGTTCAATATTAGCGAGCTAGGCTATTTAGTAAATACAATTTACTTTCATAATTTGAATGTTTGATTGATATTAAGAGTGTACGGTTTTTTTATTCTAGCAAGTAATTAATTATCAATGCATGAATATTGATTTTTTTAAAGGTTTGCAACTATTATGTAAAAATAATACACCCACATTTGCATACAACATGAATTCAAGGAATGTGCACAACTTTCCAACAATAACAAAATGTATGTTTTTCCCCTTTGGGCTCATGTTTTTCATTAATGTTGTTTTAATAAGTTTCAAACATTATTATTTTATAATATATGTTGCAAAAAAAAAAAATCTTTGGTTATTAATATATATTATGAGGGAGGTGAAATGAGTAAAGAAAGAAAGTTCAAGAGAAGCTACAAAATTTTTAAAAGAAAGAAAAATCTAGTGAGAATTTTTTCTTTTTAATGAGCATGAATGAGCTTTGCATATATATAATCTGCCTAATTCTTAAGTCTTATTGATGTCATATTCAATTAGGTAGTGTAATAGTGGTGATGACCTATAACTCAACTTGGCATGTTGGTAGAATGTAAAGGGATCAAATAGTCCATATAGTGGAATTTGGATCTATAAACTAATGATGTGGAAGTGGTTGTGCAAGCTTCCAAAATGATAATGTGGTAGAACCTTATGGTGTCTAATGACAGGCTATGTGGACTAGGAATGACAATGAGGTGGAACATGCCAATTTACAAGTATCCTATATCAATGAACAAAACAAAGTCTGGTTAGGCAAGTTGAATGTGAAAGTGGGCTTGGTGGGTTGTAGAGATTGCATTATACAAGTGGACCAAGTTTAAGGGGAAAGTGGGGAATTAAATTTGATTAACATGGGTGTCCATTGGTAGGGGCCAAAATGAAAGTTAGTTGTGCCCATGGTGGTTGGAGTAGAATGCAAGCGACATGGGGGAGTGATCATAGGTTTCGAGCAATATCATGGTAGAAGCTTACATGGTGGATTGACCTCAAAGAGTTAGTGGTCCATGCATGGTTTAATGCATCAATGTGTTGGGTATTGTAAGAGTGGAGTGTATCTTTTCAATCTACATATTCCATTATCAAGTGGGCAAGGTAGGTTATATGAATTTGATAAGTTTGGAGTGATATTGTGGTGGAACTAGTGGTGGAATGGCCTTCAAATGTAAGTGGTTGAAACCTAGTCAAAGGCATCCTAGTGGTGGTTGTTGATCAACCACAAGAATGTAGGTTTTTCCTTCCACTTATGTTTTTCACTAATGTTGTTCTAGCAAATTTTGAATGTTTTTTAATTATTTACATTTCAAATTATAGTAAATACAATTACTACCTTGATTTGAAAGTTTGATTGACATTGTTAACATATCAAGTTTGATTGATTTTACAAATGCATGGTTTTTTGGTTCCAGCAAGCTTAATTAACTATCAAGGGATGATTGTTAATTTTTTTTCAAAGGTTTACAACTATTATCTAGAAACATTATGACTCTCCAACAATTCTTCAACAACAATGTATGGTTTTTCCTTTTTGACTCATGTTTTTCACAATTTTGTTTTAATAAACTTCAAACATTGTTTGTTTATAACATACATTACCAAATATAATACAACTATTTGATTACCTGCATATATTGTGAGGGAAATAAAACGAGTAAAAAAAGTCCATGAAATGCTAAAAGATTAAAAAACTCAAGATCTAGCTTGAAATTATTTCTTCTAGTGAACATGAATGAACTTTGCATACATAATTTGCTTGATTCAAGTAAGCATAATTGACATTATGTGCTTTTAAAGTCTGATTGACATATTTGATAATTAAGTAGTTCAATAATGGTGATGATTTGTAACTCAACATGGCAATTTTGGTAGAACACAAAGGGATCAAATGGTCCATATAATGGAATTTGGATGTGTGAACTAATGATGTGGAAGTGGTCATAGGCTTGGAGTGATATTGTGGTGGAACCTAATGGTGTCTAGTGATGGGCTACTTATACTAAGAATGAAATTGAAGTGGAATGTGCCAATTTACAAGTATCCTATATTTATGCACAAAGTAATGTTTAGTTAGGCAAGTGGAATGTGAAAGTGGGCTTGGTAGGTTGTAGGGGTTGTATTATACAAGTGGACCAAGTTTTAAAGTGGGAAATAAAATTTGATTAACATGAGTGTCCATTAGTTGGGCCATAATGAAAATCAAGTGTGCCCATGGAGTTTGGAGTGGAATGCAAATGGCATGTGAGAATGATGACATGTTTGGCATGATATTGTTGTGGAAGCTTATGTCAAATTAACCTTGAAGTGTCAATGGTCCATGCATAGTCAAATGCATCAAGGTGGCGGGTCGTGCAAAAGTGGAATGTATTTTTGATCTGCATTCCATTATGAAGTGGGAAGTAGGTTATAACATGCTTGATATAGTGGTGGAACCAATAGTGCAATCATTGTCAAATTGTGTGTTTGAAGTTTGGTCAAGGGGATTGGTGGTGGGTGGTGATAAAGTGGAATGTAAACAAACATTCCATTGGTCATGGTAGGCTATAATGATGAGAAGTTGGAACCAATTCACTGGAACGTAGGTGAACCCATGGAGTGAAGCCAAAGTGCAATGCATGTGGTGTTAGTTGTGAATTTAAGTGTGGGATGCATTTGTGAAACCCTATTGAAGTACACTTGTGGGGTATGAATGGCTCCAATGCTTATTTTCTTGTAGCCTAGATTAAAATATGTTTTATGAGGTATATATGGAACTTGTTTAGGAACAACGTGAAACCATAGTGGGATGAAGGTGGTGCCAAAGTGGATTGTAAGTGCCACCAACCTTGGTCACACTTGGGGTAGTTGTCATTAAGGCATGGCACATTTAAGTGTTATACCTTATTATAATAGTTGGTGGTGTCATGCATGTCCATTGATCAATTATAAATATTGATTTACCTTTCTAGCATGTGGCAATAGGGTAGGATTTCAACATGGGTTTTTGTTTAACTTGGATAGTACTTGAATTTTCATGCACCGAGTTTGGAAGTTTAGTGAGCCCTATATATAGAATGTAGGCCTACCACTTAGCTAGAGTGGATTCAAAGTCTAATATTTTGTTGGAACTAAAGTGGAATGTATTTCAAACCAAAGTTGAATTAAAATGTCATGGAAAATGTTGGGAACTCGGATGGGGTACGGGTGGAATGTATGTGAATTCATAATGGATCTATACTAGTGTAATGCAAATAGTGCCAAGTCAAACTAGGTGGGATACACTTGTAAAATGCCATTGGAATAATGTAATTCCACATGGTGTAAGTCATGGTGCCAATGTTTGACATCTTGTGTGACGCACTCCCAAGTTCCTAGTTAGACCCAAGATGGTCTAAGTTACTCAAACAGCGGAATTGTGAGGAACTCGAGGCACGTTCCTAGCTCTTAGCACTAGAAGGGGTAGAGGGGCGTGCTGAAGCTCCAAGATGGGACTAGGAAGAATGACAAGCTTTAGTTACTTACTCGAACCTACATCAAACCAACCAACAAGTTGGTCAGTTCACTTTCTGGAACACCTTTAGTGTTAGGACAAGCCACGGGCAACTTTGGACTCACAATACTCACCACGACCCGGGCTCACGGGAAGCCACCACCTTCCCCCATATAGTATTCTCTACATCTCTTTGCGGCACCTACATCTGAATGGCCTTTTGTCTCGGGACTCCCAAGCAAGAGTCCCGAAATTGTCCTCCTTTGGACTCCCGGGACTTTGCAAGGTCATAACGTTTTGCTCAAACCTCCGATTGGGATGAGGTCTGAAGCAAACTTGTATCTCTCTTTGATATCTTTCCAATGGTGTATCACACTCCACCTACACACACTAGGGTCGGGTCGATTCCTGACTTTTAGTGGTCGAGAGTCAAATTGCCAATTTGACTCCCGGCCCTTCTTTTTGCCACAACGTGTGCTGCAGAGGTCCAAATGGCCCATGCGAGCCCATTTTCGACATTTTTACTTCGATAGCTTTCCAATGATGTAAAGAACACCCCAATGCAAGGTGTTCTGACCCTTGCAATTGAACTTTGAAGTTTCAAGAGTCCCGGAGGACTCCCAAGTCCCCATTTCGAGAATGTGAATTTCATCTTCACACTCTCTCAAAGTAGGGTTACGACATTGTGGGGCAGTTGTCATTAAGAAGGTAAGCCATCTAGTTGGTATCATGATGTAATATTTGGTGTATTTTGATATTGTATGGCTATTTTTCAATTAGTATGTTTTTTAATTAGTTTGGACTAACTTAGGATTATCAACAAGTGTTTTTTTAGCATGGAGATTTTTGAAATGTCATGATCCAAGTTTGGAAGTATAGTGAACTTAAGATGGAATGAGAGTGGACATAGGGTGGTTGGAAATTGTAATGCACATGGAGTGAATGTGGGTTGTACACTATAAATGATGTGTAAGTGGAACCAAAGTTGAAGGCCCTTGGTCAATGTTGGTATCTATATGGATTTTGGATGGAATGAAAGTGGATTTAGAATGGATCCAAGGTGTGATGTAGGTGGAGCCAAAGTGAAACAAAGGCAGAATGTCAATGGAACCCTAGATTAGGTGGGGCTATAAATGTAAGCAAGATTTTTTTAATAGGAATTGTTAGTGACTAAGCAAGGCAATACTTAGGTAGTTGCCATCTTCATGCATTAATTGGTGTATGTGTGTTTGTTGATTGATCACTTCATAATTGATATGTTGATAGGTTTAGTTGGGACCAAGCTAAAATTATCTTCATTGGCTTTAATTTATTTTGAAATTGTTGAAATGCTTAAAATTTGTGTCATTTCAATGAGGTTTGGATGGGTATATATGTGAACCTTGAGTGGATCCAAAATGGGATGTAAACTGATCCAAAATAAAATATAGGTGGGTTGTAAGGTTCACCAAAGTAGAAAGTAGGGGGTGAATGCACAATTGAGTGTTTCAATGTCAACAAAAATTACACTCCCTATAAGTCCATACAAGATTCTTTAAAATGATTCAAATGGACATGGTTTTTACTTTTTAAAATGTTATTATTATAATCTTTGAATAATACATGTTCAATCATTTACAAACCTTCCCAAATCTATGTGAAAACTTGTAATTAACGTAGTTGATGTCATTTTAAAATTTGGAAATCTTAAAGGGAAAACCCACAAAGTTCTTAAGAATAATGCCCCATCTAAAACTTTCCAAAAAATTCTTTTGGAACAAAAAAATTGAAAAAAAAAAACAAAAATTGCAACTCATATGGACTTATGAAAATATGGTCAAATTTTAACCATTCAAAAGTCCCTAACTATTAAACAGTTAAGGTTTTCAAATAAAAGATTCTTCATATGAATTTATCATCTTGTATTACATCATATATTGAATCCCAATAACAAATTTGGAATGCAAATCAATGTACATTTTTCCATTTTGTGATGGTCTAATCAAATGACCAATCCATATTTTTCAATTTCAAAAGTCCATTACTATTAACAAATGAATTTTTTTTATCAATAAATAACCACATATTTCTCTTCATAATGAAATTGTTAGTATAGGTCCAAGTCCCAATTAGTAAATCCAAGGATATTTTAATCATCATATGCATTTGAATAAAAGGTAACTAGGAAAAAAAACATTTTTTCATCACCATAATGAGACACTTGATTAGACATCTACCTTAGGTGGGTTTTCAGCAAAGTCAATTTGTTGCATTTGATGGGCAATTGTCACCAAAGAGGTAAGGACATTTAGTTGTTATGATAATGTTGATGAATTAGTGGGTCCTTATGTTGGATGCCTTAGGCACATCAATGGCTTGTGTATGCTCTTTTTACAAGAAAATTGCCACTTACATCCAAAGTTGATGTGGAAGATGGGAAGGGCATAGACACCAACATAAGGAAAGGACAAGACCATTACACAAGGGAATCCCTATCCATATCAAGGGTTCAATCTAATAGTAGGAATGACTTGGGGACACATGGAGATATGGATGTGTTATTTACATATGTTACACATCCATGTGATAGCCAAGAGCTAGATACCCAGTTGGTGGGATATACAACTATTGATGTCAAGGCTATACTATTGTGTTTGATAGTCAAACTCAACCCAATCTATGACAAAGGAAGATTAAGTTGACAATCAAAACCAAATCAACTTTAAGATTTTGTGGTGAATGACATTTTGGCCCCACCACCAAAAAATAGACTACCATTAATTTGTAGTTTAAATCCAAATATAAAACAAATCAATTAATTTTTGGTGGGTCCTTAGGTCATTTCATTAGTAATATGGAAATTAAATTGATAGTGGGTATGTCCCACATACAAGAAAGAAACCACTACCACACAAGGCTAATGTGGAAAAGGAGAAGGAACCAGTTGGAGCAAGTTGTACACATACAGATAGTTGGGCATCAAGCCCCCCTATTGACATTTCAACCTATCAAGGAACCAACAAAAGGGTGTTCAAACCAAGTTGGAATATGTTTATGAAGAGTTGCCTAAGGGAAAACCCTTGGCCAATACTAATGTTCTTACGTCCAACCAATTTGTGCCACAATTAAGACGTTGATGATGTGAGTACTTGGACCATCTATTTGCCAATTTAGTTGGGGCTAGATGTTATGATGTATGTAGTGTTAAAGTGTTGAATTCATAACATAACTTGCATGTGTGGCTTTTCTTGGGTGTGTGGTGGTAGGCTTCATTGAAGGTTGGCACAAAATGCAACATCTTCCACCTTAATTTTAAGAGGAATTTGGTGTTTCTTGATATTTCATGGTGTGTTTTCAATTGGTATGTCCCTTTAATTTGGATTAACTTAGAATTATCAACATGTGTTTTTTTAACATGGAGAATTTTGAAATGTCATGATCCAAGTTTGGAAGTCTAATGAGTTTCAAATGGAATGTAGGTGGACTAAAATTGTAATGCATGTGGAGTGAAAGTGAGGTGCACACTATAAATGATGTGTAAGTGGAACCAAAGTTGAAGGCCCTTGGTCAATGTTGGATTTTATATGGATTTTGGATGGAATGAAAGTGCATCTAGAGTGCATCCAAGGTATGATGTAGGTGGAATATTAGTGAAACCCCAATGGAAATTAGGTGGGGTTATAAGTGTAATCAATATTTCTTTATTAAGATAGTTATTAGTAACCAAACAAGGTAGTACACAAGTAGTTGCCATCTTCATTCATTAGTTGGTGTGTGTGTGTGTTTGTTGATTGATCACTTTATACTTGATATGTTGATAGGTCTAATTGGGACCAAGTTAAAATGATCTTCATTGGCTTCAATTTATTTTGACATTGTTGAAGTGTTTAAACTTTGTGTCATTTCCATGAGGTTTCGGTGGGCTAAAATTGGGATGTAGGTTGATCCAAAGTGAAATATAGGTGGGTTATAAGGTTCACCAAAGTAGAAAATAGGTGGGTTTTCAACAAAGTCAATGTGTTGCATTTGATGGGCAATTGTCACCAAGAAGGTAGGGATGTTTAGTTGTTATGGTACAATGTTGATGAACTAATGGGTCCTTATGTTGGATGCCTTAAACACACCAATGGGTTATGTATGTTTTTTTAAAGGAAAATTGACACCTACATCCAAAGGTGATGTGGAGGTTGGAAGCCATATAGATGTGCTAACATAGGGAAGGGACATGATCATAACACAAATAAGTCCTATCCATATTTAAGGTTGAATTTGATAATAAGATTGACTCAAAGACACCTAGAGACATGGAGGTACTCTCCATATATGTTACACATCCATGTGATAGCCAAGAGCTAGATACCCAATTGGTGGGATTATACCACTATTGATGTTGGGGTTATTGAGCCCGATAGTCAACCTCAACCCAATCTACAACAAAGGAATATTAGGTTGGCAACCAAGACCAAGTCAACATCAAGCTTTTGTGGTGAGTGACATTTTGGCCCCACCAATATTATTATTTTTTGCAATTAATTAATAATTTAATCCAAATAGAAAACAAATATTGCTAGTTTTTGGTGGGTCCAAGAAGGTTCATCTCATTAGTTGTATGGGAATTAAATTGATAGTGGGTACATCCCACTTACTGGAAAAAGAAACCACTAGCATTCAAGGCTAATGTGGAAAAGGGGAAGGAACTAATTGGAACAAGTATACATGCATCATGGCAATAGTTAGGCATCAACCCCCCTTGTTGGCATTTCAACCCGTTGAGGAACCAACAAAGAGGTGTTCAAGCCAAGTTCGAATGTTTACAAAGAATTGCCCATGGGAAAACCCTTGGGTAGTATTAATGTGCCGTGAGTTGATGATGTGAATACTTGGACCATTTACTTTCCAACTTAGTTAGGGCGAGGCCGTGATGATGTATGTGGTGTTAGAGTGTTGTGTTTGTGACATACCTTGCATGTGTGCCTTTTCTTAGGTGTGTGGTGGTAGGTTCCATTAAAGGTTGGCACAAAATGCAACATCTTCCACCCCAAGTTTAAGGGGAAGGTGGTTGGAGAAGGCATTGCAAGTGTCAACCATGCATCCAAAGGGTCTGCAAGAAACTCTCTTGCCTGATTGTGTGGGCTAGGTAGGCAAATGGTCATGGTGACCAAGGTCTACAAGCCCAATGTCAAGCTCATGGTTGAAGAGCTTGAATGAAACCCAAATGTCCAAACTTTGGATGAAGCATGTGTGTCCTCAATGGCCAACAAGACCTACATCTTGTGCGAATGCAAGTGGTTGTTAGAGAATTATAACAATTAAGCGTATACCAATGGGCATCATTAGTTAGTATGGTATAGTTTGACATGGACAAATTTACATCAAGTTGACTTATACAAATTTTGGACATCATGACCATGCCTCCATTTTTAGGTGTAGTATAAATGGACTTATATTTGTGGACATGACCATGTTGGCACTTTTTTTTTTCGCAATGTAAGTGAACTTTTGAATTAAATTTTTTTGGAAAGTTTATGTCACATGTTTGGGTACAATATGCATGACTTTAGTTACATAGAATGGACCTTTAACTTTTGACTAGTGGTGTAGTGGTAAAAAGCATGGTGATACACTGCACCTGAAAAATGCATGGGCAATATTATAAGCATACACCAAAAAATTGACTTGAATTTTTTAATTGCCCAAAAATCAAGTCCCTTAAAAAATTCCACAAATGCCAATTCCACTAGGGAAAAAATGGTGGCACTAAATCCATTAACGAAATTTGTGGCATTTGGCAAACTCCACTTTGGAGTGGTTGCACCTAATTAACTTATGATTTTTATTTGAATTACTTAATATTAATAAATCACTTAAATTTTGTGGCACATTCCACTTGGGGGCAACATGACTTATTCCATTTCACATTCCACTCAAAATGCTCCATTCCACTTTGGGTTTTCCACTATAGTGGAATTGGCACATTCCATTAAAAAATGAGTGGAATGTGAAGTGGAATAAGGTGTGATTTGTTGTAGTGCATAATCAAATGCCATTCAAAGTGAAGAAAACAAAATGAAAGTAAATTTAGAAAAATTACAAGTTCAAAAAGAAAAATGGAAAGGGCATGATAGGAATGCATTGTGTTGGTCATTTTACATTGTAATGATAATTTTATTGTTGATGGAAACAAACCTTAGATCATGATGTGTATAATTTTGTCTTGTTAATTTTGTCCTTTTTAATCCAAGAACAAAAGAAAGGAGAGGAATTATAACATATTACAAAAAAAAGGTATAATATTTTTTTTAAACATGTGGATGTAGATCATGTTATGCTCACAAAAAGATTTAGGGAAAAAATAAACTCCATCAAAAGATGTATTGGAAAAACAACATGTAAAAAAAAGGCCCAATGTGTCAAACTTTGAAATATCAAAAAATTTGGGTGCAAAAGATCCTTTTAAGAAAGATGGTGTGCAACAAAAGTAATTTTTGCACGACCTTGCCCTTTTAGTTGTCAAAAATCATCTTGGGCTACTCAATTTGTTGAGAGCACTTGTTTGAAGCATATTATAATGCATTTATGTCCAAGAGCTATTGAGTATTGTTTTCACAAGAGGTTTTGGTTGATTTGGTGGAGAAGATGAAACAAGAGTATGTATTGCCTAAATTGAAATAATGTTATTTTGCAACAATTAGTTTTGACTTGTGAATGTGAAAGGGAGCACGTAATGTTTTTGCTTTGGTGATTAGCTTTTTGAATGAAGAGCAACCTCAACATATTACAATATAATTGTTTGAGGCAAGTGAAATTATAGGGCAAGCTATGGCAAGAAACCTAACTAAATTGTTGGATCAATATGATTTAAAGAAGAAATTAATTGCAAATGTGAAGGATGAAGGTGCAAATTTGAATGCCATGATAACAACTTAAAAATTTGTGGTGAATTGTGAAGTTCTTAGTATGGAAGAGAGTTTCCAAGGCACTTGCTTTGCTCATGCATTTTCTAAAACGTGCCAATATGGGACAACATAAATTTTTTTGGTAAGAACTTAAAACATATTTCTATTAAGTCAGCCCAGTCTAATTTACAAAAGTGCATAACTTGGCCAAAAAAATCTAGAAAAAGGAGACATGAATGGAATAAAACTTGCATTGATTTTGGATTTCATTCAAGAAAGTTAAACACCCTTGTCAAAACAAGGTATTTTTTAAGTTATATTTGTTTAAATTATACTTAAGGATTTGGTTTGCAAGTATGTAATCTGTTTTTTTGTTACATAATACTAACATTTTGTTAAATATTTTGTAGGTTTGCAAGTAAAGTAATCTTATTTTAAGAGGCTTTATTATTTTGAAAGGCCATTGTATCATGTTATAATTCACAAACTACAATTAGTGTTTTTGGCCAAGTTCCCCCTATTATCACTTGGCAATTTGTTAAGCAATTATTGATCGCTTATTTCCAATTGTTATTGCTTGTGTTCTAAACTAGTCCAAAGATGATTGGTTATATAGTGATGCTCTAAACAATGCCATCACAATTAGTTCTAAGTTAAAAGAAGATGTTGGAATTGCACAAACCTTAGACTAGTTCATGGATGATGATTCTGCAAGTATTTTTGAATTGTCTTTGTTTGCTTTTAACATTAAAAAAGAAGTTTGTGGTGTGCTTGATTCTTTCCTTTCATTTCTAAGAAAATATGAAGAAAGGAAAACCCATAACATTTTTTGTTGATGTTAGATCCACAATTTAAAAGTCTTTGTTTGGTATCTTCATTTGTTGGTCGTGAACAACGCATTTCTATTGTTGAAAAATATGACTGGAACTTTTTGCAGCTTATGCTTTTGAAGTGTTATCATCATTTACATCATGTGTCAAATTGTGATGTTGAATCTACATTGCACAAGTCTTATGAAAATAACAACGTGGATATCTTTGAGATGACTATTAGCATAAGTGAACAAGTCACAAAATTGGTCAATAGAGAGTTCCTGACTTTTATGAGATTTCAAGTGGATCCTAAAAAGATCAAATGTCGTCTCCAATGGTGATACAAGCATGAGTCCATGTTCCCCATCGTTGGTTTTCTAGCTCAACAAATATTAGGAATTGTTGGATCACAAATAGAGACAAAAATGATTTTTACTTTAGTTGGCATATTCACCAACCTTAGAAGATGTCATTTACAATCGGAAAACATGGAGAAATTAATTTTTGTTAGCAAAAATTGACCTAATGATACAAGAGCTAGTTGCAAATCTCCTAGTGTGATTTAGTAGAGTTTATTGAGATGGATGAACAATTAAAAGAAGAGTTACAAGAATTTGAGGGTGAATTTGAATGAGATGAATTTTATTTTTAAAATTTTTAAAAATTACATTTGTTTCATGTTTGCAAGTAATTTTGACTTTGATTTTTTTTGAATTTTAATTAAATTTTCACATTAAATTAAAATTTTAAAAATTCTGGAATTTTTAAATTTCGAAAACCGGCTTGTGAGAACCATCATTGAAAACTGAGGCTTGTAATTTTGATCAGAACTAGCAGGACTGAAAACAGTTGGGAATGTTTTTTCCAAAAACTTAGGTTATCTAAATCTTTTTTTAAAAATTTAATGAGAACCTTAGAGGTTCTTTAAAATGGTTGTGAGAACTGGAACCAACGGTTTTCACAAAAAGTGAGAACCACCCAACACTGGTTCAAACTTCAACGAAAATAATGAGAAGATGGAGGCATGTAATGTGGTTAGGTAACTTGAATGGGAGATGAATTAGGCAAAGCAAATTAGAAGTACAGCTCCGTCTGCAGCTTCACCTGCAAATCATTTCCTAGTTCAAGCCAAATTCTATCCCATAATTTACATGGATGCAAAGTCTTTTCCCTCCTCACAGAGCCACCAAATTTGAGAACAATTGCCACTTGGTCATGTTATCAACTAGCAAAATCTGATAATTCCACACAATCTGGAATTTCTTGTTTTCAGTGTCTTAACTTTTTGACAGCAAATCTAAAACTGGGAGTTGGAGCATAACTACAAATTAGAAAGAAATGAGCTCATGGGATGCATTGCATCCAGGGTTCATTTTTGCAGCTGCCAATGCCCGTCACATATCAAATGCATGTCAAATAATACTCACACTTGGCAAGAAAACCAAAAAAGAATAAAAATCTAAGCTTCAAATGAAGCAGCTTAAAAGAAACCCTGTCATGCAACATGCTGTAAAATAGTAGACCTGTCAGAAAGTTCTTCAAATCCTAAATGGACTAACTGTGAAAATGGACCAGGATACCCATTGTGGAGTATGGAGGGGTCTTGTTGTTCTAATGAATGATGGATGAAGAATTCTTTCAATTTCAACTAATATTGACAACTTCCATAAAATGTTTTGTTCACCAGGAGCTGCAATTGTGGTATTGCATTTGCACATCCAAATGCTGCAGTCTTGCATGTGATTGTGAAGGGACATGTTGATGTTTATTCGTGTGTGTAGCATTACTGAAGTCTATTGGGCCAGGTATCACACTCTAAACTTTGAAAGACGTAATAGCGACATATACAAATGCAGTTTTGTCTATGCTGTCATGGGTAGGGATTTGTCCTTGTAAGATAGACATAACAAGCTTATTATATGAGAGTTCCACCCTTGTAGGAAGTTTTGCTTTGAAGCTAATCGTAAACCAAAAAAATGGGTGGATTGGCTTGAACATTATTCATTTCAAAAATAATAATTGTAGGATTCCATTCTTGATGACATATCTGGAACATGTTGACTCAATACAAGGAAATTTAAACAACTATATCGAAGTAGGTTAACTATCACTAAGCATATGCTTGAAATGTTTGGAGATTGTACACTTTTGCCAATTTTGTTTCTTTTGCAGGTGAAAGATACACTTTTTCTTTACAAAATAAGAAAATGAAACAAAATTGACAAAACAGCAATTTCCAAACATTTTCGAAAATGAGAAATTAAAAATGTTGAAAATAAGGGTCATTTTTTCTTCATAAAAAAACTGGATGAATGCGAACAAACTCTTCAAAACGACCATCCAATATGTCACCCATAACATAACCAGTCATATTCATTGCCATATCCCTTGTGAAAAATTAACAGACTTTCCAACAAAAGTGAGGTAGAGCCAACTGGAATTGCATCAACCTAATCAGCAACAACATATTGCAAAATATCAATATAAACCCAATTACAATCCAGGTCTTTTGCAACTGGACAAAACTATTAGGATAGCAAAGAGTAACACAAACCCAGTTCCCAGCAAGATCAGAAAATTGAGGAATGAAACAAGATGAAGGCTAAGATGACCACAAATTCGTTTTCAGAAAAGGTGCCCAGAAGGTAATCGATAAAGTATTGATCCAAGCTGGCTCGTCAAAATTCTGCACAATTGCAAGTACTACAAAGGCTACAGTTTACAGAGTAGGTGGCAAAGAGGTCACAGGCATTCTCAAGCAGTATGAAAAATTAGTGTCCACAATGTGAGAAGTAAAAGCCAGTCAGTGACCCGGCCTCAAATCCCAAACTTTCTGAATCATGAGGGAAGATCAGTGCCAAGACCTGGCTTGGTGTCAAATGATTCATGGCTTACACTGAAACATCTCACCTACAGCAGCCTGTCAACATGTATATACATAGCCATTTCTACCAGAAGTTTGCAAACTCATTCACCAATACCTCATTCACCTACATATACATTGACTCCATCTCTACTCATTGGGGTTTCTGATACTTGGTTATTTGTTTGGTTGTGCAACAACTGAATAGAAAGCTGACACTGCAAGCTGTACAAAAACATCCAAAATGTATCTAGCAAACTCAAATTCCTTCAGTCTCTATTACCTTTTCTTTTCCCGTACACAAAATAGATGACTTCATAATTAGTATCCATCTCCTTCCTCATCCTTCCTCCCATATCGTATTATAAAATTGTCTGACAAGGCCAAAGATACATATGTAGAACAAACGAATGACTTCCAACATTGAAAACCCACCTCATCTGGCAGCACAAAATAAGCTACACAGAACAAAGTGCGATACTTTCAGTTCTGTGCTGTGGGTGCTGCTGCTGGCTGAGTTGTGGCAGCTGCACTGGAGCTGGTGGGGACAGCAGCCGTGTTGTAGTCATAAGGAGCAGCAGCTGAGCCAGCACTCTCATTTGGTTGTGTAGTATACCCTGTTTGAGGCTGATTATATGCATATGCTGATTGGCTCAAACTTGGCTGGTCCCCCTGAGTAGGCTGAGCATACCCGTATCCAGCATTGTATCCCTGTTGGGCATAGCCTTGCTGACCATATCCTGGCTGGGTATATGCAGCAGACGGGTCACTATAGCCTGCAGCAGGTGGCTGCTGCTGATAACCACTATAATAACCCTGCTGACCATAGCCATACCCTGATGTATCTGTGGCAGAGGTCCCTGCCTGTGAAGTTTGCTGTCCACAAACACCCCAACTTTTGTTTGAGTATCAAGCTTAATGAAACATAGGACCTTGTGGCTCAATAAATGCCCTCAGCATGGTAGATAATGCCAAAAAATCTGGACAAAGGCCACTTTCTACCAAATCACAGCATATAAGAAGCAGGAATTACCAGTTGTCCTTGCTGTCCATAGTAGTCGTATGAGCCCTGTGGCTGTGCTTGTGCTGGTGGAGCAGAAGAGCGTTGATCCCAGCCAGATGCATAGCCTACAGTTGGCTGTTGAGAGTATCCACCATATGGTTGTGGCGGTCCAGCATACTGTGGTGGCAGACCCATATATTGGGGAGCTTGCTGATATCCATAGGAAGGAGGTGGAGCTGCTGGTGGAACCCATGGCTGTGGGGGGCCCGAGGGCCTATACCCTCCTTGTTGGTGGTAACCACCAGGAGGGCCTCGTGTAACACGATTCTATGGAGCAATCCAGCCAGCATACCCAATGAAAATCAGCAACTTAACAAAAGAGAGAACAGGACAAAGGCCAAGTGCATAAACCAAACCTGCAAAGATGCCAGCCCTTCTTCAGCACAAGAAGACTTGGCAACTGAGCTTCATCACTCCCAATATAACTTCGAGCAAATATGCGGCAGAACAGTTTTGACATCACATCACACAGCAATCAAACATCAATGACAGGCAGCAGTGTCAATGACACAATACAAGCCAAGCATTTTATTACATATGCAAATACATGTTTGTCATGATGGTTCCTAATAACCATAGATGTGCACCAAGGCATGTGTAGTCAGTCAGTTCACACAGGCTGGACAAATTACTCTCACCTCGTCTCCAAACAGTGTGTGTGAGCTTTCTGGCTACCGGCGAAAGAGTGGAGCCCGTCCTTCCTCAGTGCATTTTAGGTGCACCTGTTCCAGGGACTACTAGCTGTTTCCCGTCCCACAGCCCAAGGGGGCTCCAGTGGACAATCCAAAATTCTTCTGACACTACAATTACTGGATGCAATATTTTTCTTCACAAAGAGTGATCTAATTAATCACAACATTAAGAATACACAATGACAATTGAACAGATGCCCAGTAAACCCACTACAATGTCCAACACTATGCAACACATGCTCAATAATAAGAAAGCTGTTTGTCAGGCATATCCTTCATAACATATAGGTGAGGTCGAGTTTTCCCTGGAAACTCGCCTGAGAATTCTAAAGGGGAGAGCTGGTTGCACCCAAAGCCTTTTCATCAACCACACATCATGATAACATCCATGACCAGCTGTGAAAAGTTCTCTTGGAAACCAATTTCTACAAATAAGCATATGTTACAATAACCAAGATAGCACTGGAATATTCAAGGGACAAAACACCAACTGTCCAGTTGATGGCAAGTTTTTAATTACATAAAGAGTTACAACATTAACAACTAAAAAAACCAGGAATGCAAGAGTCACACATGCCTAATGGATATTAGCAGAGGAGACATATTCATGATCAATCTCCAAAAGCATCATGAATCTGTCTGGAAAGCATTATCAAACAATGAACTGACACTCTTACTTCATCTGCAGAGCAGACACAGGAACAGTCCAAGAAAAGGATACATACAGAATTTTTCAAGAACTGGAATGCATCATGTGGAACTAGAATGAAAAATAATGCAAAGAAACCTCAAAGTAGTTGAGGCTTCAAGAAATACATAAGAATTGACTGCCAAGTAATTCAATTGCAGAGCTGAGACAAAATACGTTCGGAACCATACCATGATCCAGATGGTGCGTTATATCCTCGTACTAACGGCTGTCAAGATTAGAACTCATTGCAAATAATATAAGGTCATTACCAACAGCATTTGGCACAATGGAAGATTTTTGTACACTTTTGAAAGGGTTTGCAAATTCAGAAGTTTCACCAACTCAGCCAAGCACGATTTGAAGCAAGCTTGATTGAATTGTCTGGAGGACAGAGCTCTAGTTGTGGACAAATTCATATGAGGATCTTTACAGACATCCTGTAAATAGGAGGGCTGTGATTTTTTATCAGTGAATGGAGCATGTTAAAGACACCACAAGTGAATCTGCATAAACCCAAAACACAACTTGCATCCAAGCACTCCCACACAGACATGAGCATGCAAACAAGGGTCTGGTTCACCACACTGACCATAGGCTGCAAGCAAATTTACCTCATCAATTACTTCTTTGATCAGATCATAAGCCATATCTGTAGCCTTCTTGTTGCCTATCAGCGTCACCAGCCTTTCAGTAGCACCTGGCTCAGTCTCACCATCATTTTGAACCTGGCAGATAATTAGTAGCGACCCAGGTTCACAACCATGAGTATGAACTGGAGCAATACTAATTTTAGCTCAAAACTGTCTGAAGGAAAAATATTTGCTTCTGACATGATTCCTCAAAAACATGGCAAGGTAAACAAGGCACACAACCTGTATGCGGACACCACAGCGGCTCTGAAGGTTCTTGATGGTCTCACCTCCCCTCCCAATGATTAAACCAACCTGAAAATACCCCACCTGTAGCTCAATACTTCCTCGGGACATCAACTTGCACATTGCTCCAACTACTACAGAGAGCACAAAGTTGTTGTGCACCAAAAAAGATACAGACCTTGTTATTAGGTACTTTAACTTGCACTTGCTCCCCTGGAGGACCAAATCCACGAGCAAGACCACCTGGTCCACCAGCTGAGGCCTGTTTTGAACATCCATAGAGATTACAGGGACATTAGGCAAACCATCTAATATATCTAAAAAGTCAGAGGAATCCTTACTCTACAAGTACTCAGGATGCCTGAGAAACCATGACCTTGAGCTCAAGGAAAGAGGAAAGATTACTCCACACAACAGATAACAACACTGTAAGTGATCACAAAGACAAATCATACATGATACACCTACAGCCAACCAGCATGAATCAAAGGAGGAGGAAAACCTTCAGCAGAATTGAGAACATTTCCATGCTTACAATTTAAGTTGACCTGAATAGAATTGAGAGAGAACCCAGTATAATGTTATACAGAATTCAAACAGAACTACATCACATAAACTAAGAAAAAACAAGATCCTGACCCTAAAACTCATGGGAGAAACTGAGGAGCAGGCTACTAACTCAGTCAGTACAGCTCAGCTTGTACAGTAGCGACAAGCTACTATAATATCCCATGGACTTCATCAGCCCCCAGCAGTCAGCAAAGTACATAAACCAACATACTGAGTTTCTGTCAAAAACCTAGCAATAGCAGGAAAACTCAGCCACAATGCTACCTAGCTCAATAAAACATAAAACAGAAGGGAATTACCAAGGACAACAAGAAGAACAGGGACCGCAGATGTTGAGAAATGGCCAAAAAGAACCAAGAAAGGAGAAAGGTTAAAAACAATAACACAACATGGAGAAATCTAGAACCATGAACAATTGAGGACAGATAGATCTTATGAGGAAGAGCAATAGATGGTCAGAATAAGTTGACCATACAGACCTCTGCAATCACATCTTTGACAAGTTGTTCAGCACGGTTAATCTGTTCTGGAGTCCCTGTGAGCTCCACTTGTCGTGTTGACAGACGAGGGTCAGAATCAGCATCCCGTGCTACCTGAATTCTTGCCCCCGATTGATGCTGCAGATACTTGATGGTCTCCCCACCTTTCCCAATAACTAGCCCTACCTGCAAACGAACATAATATCAAATTGGATCTCACATGGCCAGGGCTTACACCTGATATCAAACATACACATGGCCCTGACAAATGTGTTCTTTCAAATGGCAACTGTGAAACTACTCCAATTCTTGTGCACAACTTTGAAAGTAACTGTCAGAGCATGAACAGCCACATTAAATAACTCAATGTACTCAGGAAAAACCAGTCAACTAGGAACTTGATAATGCTTTCTGGAACTGCCCATGTAAGAAAAAAAAATATTCTGGGATGGCTTTCCATCAAAGCCAAAAGTGAATCAAAGACCATTCTCAGATACAATTTCTTCCAGAGGTGCTGGCAGTCTAGGCAAGGGAACTCCCATTGCTGCCATGAGAGTAAGTGATCCAGTTGCAGCAGTTGACAGATGAATCCTCATCATCATGGAAATGTCCCATACTCCCCATTTTTGTTGCCATCTTGTTTCATCTGAGTTGTGAGTGCTACTATACAATCCAAAAGGGACACTACTCTGTCCTAAGAGCCACACAGAGAAGAGGACAAAGGGAAACCCTACCTTTGAGTTTGGGACATCAATTTTCCTTGATAGGGTAGATCCCCCTTGGGGATTATAGTATTGAGGAGCTTGATGATACTCTTGAGAAGGTGGATGTTGATACTGCTGCTGCTGATGATGATGATGATGTTGCTGCTGCTGCTGATGCTGGCTTTGATGCTGGCTTTGATGCTGGCTCTGGTGTTGGTCATCTTCTGAAGGCTGATCTTGCCCATTGTTGTGATCTGGGGCAGACAGCAACAACATACCGTGAGACAATCACACCCTCCTCTAACAATTATCATGAGGAGGAAGAAAACAGTGAAACAATATAAAGACTTAAAGGAGCAAGATCTTTGGAAGCATGTCAGTGAACCCATAATTTCTGTTTATGGTCAAGGAGAGGCACATATGTGTCTAGCTTGGGCCAATAATTCATCATGTTTGCGAGCATTGGTCAATGGGGAGGCTAAAGGATTTTTTTTTTGAACATTACATCAATGTCATACGACACAGAAATGAGTGTTTCCAAAGACTTGCACTAGCTATATAAGAAATGACAACACTTCGATCAATAGAAAACAAGAGCAAAGACTGAATTTCCAAACCCTATCCTATTGTCATCGTCCTTACCAGCATAACCCTGGTCCAAGTCGGAGCCGTTAGACCGAGACGGTCCCTTGATGTGATCGTCCAAGACCTCTTCCGTCCTTGGCCTTTTGCCCTCCGCACCGGTCACCAAGCGTGCCGCAATAAGCTCGGCTCTCTGTTTCGCAAGCTCGAACTCCGATAGCGGAGGCGGCACGCTGTTGTAACTCACCCCTGAGGTAACAGCTGCCCCTCCTCCTCCTCCGTCCCCAACATCGAAGGCGGCATTAAAGCTGCTGTGATGATGATCCTCCCCCGCAACAACATCTTGGAATTTCCGCTTGTTTTCAATGCGAGCAGGTTCGAACACCGCGGAACTCCGCACTCCGCCACCATCGTCCGCCATTCTTTTCCAACCAAAACTATCGAGGAGGAATCGACGCAACAATCTCCGTCACAACCTCCAAACCCAATACGAAAACTACACAAACACGCGCAACGCACAAACCCTCCTCCTCCTCCTCCTCTGTGAGTGTGTGTTATGAGAGAATCAAGTGCGCCCCCTACTGCGCAGGCCTAGAGAATGCGGAACCGCTCGATCTGATATTCTTTACAGCCTGTGCGGCCGCGATATGTAGTAAGGCTGGGCACATCAGAAAAATGAACAGCCGTTTGATGGCGAATATGGGCTGGCGGGCCCCCTCCGGAAATGCCAACAACAGCCGAACCATATGCCAGCAAACACGCAGATGGCGGCAAACGGCCCTGGCTTATGGTTCGCCGGTTACTTTACGCACCCGGAAAAAAAAAGAACACAGTTTCCACAGAACACAGTCCTCAGAGTCTTAGAGACGGCCTGAGTGACCCAGCACCCATCAGTGCGCCATCCCAAAAATCCCGTTCTGGGATTTCATGGATGGGATGAAACTGTCTAAGGGGACAGTTTATATGGTCAGTAGTTTTTATTTTCTTCTGGGCCTTTTTTTTCCTCATACTTTTTTTATCCCAGCTCCCTGTTTTTTCTCCTGGGCCTCACTTTTGATTTTTTTTTTTTTGGGCCACCTATGACCCCATATTATTTTTTGGCAACTCCTACCTACCCCGTCAACCTACCTACTGCCCTGCCTCCCTCCAACCCATCTACCTCCCTCCCCCTCCTTCTTTCTTTCTGCCTCATTGAGTTTCCACAGCTTCAGGAGCTTGTAGAAAGAACTTTCAGGAGCATGGAGAGGGGTGGAAAGGCAAGGAGCTTGTAGAGGCAAAGACCTTGAATACGTGTAGAGATGAGGACCTTGAAGGTCAACAAAAAACATTTTCAAACTCCTTTTTTTTTAATTATGTTGCTACACCAAGGGTTACAATGTGATTTTTTTTTCCATCTCAAATGCTACTTCTAGGGAGATGACAACCACAAGCATAGCCCATGGTAATCGTCATTTTCTTTGAACTTAATTGTTGCTCGAGGAAGACGATGACTAAGTTGTACTCATCATCGTCATTTATTTTTTTTAATGTTCATATATTGTCACAACCCTAGCCTTGGGCTCGCCACCAAAGGAAAGGCATGGAAAGGTGGGGGTTGAGAATGCAACCCAAGAGTCACATTTGCATTCTTGGGAATGTGAGAGAGTGTGAGGCAATGAACTCACACACTTCCAAATGGACTCCCACTTTGGGAATTAGGGTCCCTATGGAATTTCGAATTTTTAAAAAAGGATTTCAAGGGTCAAAATTCATTAGATTAAAAAAGATCATTACGTCATTGAAAAGCTCTTGAAACATAGATGTTTAAATGGGCTCACATGGCCCATTTGAGTACTTATAACACAAGTTATGGCCAAAAGAAGGGTTAGGAATCAAAGTGCCAATTTGATTCCTAACCACTAAAAAGCAGGAATCGTCTTAAATTACATGCATGCCACATATCGTAGGAAAGCTCTCAACAAGGGCTATAACTTTGCTTTAAACCTCACCTTAATCAAATGTTTACACAAAAAGTTACAGACCTCCAAAATTCCAAAAGTTTTAATTTCAAAAAATTTGGAACTCCCAACTTGGGGGTCTCGGGACAAAATGACATTTGAATGCAAACCCCATGGCTAATCATAGAAAATATTATAAAAGGAAAGGTAGTGGCTTCCCCCAAGTTCAGGCCGTGATGAATCTTATGAGTTCGTGTATGCCCATGGTTTGTCCATGCACCAAAAGTGCTCCAACTACGCACTAACCAATTTGTTGTTTGGTTTGTGTAAGTCCATGTGAATAGTTAACCCACTCGTCACTCGTCTTAATCCCCATCCCGAAACTCCAGCACGCCCCTCTTACCCTCGAAGTGTTATATAAACTAAGGAATGTACCCTAACTTCTTTTTTTGTCGTTTTCACCTTTTAACTCACATTTGAGTCTTTCAAAGAGTTTGGGGGTGCATCATTTGTTGCCTCTAGGGAGTCATTTTTTTAAAGTTACGATGTGTTGCATCAGGAAACGATGACAATGAACGCAACTCATTGTTATCGTTTTTTTTTCATGTCGATTGTTGCTTCCACCAAGGAAACAAAGAAGATGAATGCACATTCATTGTCATCATCTTTTTTTATTCTTAAATGTTGCCTCCACTAGGGAGATGAGGACAATGAGCACATACGCTCATCATCTTTTTTTTTTAAAATTAAAAAGTGTCGTCTAAAGATGACGAACACATGCGACAATGATGAGTGCAACAACGTTCATCATCATCTATTTTATTTTTGAAATACTACCTCCAAGGACAACGATGAGCATAACAACGTTCATCATCGTCAAATTTTTCGTTTGTTGCATGTAGAAAATGATTACATTCATGTTAGTCTTCTACTTGCATTTGATGCATAATTGGTGGTTGTATTCTTTTTGTTTTCTGTTGTAACTAATGGTAGTGTTTTTCTTTTTTTTATTATTATAGATGAGAGAGTGGAAAATGAACCAGGAACTAAAATAATATTGTGTTGTTTGTGTTCTCGTTAGATGCAAACTTGAAAGAAAACAAAGAATGTTAGAGTACATCAACAAGTTTCAATAGAAGCTATAGATGGCATGGGAGGTGTGATGAATGAAAGACATTTGGAGGCTAGTGTGATGGGATAGCAAGCGGGTGTTGAAGATGTGGTTCCATTAGTTCCAAATGAGATTGTTGAGGAGTAAGTGGAAAAGGGTGAAAATGTTGGAGAAATATCTAAGAGAGATTATAATCAAATTGAAATGGATTTGGAGATAATTATTTTGATGGTAGAGGAGCAAGAAAATATAGTTCTTGCTACTCCATTGCCGAAGCAAGAGAATGCAAACGAGGATGGTGAACCTCATGCACATATTGATGGAAATGACATAGCCATTGAACTTCATTTATTATAATTATAACCCCACCCATCCTTTCAAGTGGAGATGATGGGTGGGGTTTTTTTTGTTAGATTTGTGATTGCAATACCTTCTTCAATTGTGGTCCCTAAACCTTTACCTGCCCCACCTTCCTTCTCCATGTGAGAAGGTGGGTGGGGCATCATTTTTTGGTTGAAATTTGTATCCAATACCCTTAGACTTGTAGGTGATATTGGTATTTTTAGGGTTTGTTTCATTTTATGCAAATTTCAATATTGGAGTTAACAATACCCTCATCTTGTGTTTTGTTTTTTTTTTATTTTTATATGCAATACCCTCGTTAGGTGTTTTGTTTTTTCTTCTTTCTATGCATTACCCTCATCTTGTATTATAATCTTCTATCTATCTATGCAATACCTTCATTTTTTAAGGGATAACCTTTATCTAGAATATAAAGTCTCACATAAGTTTTTTGTTTTTGTTTATGATTTCAAATGTGGTTACCCCTCCCCCGATTGCCATAGAGGGTGTCCATTGGGCAAGGGATGGGCCCAAATTTGCTTATAGGGTTGATGGGTGCGATGCATCCTATATAGCCAAGTACAACTTGGTGTGGCATTTTCAGGCGCATCACAATGTTACCATGGAGCCACGCAAGTTCGAACGCCCATCTATTTGAGAGTAAGGCCTAAGGGTTCAAGATCATGTGACAATGAATGTGCAAGTTTTTAAGTCGCCATTTGTTAAGTTAGCCTTTGGCCACATCCTTCAACTTCATGGCATGACTGCATGGGGTGTGGGGGCCATCCCTTTCAACAAGTAGGCCAAACCGGAATGGGATGAGGACCTTGCACTTATTATTTGAGCGACTCGAATCGGGTATGCAAAAGCATTCAAAAATGCTTGGATGGAGCATGACTGGAAGTCTGTATCAAATAAGATAGTGCGACATAAGGAGATTGGCCTCCTTATGTAATATGATGATTTAAAAATGATTCATGGTCAATAAATTTCCAATAATGCCATACTAAATTTTATTTGAATGTCAAGTTTTTAAATTCATATGCAATACTTATTGCATTGCGTTGTTTATTTAAGGTTCAAGGCACCACCGAGGAGGTGTTTGTGGTTGATGTTTAGATGCAATATTAGCCAATTGTGGGGTTTTTACACAACGGCACACCCATGATGTAAAGGTTGCATTAGTGCAGTATAGGAGGGCCAGTGGGATCGCATCCTCTTCCGATAGTGACACAAATTAATTTATCCCATAGTTTATCCCACTTTTGATTAAAGTATTGTTTTGGTCTTCATGATTTAGGGTAACAATTTATTTTTAAAGCAACCACATGTTCCCCATTTTAAGCTGGGGTTGTTTAATTGGTCTTAACAACCATTTTTTGCACATTGATGTGCATTGAGTAATGTTTATGCATTAAAAAAATCCTTTTTGTTTCACAATGTATGATATTATTACATTTGTGCATTGAGTAATGCTTATGTTTAAAATTATCACATTGAATAATGCATTAAGGATTTTTTTGCACATTTTGCGATAATATCGTAAATTGTGAAACAAAAAGGATTTTTTTTTAATAATTATTCCATGCTTACTATATCATACCAAACATATTGATTCAAATAAATGAAGGTATTACAAAGTTATTCACATTGATGGTAGAATGTCCATTTGAATAAAGTTATGTAATTTAAATGTAATACCTTCATCATCTTGGGATATTTACATTCACCTTGAAACTCAGAGGGGTATTGCATAACCCTACCAAAACCTAAAAGGAATACAATACCTACACCATATTGTAACTATATTTTAAATTATGATACAAATGAAGGTATTGTCAAGTTGGTCACATTGATGGTAAAAGGTAATGAAACTATCACTAAAATGAAGGTATTGCAATTACACTTCAAAACTTTGTTAAAACCTTATACCATCAATGTGACAAATATTCCAATACCTTCATTTACATATACCAACAATTTTGCGTTGGTCCATTAAACAATTATTAACATTTATGAGTTTGAAGATGTCTTTCAATTATATTTAATGGTTACTTTAAAATTTTAACATAAAATAATTATTAAGATATTATATGTATAAGAATGCAAAATAATAATAAACTCACACATTAATTAATTAAGTATATCATTTTTGATATATTGTAAAACAAATTTTACATAGAGGTAAGAAAATATATTGATTAAATGTACATGATATTAGGTATTTATATTTCAAATTTCAATTAAAACCTCGAATCCTAAACCTTAACCCTAAACCTTGATTGAAGGAAGTCAGGGTTTTACTAAAGGATTTTTTTTATGTTCCAAAAAAAAAGTACAACAAAGATGATTTTGCTAATGCTAGGGTTGATGAGAAATGCCTATGGCTTGCTTGGCAATATTAATCAATGATACAATGCATTACTACATTGCAAGAAATTCCAATTACATTTTGGAGGCAACATAGTTCAACAATGTAAGAGGTTTTAACTCTGCAAGGAGAAGACAATGGATGTAGTTGGCAAGTGACCTTATGCAATACTGGATTCTATGATCATTAAAAAGCATTTGCAATGGACCATTGCTTAAAGAAGGGGGAGCACTTGGTGTTTACTCTTATTAAAATGATTATTTTGATGTTCATATATTTGATGAATTTAGTTTTGAAAAGACAATCCCTAGAGGTTTATCAAGCCAAAAACTTAAGCAATAGCTTGACTATATTCAATTAGGGTAAAATAATGACATCCCTAAATCATAGGTATTTGAGAAGCAAAAACCACTTGGAGCTGGGATGCATGAAAATGGAGCTTGGGCACATTCAGCCAATGTCCAAAATGATCTTAGTACTAGTCTTTGATAATCATAAACAAGTTTAGTCACATGAGGTAACATATAGATTATATGCATGAAGGACATGATTTCTACTAGCCATTTGACTAGCTATTTGATGCCCATGTCTTCTCCTGGAAAATCTCTTGTATTTTTTTTATCAAAGTGTTAATTTGATGATATAGGTGGTGAGCATCTTAAGATAGTTCCATTCACAATAGAATCATTGTTATGTTCAACGAGAATTAGAGGATTCAATATCGTCATGCCTAATGTAGTAATAACTCAATCACAATAATTATAGTGTTGTTTAACTCTTTGGTGGATTTAATATGCAAAGGAATTGCATGGTCGAGTCATGTTCAACTTTTCAAGGTGTCAAAAACATTGCATAACAACTTGACCCTCACAAAGTTTTTGAATCCACACAAATTTTTGCATGGCTTCCAAGAGCTTATGAACAATCTCATACCCAACTATTTTTAGTCCAAATCATACCCGAAACGAGATTTGAAAGTTTCTTGGAGGTTTCCAAAAGCAAACCCCTTTGTGAACAAACAACAACTCGAACACTAACTCACGAGCTATCATCTTTAAAATACTATGGAAGTTAGTTATATTATTGTTATTTGGTAAAATATAGAATCTATAATCCTCTATTTTGTTCTTAATATGGAATAAAATGTCATGAAACAAATGTTAACATTTAGGTCTACTCGTTTAGATCTATTCAAATCTAGTTTCAAAATAAAAATATAGCAATGAAATTATGATCACAAAACATCAAAACATAAGTTCTGGTTAAGAAAATTAAACTTTCCTAAATTCAAAGTGTTATCTTTCATACTCCATTCAAAATTCAATGTTCTACAATAATCCTCATCTCCTCCTTTTCTTTAAAGATATTAAATATATAAATAAATCCTATGTTCTATTCAAATTCAAATGGTGACAAAAATTATGTGATCTAACTAATAATTCCTAAAACAATAACTAAGTAAATAAAAATATACTAACTAATTGTTACTACAAATAACCATTCCCTTAACATTACCCCACTCGTACTTTGAATTATGTCTCGAAATTTTGGGTCAAAAAGTATGTTAAAAAAGGTAAATTTGACACTATTTCTGATCCTGAGATTTAGAAATCTGACGTTGGTATTGCTACACTATATTCTGTATTACAATTTGTTCTATTTGTAGCCGATTTTTTGTTATATTCAAAGTTTGTTATTGCTATTCTAAGCCTTGTTAACACTTGTGTAGTCATCTGATGATGTGTTGTTGTCTACTCCTATGATTGCAACTTTGATATCCATTGTGGCTATTGCTTTATCTACAAATTTGATGTGATTTGAATCTATTCATGTGATTGCAAATCTAATAGAATTTGAGTTTGTTCTTATTGTTGTAGCTCTGATGTTAATTGAGTCTAATCTTGTTGAACTTCCTAAATCCTTTGTTCCTTAGTTAATATTTGCTCCCCCATTTTTATAATTACAAATGCATATTCCTAAAAATAAACATCCTACACCATAGATTCTATTGGTTCTAAAATATGTTATGATGCATATGTCTTACTAGTAGCCTCCTTGTAAAGGCTTTCCTTCCCTCCTTTAAAGTCCCCTAGCTCCTCCTCTAATGTTTTTATACCTAATGGTCTTGCACCACTAGTATCCCCTCTTTCTTCTTCCTCATTTGAGGTTTCAGGTTCTAGAAAGATAACCAAAGGTTCATATTCAAATGTTGGCATGACCTTCTCCATCTAAGATATCTTGTGCATGTACATCCTTTCATTCCTTTCATACCTCCTACAAATCTTTCCAATATCCTTTCAAACAATATCTTGTACTGCATCCCACCAGAGATCAACATCTTTTTCCTCCATTGATAATGCCTTAAATCTTACCTAAAGCAAAATATTCTGCTTCTTATACTCACTATTCTTTGTGAAGACACTATCATAATTGAAAGGTTTAACTTTCCAAGTCTCTTCCAAAAGCTTGTTTAATTTTTCATTAAAGGCCATGTAATTCTGTAATTTTTTGTCCATTTGTGCATGCCTTTGATCAACTTGTTTTTGTATTTCATTCTTGGCTTGATACACATTTCCAACTTCCATTTTGAGTTCTTCCAACTCCTTCTACTGCTTCAAGAAAGTCTACTCCACATTCTTGTAATTTCTTGAAAGTTTGCTATGCTCCACATTCTGAATATCCTTCTATGCCTTTAAATTGTAATAATTGAAATCTATCTCCTTCAAAGTTGCTTGCAAACAATCCCTTATCTATTTTGATGTTCTTTAGATCCTTGTTTTGCTTCTCCATGTTATTAATTTTCTATTTGGCTACTTGGAGTTTTGCTAATACCTGATTATTCTCATTGTTTTTATCTTGTAGCTTTTCTATAAGCTTCTACTCCTCTGAAGCCCCTTGCAGATTCTGAACAAATTTATCTTTCTCTTCTATGATATACTTATTCTTGATCTCCAAATTAGAAAGTCTAAAAAAAATAATATTTATGTACATTGTACTCTCCTTCCTGTTAAAACATACTAGCAATTCTTTTGTGTTCATCCAATTTTGCTTCCATCCCTTGTTAAAACCCTAGTGTATGAAATTTAGGAGTTTTACTCCTATAACTTGTTCCTAAAAAACCTAAACTCTTATGTGCAGTTTAGATTTTTCCAAACACATTTGTGCCTATTATAAAACTTAGTTTTGAAGGTAGCATACCTTCATTATCTATTGTGCTAGAACAAATTGTTATACTTCTAGTGGATCCATGTTTAGATCATGTGTTTACTCCTCTACTAGCTAGTAGGCTTGAGATTTTGGCTCTTGCTTGGGCCTTGTCTAGTGTTTTTGCCCATCTGATATTTGCTCCTGCTTAAGAGAAATCTATGGTTTTGAATCATATTTAGGATATACAAATTTATCCTTTTGTCTGTGATGTTGATCAATGCTATTGATTCCTCAACAATTCTGTTACCTATTGAAAATTAATATTGCCCCTCATTATAGTATCCTCTTGTCCCCTTTACTTCTTCTGCAAAGTCTCTCCTGATCATCAGACTAGGACATCAAAACTGCTCTTCTAATTATTTATCCTTTTTAAGAGAAATGTGTGTAGGGTTTAGAAGTTTTTTATTCTTAATAACTTCTCCCTCAAACTCTCTTTTCTCCTCATGTCCTCTTGTGGTTTTTCTTGCTTCTTTTTATCCTATGGTTCTACTCCTAGTGGAAATCGCTTTTGAAAGATAACTTTGAGCATTATGGAAAAATGACACAAATCTTTTTTTAGTTCTCTTTTGGTAGTTCCCTCAATCATATTTTTTTGACATTTTTCCCATTTGACCATCTCTTTGACCAATTGAGAAAACATAATTATAGCCCAATTGATAGACTTTCCATGATTTGCTCTAGAAATCATCATAGCAGACTTATTACTAAAATATTGTACCTTATCCTTCTAGTAAATAATGGGCAAGATGGCAACTATCCTATTGCTATATTCTGACTTCATTTTTTTTACAACCCACCCTTCATTGGTGTTATAAGTATTTAGAACTAGGTCAGCTATATTTGCTAATGCTACTCTAGCATCTGACATTTCTGCCTGGTCTACTTCTGTCTTTCCTATATGGAAAAATTTAAAAACCTCTGCCAAGACATGTTTGTCAATTATTTTCTACTCTTCCCCCAACATAACCTTGATTCTATTATGTTCAGAATCCAACTTCTAGTTGTTCAAAAATTCAACCAAAATGTTGTGACAAAATGTCTTCCATGCAACCTCAAACAAACCTACTAATCCAGCTATGTTTGCCTACACTTTCTCTTCCTCTCCAAAGCTTGTCCAAAGAAAAATATTCATGAGATTGCTATTGTAACTATGCTTTGTAGGATTAAAAACATATCTGACCTCATCATCTTGGTAAGTCTACACGTTCTTCCCACATGGATTTCCATCCATTGGTTGTTGATTAACTCTCTTCGTACACTTTTTGTTGGGAGTGTGAACTTCCTTTGGAATATGATCCTTGACAAGCTCCTATTGATGTAATGGTGCTTGTTGTTATTGTTGTTGCAAATCGTCTTTTCGCTTCTCTTTTTCAAAATCAAAAATAGAAATCGGACTGACTTGCTCACTAGGACCTACCTCTCTTCTGGGCTTCCTAAAATGATTCTCCTCAAAGTTTCCTTACAATCTCTCTCGTTTTTTCTAATTTCTAATTGGAAATTTGAAAAGATTTATGAGGAGGAGAAGAGTGAACATGCAAAGGAAATGGTGGACCCCTTTCTAGCGACCTAGATTGTAAAGGCAAAATGTTTGCAAAATTTTACTGCTCTCTCTATCTCTCTTGTTCTTCTTTCAACTTCTGCAACCTTTTTCTAGATTGTCTTTACAATTTTTCCACAAAACTTTCTTTTGCACTCATTCTGGAAACAAAAAAAAGCAATTTGCTTTATAGAAAATGAGAACAAAGAGGTGTTCTGGTCCTTGTCACCTTCTGAAATGTACTCACCTTGTTTCATAAAATGACATTTCACTTTTTGCTTTAAGGTTAACATTTTAACGATTTGTCCTTTTTTCTAATTTTTTGACACTTGGAGTCTTTTGTGAAATCCATATTGACAACAAGATGGGCTACAATAAATGCCTATTGACTTGAAAACTCTATGGATGTGGCACCAAGTTTTTCTGATGACAAGTCAAAATCCAATGACCTGGTGTTATCTATAGTATAAATTGCTTCTGTCCTATGCCGAATCATCAAATTGACAAAGTTTTATTATGATCTGACAGTCTTATCTGACCCAAAATCCAATGATTATGTAATTGTATAATCACTATATGTGAATACTTTCATGACCTATTGATTCATTAGATTTTCTGAAGGTTCTTTTGATACTAATGTCTTATAAATGCCAATGATCTTTATTTTTCTTTGATCCTCTGAATCCTCATCAAATTGTTCTTCCATTTAGTTTGGATCTGTAAATTTTATAGGATTCTAATTCTTTGAACTTTGAATCCCCTTTAATGTTTGATCCACATATTTATATAGTTTCAACTTGTTAACATTGACCAACACTAAATTTGGTTCAAAATTATTAACAAAAACAATAATAACAATATTATTTGGTAAGTAATACTATACCCTAAACGGACCAAACCATCTTTTCTTGAATTTACCCAAGTATGTATTTTCTCCCTTGGGAAACCATAAAACATAATTTCCAAATTAAAACTTCTTCTTTGTGTTTTTTTGTTGACTCCATAGAAATTTGTTCCACTTGTTGGCTCCCACATTTTCTAAGCTTCCAATTTGTTCTCTTGTAATTTCTCCAACTTTGTAATTCTAGCAGTTAATACTTTGGTTAGTTCTACATCTATGTGGTCCCCATTAATAACATGTAGAACATATTTTGTTGGCATTAGAAGATGCAAACCATAAACTAATTGGTAAGGTGTAAACCTATTGCCACCTTATAAACAATCCTATATGAAAACAAAACTGTAGACAAATGCTCATCCTAATCTGTTATTTTTTCATCAACTAATTTGGTCAAAAGTCTACCAATGACTCTATTAGTAGATTTTGTTTGTCCATTTCCCTATGGATGTTAGGTAGTTGAATTAACATGTTTAAACACAAATTATTTTGTCAAATATTTGATTACATCATTAATAAAATGTACTCCTTGATCTATGACTATGGTCAATGGACATCCAAATCTGGTTAGAATGTATTCATATAAGAAATCTGACTATTACTACTATAATATTAGTTTCTAAATGCCTTTACCTCTACCCATTTAGTTGCATGATCAAGAGCTACCAAAATATATATGTTTCTTGTTAGTTTTCCTTTAATTGGACCTATAGAACCTAGATCCCACTTCATAAAAGGTTCTTCTAGAAGTGTTGTTACCAACTTGGTTAGACTTTTTGTTTTCAGTCCTCCAATCTTCTGATAGTTATCACAACTTCTACAAAATTCATGAGTATCCTTGAATAGAGTTGGCCACCAATATTCTGCATCCAAAATTTTCTTTACATTAATATCTGCAGCAAAATGTCCTCCTGCCATTCATTCATGTACCTCCTTTAGAACGATTTGTGATTCTAAGGTGGTCAAACATCTGCGCATTTTTTAATCTTATCCCATTCTATACATTATTCCTTCCTTCAAAGTAAAAGGTTTTACCTTTTTGGCCAACTTTTGTTTCCGAGCTAGGTTTAGAGTTTTTGGCATCTGACTTGTTTCCAAATAGTTCTTCACTTCTTACATCCATATAGATTTTATAGATAATAGTGATGCATCCACAATTTGATCTGAGACTCCCAATGGTTTTCAACTATATGGTAATTTGGATAAAACATCAGCTACCACATGTGTTTTTCCAAGCTTGTATACTACTATGAATTTATATTCCAAAAATAACACACTATTATAAAAGATGTCCCCTTTCCACTACACACTTCCACCTAAATTGAAATGAATGGATTAGACCTCACCAAAACCACTACACCTTGATTGAATACATTAAGTCATGGCTATTGAATGTACAATTGGCCCATGTGAAAAATTGTTATGCAACTACCTCAAAAGATTATTACACTTAAAATTGTATGTTTCATTTCTTGTTCTTAATCCTTATATACATGACATATATAACAAATTAATCTTGTTATTCTGCACCACTAAACATTTTTGCCCAAATCTAGTTTCAATGGAATGGGATTCAATTGTCCCATTCCAACATACATTGATTGTAGTGAAACCCCGCTAGATTAGTAGATAGAGGATTGGTTTGGTGGAATTTTTGGCATACTGGAATTATTGATTTAGTGGATTAACTTTGTGGAATTTTTAGCAAATTGGAATTATTGATTTAGTGGATTAGCTTGGTGGAACTGTTGGCCTTAATATTATAATTGTTGGTCTAATGCATTGGTCCATTGTCTTGAACTTCAATAGTTCATGAAAGTTAAGTGATTCCTTATAGTGATGTCCAATGTGTTTCAATGTGGGTGGTTTACGATGGGTTTCAACTTGGGGATTGGGAAAACATGTTCATTTTGCCCATATCCTAATTGCCACATTTTGCATGTACATGAACCAAATTACTTCCAACAAATATAATGAATCTTATTCATTATCAATGGTTTGTTCATGAATGTATTTTCCTTGACTTTCAATTGCATTTGTGCTAGAACACATGCATTCAACACTTGCCTCCATAACAACAACAATGTGGGTTCCATAATTTGTATTTTGTGAAAAATCAAACCTGAAAATCACATTAGAATTAAAATATGACCAAAATTAGACCTAAAAAAAATGAAAACAACGTTGTATTTGTTCATTTTAATATAACTTTTTGAATCACAAACAAAAGTAATCATTTCATGCCATATTTTCTTGTTGCCATGTTTTACATACATGTCAAACCAACTACATCCAATAAAAACATTAGTAGATCCCATTCATTTTCAAAGCTTTAGAAATTTTTTCACAAGCATACGTGCCTCTTGAGTGACTTTCAATTATAATATTTATGTTAACCATGCATTCAACACTTGATGGCAATAAGCAAGTTGGATTGCATACATTTGCATGCAGTTGAAATCATACTTAGAAACTACATCACACCCATGGCAACAAGAAAGTGGGGTTGCATCCATTTGTATGTGTTAAAAATTAGACTTGGAAACTACATCAACACTCCACGAGCAACAAAAAAGTTGGGTGGCATGCATTTGTATGTGGTGCAAATCAGACTTGAAAATTGTAATAAGGATGTGGGTCGCATCCACTTGTATGTGGTGTAAATCTAATTCAAAAATTGTATCAACACCCCATGGCAGCAAGAATGTGGGTTGCATCCACTTGCATGTGGTGCAAATCAAACCTAGAAATTGTATCAGCACCCTATGGTAGCAAGAAAATAAAGTTGCATCCATTTGTATGTGGTGCAAATCAAACCTAAAAACTACATCAAAGCTCAAGGGATCAGCAAACTTTGACAACTCTTGCAAAAAAAATCTAGATTTGAAAAGAAAGTAAAACATTTGAAAAGTATTGACCAAAGTTCAAAAGGCTAACTTGTTATGATGATAAAGGTTCAAAAAAAAAATGGAAAACTTCAAAAAAACACTAAGAAGAATGGAATAGAAAGCTTCAATGGAACACCAAAACCCAACTCTATGGGTTGTTGTCAAAAAGAGAGGCACAAACTTGGGGTCCAAAAGTTTTGGAGGGAATTGTTTTTTGAATTTTCTACTATCTACGTATATATATAACTTTGGATGTATTAGTGTTTAATATATTAAATATCTTATATACCTAAAATATTCATATATTTGAAATAACATCGGTATAATATACATATTACATATTGGTACCTATACTTATACCTTTTATATATTAAAAAATATTGGAAAATATCATGTATGTAAGTATAGTGTTAATTTCAAGTATATTATTTTAAGTACACTTAAAGTATATTAAGTGTATTTAATGTATATAAATGGAATAATATACTAACGTACCTAAAATGATATATGTACTACACAAAGTTTAAATTCAAATTTTCCCTCCAAAACTTCTTATCAACTTTGTGCTTCCTTTTGGTAACACCCCATAATGATGGGCTTTGGTGTTCCATTGAAGCTCTCTTTTCCATTCTTTTTAGTGTTTTCTTGAAGATTTTCCATTTTTTTTTTTTAAGCTTTTAATTGTCATCATAGCAAGTTAGCCTTTTGAACCATCTTGTTTGCATTGGAATATTGGAAAGTAAAAACATATTTGAAACTTGTAAGTTTTCAATTGCACCTTTAATATGTATGGGATTAAATTGTAAACCATTCACGTTCAATAAATAATTAGGACAATACATTGGGACTTGTAACTAGTAAGTTTGTGCAAATGAACTACAAATCAAATTTCTTATGTATGTCATTAACAACGAATCATCAATCCAATCACTAGTGCGATTCCACTAGGGAATTGCTTGTGGACTAGTTGCGTACCACTAGTGTCATTGGAGAACAAATCAAATGCCTTGGGCTACACATCTCCTAAACAAAGATGACAAGTGATGAAAACCATTAAGTTAGAATGGAGTACCCCAATGATTAAATTAATGTAGGCAAGTAGCATTGTGGGAAATTTGGGTTCATGCGTATGAAATGCAAATACATTCAATAGTCAAGCTCAAAATTCAATATGCAAGATGTGTTAATGTGGATAATTCATCATGACCTACTAACATATGGTACATATTATCAAGTGGTTGTCTATCTTGTTTAAATTGGAATATTATACAAGGTAACAACACAATGTATGGACCATTGTGCTTCCACTAATGAGTCATAGATAATGGACTGTTATGCATCCACCTAAAGTGAATCCCTAAAAAACCACTATGTTTCCACTGGTGAATTGTTCTAAGACCACTATGCTAAAATGGAATAACTCGGAATTGGCACTTGTAATGGGTCTTTAGATGATTTGGGCATAGGAATTTCTTGGGATAAAAATGTGTTTGACAATTTATTAAAACACTTGTTTGGTGAAAGGGAAATGATGGAGGTGTAGAAGGACATGGAGGGGCAAGGACACAACAATAAACATGGTCATGAAAAAGGTATGGAATTAAAACCCACACATCTATAATATTGATGAAACCTAATACATTGGCGATGTCAATCATACTTTCAAATCAAGTAAGTAAAATGTATTTACAAAATAGTTCACTAATATTACTCAATAGAAAAAATAATTTTTTTAGCCTCATATTTTTTCCCTTCTTTCACATCAATACGAAAAAACATGATTTGACCAAAAGGAAACTATAACATTGGGGTTGTACAAAAACTTGTTGGTTTGAAACTATTTTGGTTGTTAAATTTTAATTATAAATACATGTGTAGGAAGAAAACTCAATTTTTAGATTTCCCTCCAATACAAACCATGCCCATTAGGGTTTTTGGTGCTTCATCTTATAACTTAGGGTTTGGGTCCTTCAATATATATTCTTTTATGTTTTCAAGGTCATGTTGTTTTGAATTTTTTTGATTCCAAGTTATTTTTTAAAAAATTCCACTACTTGTTGTATTAACATGCATTAGGTGGCTTCTTACAATTATGATGTAGATTAAAAAACATTCTACCATGTTTTAAGTTAAATGAACTCACCTTTGACTCCTTTGCCAATTATCAAAAAATCGTTTACAACTAGCTTGTTAGGTATTATGATTAGGTTGTATGTTCCTAGTATTGTGGTCTCTATTATATATTCTTTAAAGGCAAGTTTATTGGATTTTGGTTTGTCACATTTGAAAAGTCTAGGTTTAAAAAGGTTCAATGTTGGATTCAACACAAGATTCTAACATTGAAGTGATTTCATGTTGTTTGCAGGTGGCGCTTGTTGATTAGGGGTTTACATGAATTAACAAAAGTTTGACCAAACATGACAACATGTGAATTTGGCTCCCAAGAACCCTAAACACCTAGGTACACATAAAAGCTTGTTTGCCATGATGGATTAATGGATGGCCATTTTTTTTTGTTCTTGTTGTTGTGTTTTCTTAAATGCTTAAAGTTTGTTCTTTGTTTGAATCTTTTGCCATGTGCATGAGCATCTTAGGTGGTTGATTCTTGCGATTAAACAATGTAATTTTTTAAAAATTACAATGTTTTATATAAGTTGAGCCTTCAACTTCTTTGCTTTAACTATTATAAAATCCAATAATAAACTTTAGGGAATTATGAAAATCTTACCAAACTTGTTAATTATATCATGGTTTTTTTATGTGTTCCTTGGAGGAGACTTTGTTGGATATTTGTTGCAAGATTTAACTCATTTAAGTCAAGATTTTAACTACTAAAATTCATTACAAAAGTTCAATATCATCAAGAAGTGGTCTATTATTTTATTTTGGTGCTTGTTGGTTGGGGTTTATGTGAATCTGAAGAAAAAAAATTATGGGTCCAAAGAAAAATAAACATGTGGGTTTAAAGAAGTTGTGTGCCATGATGGAGTGCTAGCCAAAAGGCACATTAATGTGTAAGTTTTAAGATCTTCCAAATAGAACTAAAACCATCTTGGTTGTCCATCTTGTTTACATTAAAATATTGGAAGGTAAAAACATATTTGAAACTTGTAAGTTTTCAATTGCACCTTTAATGTGTATGGGATTATATTGTGAACCATTCACATTCAATAATTAATTAGGACAATACATTGGGAGTTGTAACTAGTAGGTTTGTGCAAATGAACTACAAATCAAATTTCTTATGTATGTCATTAATGGTGAATCATCAATCTAGTGCGATTCCACTAAGGAATCACTTGTGGACCATTTGTATACCACTAATGTCACTGGAAAACATATCAAATGCCTTGGGCTACATATGTCATAATATGTATTAATATCCAAAATAATGCACAATAATGTGTATTGATGCCAACATAGGAGGTGGTTGCCAATGGATCATGAATCCTGATTTGGTTGAATTGTCTTTGATGGGGTTCAAAAGGATGGACATCCTCCACCAAGGATAAATGCTAAAAATATTATTACCCATGCTAACGTCTGATCTTAATGGATTATGAATGGTGGATGGCCTGCAAAATATGACCTCGCTTAAGGAAAACTGGAGTGAAGCAATTGTCCATATTGTTTAGACTATACTATTGGAACATACAACACATTAACATGGGCATTCCACTAGTGAGTTGCTAGAAGACCATTGTGCTTCTAGTAGTGGGTCATTAGATCAAGACCACTTTTTATCCACCAGTGAATTATTAAAGGACTTTTATTGTTCCACCACTAGAAGAAATTTGAAAATCAACAACTGAATTTGCGACTCATTTGTAGTTATAATGGACACATACAACTAAAAATAACCTAGTCGCTTAAAACAAGTGTTAAAATACATGACATGACCAGAAGTTGAAAATGTAGTCACAAACCTTACAATTAGGCAAGATTTTCTCATCCGTTGCCATGGATGATCCTTAATATGACATGGAACCCTAATTTGCAACTGCATTTGCAACTACATTTAAAATGATCACATGTTACCAAATGTGCCATTGATGGGTGGTTAGGATTTAACCACATGGTAATTTAAAGAGCCAATGGCCATAAAACATGTGGCAATTTTCCATTTGTTTAAAAATATATATATTATAATTATAATAATTAAATATTATAATAGTCGTAATTAAATACTATAATTATAGTAATTAATTTTTATAATTAATTAATTATAATCTATCCTAGGCTAAACTATAATAGGCAACCAAGCATACACTAAATAGGTAGGTAGGATCCTATTTATTTTGTTGGGGACAAGCATTTTGATTGGTTAAGCCCAAATTGCACATACACTATGTTTATAATGCATTCCATAACTCTAGTCCATTCCTTCACCTAGTTATATACCTTACAACTTTGAAGTTGTAAACAAAGGATATGGGACAATTCTAATGAAAGGGAAACACTACAACACTACAACACTACAACACTATCATGACATCCTTTGTCCCATACAAAAACATTATCATATATCCGCACAATAAAATATTTATTATTTTCACTAACTATTTACTACCTATCCTGCTTACTACCTACTACCTACAAATTAACCTATCATATTAATTAATCAATTAATATAAAAACACTACGACATATCCACACAATAAAAGATTTTTTACTACTTAACTTAACTACTTACTACCTAGAACTTATCCTACTCACTACATATTACCTAGGCTACATACCTACTATCAATTACCTAGCCTACATTTAATAAATTAATTACCTAACCTATTTATTTTATTATGATTATTATAAAATCATATATCCACATAATAAAAATTTTACGATTTAACCTACCTACTACTTATTACTACCTATCTTATTTATCACATACTACCTAGGTTACATACTTACTATCTACTACCTAGTTTACCTAATAAATTAATTACCTAGTTTACATTTAATAAAATAATTTTTTAACATAGCTAATTAATTAATCAATTAATACAAAAACACTACAACATATCCACAAAACAATTTTTTTTGCTTAACTTATAGCCTACCTACCTTTCCCTACTAATACCTATCCTACTTATTACATACTACCTAGGCTACATACTTAATGTCTACTACCTAGCCTACATTTAATAAATTATTTTTTTAACATAGTTAATTAATTAATCAATTAATATAAAAACATTATAACATATCCACAAAATAAAATACCTTTTGCTTAGTTGACCTACAACCTACTAGTACCTATCCTATTTATTACATACTACCTAGGTTACATACCTAATATCTACTACCTAGCCTACTTGATAAACTAATTACCTACCTTAAATTTAATAAATTAATTTTCTAACTTAACTAATTATTTTATCAATTAATACAAAAACATTATGACATATGCACAAAATAAAATACCTTTCGTTTAGCTTACCTACCTACTTATTAGTACCTTTCCTACTTATTACATATTACATAACCTAACTAATTAATTGATTAAATACCTAACCTAATTAATTAATTAGTTAATAGGAAAACATGATCACATATTCACACAATAAACTAATAAACCTACCTACTACCTATCCTACTTACTACCTACTACCTAGTTTACCAATTAATTAATGACCTAACCTAGCTACTAACTACCTACCTAGCTCAACTAGCTTAGCTAGGTTTGACCTTCATAGCCTAGCCTATTAGTTACACCTAATAAACTAGCCTACTATTACTTATAGATAATTTAGGCCAATTAATTAACTAAGTATGCAAGCTAGGCTAGGCTACCAATGTACATAGGCCTACTTAGTTTAACATAACCTATTAAGCTTACCTAGCTTGATTTACCAACTAAGTTATAATAACATTTTTTAGCAAACTATTAGCTATTAACTATTATATCATGGAAGACCCGCATGGATAATTGCAAATAAGACCCATGGATGGGTACATTGAAAGGATAATAGTCCAATTGAAATAGCAAAATTTTCCATGTGTGGTCTATGTTTCTTTGTTCATGTGGTAGAATATACTATTGCAGTTGCAAAACTTTCATTGTAGTTGCAAAAACAACTACGTTATCGTCCATTGATGAATACAATCAAAATTGGTTGACATTATTCATTTTCATGTACATTTTCAATGAAAATTATATTAGTCGTATGTTGTAGTCGCATCTACAACTAGAATTTGGTTCAACCTTTCCTAAAGTTGTATATACGACTATAACAAGTTGCAACTACATGGACACATAGGACTAACACATTGCTAGTCGTAAAATTAGTTGGTTTGGACATTAATCGCATAGTAGTCACAAAAATATGGTCAAAATGGACAACATTTTTTCTAGTGCACTAGAAGATAACTACTTACATCAACTATGATTCCACCAAGGAATCAATTTAAGGTTGGGATGGTTGAATGGAATAATTCCATAATAGACATAGTCTCCAATTAAATGAAGTGGGTTCATGCATGTAGAAACTGCCTATTTGAAATACATTGGACATAATGCACATAGAACAGAATGTGTTTAACAACTTGCTGAAATATTGTCTGGTGAAAGGGACATTATGGAGGTGTGAAAGGACATGGAAGAGCCAAATGTACAACAACACTTATCATTATGAAGGAGGCCTATAGGTACAAATTTCTTTAAATCAACAGCCCCATTTGTGTTCACTCTTGAAATGAAAACAAGTCATTCCTTGATTTTGTGATAGACATTCATGCTCCAACATGATACTCAGTTGCATTTAAGAAGCATGTCAATTCAAAAAGGTTGTTTGCCATGAAAAGCCATGACCACCATGTCATGGTACAACAAATATTACCACTTGTAGTGCGCAATCTTCTGCAACCAGGCCCTAGAGTAACAATTATATGATTAGGAAGAGCATTTGGCAAAATATGTGCAAAGGTGATCAATCTAAATGACCTTTCCAATTTGTGAACATATGTGGTTGAATCATTGTGCCTTTTAGAAATATGGTTTCCACCTACATTATTTGATTTGATGATTCATCTCCTAATTCATCTAGTAGATGAATTAGAGATATGTGGGCCAATGGGTGGTAGATGGTGCTATTGTGAGTTGATGCATAGTTGGGTGGACCAATTTGGGTGTCATGCTAATTAATTATGCCTTGTGGTTGCCATTGCGATGCCCATGTTGCTTTATAGGTTTTTAAATTTATTGAAATGGACTTTGTTTAAATATTTAACTTGAATATCTACATAATGCATAAAATCATTTTACAATTTTTTAAAAATCGTAAAAGCCATGGACTTTTGAACTCAAAACTCATGGATTGCACTTCTAACTTTCATTTCTATGTGGATTATGCTATAGTCCATGTTGACTAATGGGGTGTGTGTTAGGGACTTGGAATTAACAATATATCATATCAAACAAGTGTAGGAAAAAATAAAATGAATGGGGTTTTTAAACTATATTTATGGACTTTTGAGTGGGCTATATAATCAAGAGCATTTTTTCATAAGTCCATATCATATTGGAGGAAGAAATGTTTTATGATTTTTTTGCTTAGATGCTTAAAGAAATAAAAAAATTAAATGTGCCATTAACGACATGGAAAAATATGGTGGAAATCGATGTAAACTAGTGTAAACTAGTTGTAATTTCTAAAATTTGAACATTTTTTTGAGTAAACAGGGACTTTGTTCTGTGGCAAATTGGTCCACCCAACCATGCATTGACCCCTTAATGGAAAGATACCTAAATTTTTTGAAGAGTTATGTAAAGAATAGGGTTTGGCCAAAAACCTGCATGGCTTCTGGCTATATGTATGATGAGGCATTAGGGTTTTTCATGGAATATTTTGCATTATATCCACATACTCAATGTCGAATGTGGGATCCTAATGAAGATGCAAAGGACAATAGTGAGGTCCTTAAACGACGGGCCTAGTTCAAGAGACTGAACATGGTGGAATTACAAGGAATTCGTGAACATGTCATCACAAAGTCTATGACAATTGAAGGATTATACAGGTGTGTGTTTCACATGAGCATGTTGAAATCATTGTTACGGATCCATTTGCATTGTGAGTTGTGTGTGCATAATGTTAATGTGCATATGCAAGTTTACATTGTTTCAAGTGACAATTTTAGGGTTTATGCAGGTCCAAGTTTTATGTTCTAGTTCAAAGTCTACATAAACTAATGAAAGTAATTTGTGGATTTTGGAGCATAACATGGGTGGAATGTGGAAGGGTTGATAGGTCTATCTAGTGATATTTTGGTGAGAACAATAATGATATATCCATGTATTATGAGAGGAATGTAATTAAACCATTGGACATTATGAAATGTGCATGGTAGGAAGTGTGAGTGGTTTAAGCATGGTTTAGGCGATGCATGGTGGCATAATGGAATGTGACCATTACATTTCACTATCAATGGGCATGGTGAGATGAGGCGGTTTAACCATTAAAATTTTAGATTTCATCATAATCATCCATAAATGTGTCTTTACATGATAAAAAAGGACTAAATAAAAAAGACAGAAAAGGGTGATGTTGTGATAAGACACTACTACCAAAGTGGGGTGTGATTTACTAGTTTAAATCACTATGGGACCTTAAAAGTGAAATAACTTCATTGCATTTTACTAATTTCACCTAGTGAAAGTTATTTCACCATATTATCACTATGTAGACATCATGTTTCATTACTAATTAACATAATTCATTATTAACCACTAGTAACCAATAATAGAATAGTCACTAGTAGCCATTAATAAAATAGCCACTAGTAACCAATAATAGAATAGTCACCAGTAGCCATTAATAAAATAGCCACTAATAACCAATAATAGAATAGCCACCAATAGCCATTAATAAAATAGCCACTAGTAACCAATAATAGAATAGTCACCAATAGCCATTAATAAAATAGCCATTAGTAACCAATAATAGAATAGTCACCAATAGCCATTAATATAATAGCCACAAATAGCCACCAATATAATAACTACTAATGGCCATTAATAGAATAACCACTAATAACTATTAGTAAAATTACCACAAAAAAACATTGATAGCCACAAAAAATAAGTAGTAATAGCCATTAATAACCACCAATGACAATAATAAAAAAAAATCAATAACCATATATTATAATTACTTAGGATTGCCAAAAATAATTTAAGGTGAAATAATTTATAATAAATAAAAATAATTTAAGGTGAAATAACTTTTAATAGTCAAAAGTAACTTATAATAACTACAAATAGTCTAAATTGAAATAATTTACAATAGCCAAAAATAAAATAGAATAGATTTTATTTTTTTAATAGTTGAAAATAGCCTAAGGTGAAATAAGTTAAAATAGCTAAAAGTAATTTATATAAACTATAAACAGTCTAAATTGAAATAATTTACAATAGCAAAAAAAACATAGAATAACTAAAAAAAATTACAATAGCTGAAAATAACCTAAATTGAAATAAGTTAAAATAGTCAAAAATAACTTAGAAATAACCAAAAGTAGTTTAGGGTGAAATAACAAAAAATAACCAAAAGTAATTGAGAATACCCATAAATAACCGTAAATAATGTAGGGTGAAAAAATTTAAATTAATGAAAAATAGTCATATAATAATTGAAAGTAGCTTAACATAAGTAGTATTATTATATTAACAAAAAAAAATCCATTTATTAAATTTTTTTTTTCAAAAGAATGGTCATTGAAATGTTAGTGAATAATGATATTCAAATTTTTTTTTGTTCAAATGATTTTAAACTTTCAAAAGGAAATAAATGTAATTATGTACATTATTGAATTTTTTTAAAAACTAAACTCAAATCATTTCATTTGAACAAAATCTCAATAAGATATGAATTTTCAAAGTTTATGTTTTTGTAATGTTTAAAATGAAGTATTTGATAAATAAAATGTAATGTAACATATTATCACAACAAGTGTGGTGGCTTGATGGTAAGGGTGTTTGCCCCCATTCCAAAGGTCAAGGGATCAAACATCATGGGTGGTGTTGTGTGTGGTCAACAATGGTATGTTGATCGAATATTCGATCTCCTATCGAATTCCTAGGCTAGGTGCTTAGGTTGATTACATTGCCTACCTATTACCTACCTAGGTTAGGTTTTTAACCTAGCGTAGGTAGTGACATGTGTTAATAAATAATAGGCTTTAAAAATCATGAAATTATCAATAATATTTTATATTAAGTAATTAAATTTTAATTAATTTCCATACTGGTTAGTTAAGTAACTAGCAAGTGAATGGTTTGGTAAATTTGTATTTCAGTTGAGAATAACCTTGTTTCACTAGGTATTAATAAAACAAGTCATTGTCCGTAGTAACTGGTCCCTGCTCATTAGGGGGTTAAACAATTTCACTAGGTGAAAATGTCCAAATTCACTCAAAAATCTACTGAAACCCAGAATGAACTAGGACGCATTTCCTAGTAGTGAGATTTTGGTACACCTTAAAGAATTTAGACCCCCCATTATGAAAGGAACATGGCTAATTATGTTTATTACAAGCCTAGAATGATATTGGGGGTACAACCAATGGTGAAACCTAAGTGTAATGTAAGTGGTGCAACTTTAATTATTGGGTTCAAAGTTGTGCATGGCAACAACGTGGAATGTAACCAATAGCTTCCACAATCCAATGGTCTTGGTGGGTTGTAATGATTACAAGGTTGTAGGTTAATGTTAGTGGAGTGGAATGTAACCCATACATTTTAATATGAAGTGTGCATGGTTGACTATAATGTTTATAAATCTTAAAGGTAAATGCATAGTTGAATGGTTCCTTTAAGGTAGATATAACTCTCACAAGACTCACAAACAAGTTTTTATAAATGATCCATATGGATATAGTTTCTATTTTTATTTCATTCATGTAATCTTTGACTACTAAAGTTTAAGTCACTTATGAAACCTTTTAAGGTTAAGTTTAAACCCATGTTGAAAAATATTGTTGTTCAGAGGTCTAGTGAAATCAATTTGAAATCCTAAAAGAAAAAACCCATAAAGTCCATAAGAATAAAAGCCCATTTAGATCTTTCAATTTTCTTTGGGCACAAAAAATCCTAACAAATTTTTAAAAAATCATTTCAAAAGGACTTTTGAAAACAAGGTCCAATTATGACCTTTCGAAAGTTCATAACTACCATTTGGTTAAGGTTTCATTTACAAGTGTGCACGGTTGGTTGTAACACATACATCATGTTTAGAAAGATATTGGGGTGGAAGGAATGGTGAATTGGCCATGGATTGCAAGTGGTCTAAGAAGTGGGAAAGCTAAGTTGTGACAATGACAAATTGTTAACAACATTGCGATGGAAC
>Ga0209611_10000750_pt1 | contig 51090 bp, 55 predicted proteins | sample S1TSphgellanicum_3_FD_187693 | JGI IMG/M metagenome (GOLD analysis project Ga0209611, IMG submission 187693) | Host-associated microbial communities from peat moss isolated from Minnesota, USA - S1T2_Fc - Sphagnum magellanicum MG (SPAdes) (version 2) | ecosystem: Host-associated > Plants > Peat... | reverse complement strand
ATAAGAAACTAACCCCTAATCCTAACCAACATCACCCTTATCATAATTTACACAACTTAAAACCTCGCCTTTTAACTTGTGTGAATGTGCAACAATATCCACATTAATGTAAACATGATAAAAAAAACCTAACCTTATAACCCTTGTACAAACATGACAACACCCACCCTAGTGTAAGCATCACCCAAAATTAAACCCAAATATCAATGTGTGGCAAAACTAATGCATGTTTTGCCCTTGATGCAATATCTTTCTTTTGAGGGCAAGACCTAACAAACAATTGACATACTCCTTCAATTTCGATTTTTTTATTGAACCTTAATTGACCCATTCATTTTTTGATACAAAATAAATGGGCATATTCAAAATCAAGGTACCCAAAATGATGGTTTAATGAAAAAACGACTACAAATGACTATTTTGAATTTTTATTACATTTATTATTTCATGATTATAGCGGATTGGTATATGACTATAACTATAATGATGTCATGTTAATGGAATTAAAAAATCGAAGAATAATTGGATATAATATAAATGTCCTTTTGAGTCATTTTAAATAATTTGAGTCCTTGTTTTAACTAGAATTCTCATCTTAAAGGAATCAAAAGGAATGTATTAAACAATGTAATTTACTTCAATTTTCTTTCATGGATAAGTAATGCATACATTATGTTTGGCAATGTTCATATAATGCATTTGATTAAATAATATATAATACAAAAATTTTGAAGGCTACAAAATCCATTATGAAAAAACAACAAGGAAATGAATTTTTTTTTCCCCATTTGATTGATTTTTTGTATTCATTAAGCTTAAATTTTCTGGCCCCAAGTGTCAAAAAAATGTGCAGGAAATTTTCATGTAAAAAAACATGTTAAGTTGTATATAAAAGCCCATGTATTCTTTTCTACATTTATACTTGTTTACCAAAATATATATGCATAATTACATATGCATGTGAAAAATCATTAGCACCATGAAAAATTATCATAATTTGAATTATTCAATATCTTTCACTTAAGTTTATTCCATTTAAATTCTATATTTGAAAGATAGCACAAACAAAGTCCTTAAGTCTTGTGTCCAAAAATGGGTATCCTAATTGTGAATATGCCCAAATAATATGTTTAATCACTTAATTTTGGTCCATGTTTCTTGACCCATTCAATTGTTTAATTAGAATCAACAATGCATTCAATCACTCAATATTGATATGTGTTTCCTAAATTTAATGGACCTATTCAATCATTTTTGTTGGGTATGTTTCTTGAGAAGCCTCATTGACTCATCTGGTCATGAACCCATCAATCATTTATGAGAAATAGTAATTGTTAAAGGTTGAAAATTTGAACTTTTTCAAGTTCAGTAGTGAGTTGACTACTAATTTTTAAAAATATAGGTTAATATTAGGAGAATTTCTTGCATAGAGACATTTTGAAGAATCACTAGAAGTTTGATGAAGGTATTGGTCGATCTTAAGGCCAACATTGCCCCTATTGGAACCATTTTGATAATTCTTCAAAAATAAACATCACTAATTTTCATTTAGTATTAAGGTTTAGATTCTTGGATAGAATCATCTTTTATTTCATTTAAAAAAATGTTATAGGGAAACTTACCACTTGAAGTTTTTAAGTGTGCTTTAAATATATTTTGTAATTTTATCCAAAAAAAATCAAACAAAAAATACAAGCAATTAAAAGAAAAATAAATAAAATCTACAAACAAAAAAAAAACAATTACTGTTTATTGTTCACTATTTATTATTTGCAATTTTACGTCCGTTTGGGACCAGAAAGTCCACTAAATGAAAGGTAGATCATGGAGGACAAATTGTCTTATGGTATTGGCAGCATGCCACAAACTTGGCCATGGCGACCATGTTCGTAATCTACATGAGTTCAGTAAAAGTGTTCGTGTGGGTGAGGGGCATGGTCGAACAAAAGCGTTCCCTAACTTTGTACGTATTTGGACAGATAAGGAACAAGTGTTTTTCATCCTCTACCTTCCCCAAGTTGTAGCCTCGACAAAACCTTTCTGCGTATGGCACACCTTTCCACGCACCTAACACTGCCTCAAACTGTGTGTTGCCACATTGAAACCGGGCTAGAGTTTTCCGCAGCTGAACACAATTGATGTCACACAAGTAGCTTTCATTTTCGTACGACATACCTTTGAAGAGCAAATATTTTGTCTACACGCTGGTCCTAATCTCGCAATTGGTAAAGAGCTTTTCAATGAAAGCTAGCTGCATATTATCCTTCACCTTTTTAACATTCAACATTGTGTGGGGAAAACCTAGAGGGGGTGGGGGCCTAGCCTCCTGGTTGATCGGGCCTCTCATCGTAAATTTAGCACCAACCAGCTGCATTAGTTATAGCATGGCTAACTCAACCATCTGAACTCCCATTCGTACGTTATGTGTGTTGCACCAAAGTACTTGGCTCTTTGCCCAACCTCTTACCCTTGCTAGATAGGTCGGATGTATGTGTGTTGTCTCGGGAACTATTCCCAATGGCAGTTGAACAGTCCCCGCTTGGAGCGCATGGGTTGTTGCAAGCTAAAGCACTGTTTCCAACGAAGATTGAACTGGAGGTTGAAAACTTGCCACCTTTTGGGGTTGATTCTGGAGTAGCCATTTTTTCACGGATCCAGCCCAACATTTCTTTCCCACAACAAACATAGTGAGTTGGGCTTCCCATGCCTTTCCTAAGATGCGGTCTTTAGTGACTGTGCTCACATGGTTATAGTACAGTAACGCCTGTCCCCATGCAAAGTGTTCAAAGGGGAATTTGCCAAATTCTACCAGCATGATGGACGTGTTGGTTATTTTTCACACCCTGAGTAGGGATTTGAGGAACCCTCGGTACACTACTTCGATAGCCTTGGAGTCCACCCAAACCTCACAGGTGTAGCTTGTTATGGAATGCACCAACGTGTTGAAGAGGTCAAAGTGTAGTTTAACATCCGTAATACGTAGCTCTGCACAATGGCGGTTTAGTGCAAATAACAAACACTTACTAACAGCTACTAGATGTTCCATTGCACTATCTAGGTTTGGGGTGGTTTCGAGCAAGATCCCCAAGTATTTGAAGGTCTGCACACATTTAATAACATCACCTTCAAACAAATATTTTTGGCATGGGTTAGCAGAATTAAACACCATGACTTTTGTTTTTTTCACGTTCATTGTAAGTCCACGTTTAACATAGAACTCCTGGAGTGCCTCTAATTGTTATTGCAGTCTCGCCTCTAACTTCGACATTAGAGAGAGGACATGTGCAAAAAACAACAGCCATACATGCACGTCTGTTGGGGCTGGTGCATCGCATTTTCTGCCGTCCAAGCGCCCTTTTAGGGCATCCAAATATAGCCCAAATAGTAGGGGGCTAAGAGGACAACCTTACTTCACACCTTGTTGGCACTTGAAGTTGGAGGTGACACCCTTGCTTGGGTGGTTGATGCATATGGTATCATTGGCATACATCGCCTGTAGGCATCGCAAGAAGCATCCCTCCACCCTGAGGCCAACTAACACTTGTCACAACATTTCACGCGGCACAATATCAAACGCCTTTTTGAAGTCCACAAAACATCAATAGAGTGGTTTCTTTTTTTATCTTGTTCTATTCTATTGGAGTTCACAATATGAAGAGTTGGTTAGTAGTGTGGTAATCTTTGCGAAACCCAACTTGACCTTTGGCACGTAGTCCATGTTGTTCAACCCACTTGTTCAACCTTTTGTCAAGGATCATAGCGAACAAATTTGTTAGGATAGGCCCAATCGTTATCGACCTGTAGTTGTCAAATTTAGAGGCATCGCCCCCTTTAAAGAGTGCATAGACCACCCCAGTGGAAAGGTCTTCTAGAAAGCCTTCCGCTAAAAAACAGTTGAACATTGTCAATAGTGGCATGTGTAATAACTTTTTCGCATCCAAAATGAACTCAATTTCCATACCATCCAAACTAATAGCCTTGTTCTTTTGTAACTTTTTTAGTGCCTAAAGTAACTCGACAAGTGTGATATCTATGTTTAGGGTGTGGCAAGGTGGAGGTTTGGTCCCCTGAGCTGAGTGATCAGTTCACAACTGTATGGGTGGCGGAGACTGGCCAACTAGCCCATGGAAGCCTTCCAAAAGCGTAGCTGCACTGATCTTGTCCACAACGAATGCCCTTGGCCGATATTTTTTCCAGAACGAAAGTGCATCCACCTTAGCAAGTGCACACATATGTTGAACTTTTACAATTTCCCACAAATCTTTTTTAAAAAAAAATACAATTTTAAGTTTACTTTCTTGATGTTTATCGGCATGTGAGTCGAGGTTGGTTTTTAGCCATAGCTTCAGCTCACGTTTCGCTATACGGTAATTAGAGTCAAACTAGGGTTTATGGCGGTGTTTCTTTCTGCAGTTCCCTCCCGATGGCTTGTTTCCAAAAGTAGATTTTGTTGCAGCACCCATGCATTGTTGTAGTAGGTCAATTAACAAATCTACCCCCAAATGCCTAATCGAATCAACAACCCACATGTTTCCAAGACTCACTGGTAGGGCAAGTTGATATTCTTCAACTTTTGATTTATCATATTTGAACTTAGGTGAGAATTTTTTTGTTACAATTGTATGTTGTTGTTTAACAAAGTTGTAATCGATGTTCAATCGTACGCACAACGGCATGTGGTCAGAGTCTACCCCCATTGTGCAGTAGCAAGTGTCATTTATTATCACCTCGAGGTGTGTAACAATTTACCAAATTGTACGTGAGCTAACAATATAATCGATAGTGTTGTGCCCCCCATTTGGCAAACAAATGAACTCCCCTGATTAATCACCAGGTGTTCGGCCATTGAGGATAAACAACCCAACGTCATAGGTCTAGGAGCTCGCGGCCCTAGTCGCTAACATTAGTGTCGCGGTTCTGTCGTTTAGCCACAACACTTGGTTGCTTAGTTTCAGTAAGTTTAGGTGCCTGTAATAATTCATTAAGGTCTCTAGTGTCAATGGTATCTGGTAGCGTTGTAGTATGCACATTAAAATCCCCTCCCAATAGTACTATGCCCCCTAGAGTTTGAATTTCAACAATATCTGCTACCAGGTTTTAGAACATGGATTCGTTCTTGTGTTTGGAGTTAACAAAGGCAACATACACCATGTAGATAAACAAGTCAGGGGTAACACCCCTGCTAACTCGTAGCCATAGATAAGAATCGTGGCTTCCTTCCTTTCACTGTGACAGGTTTGGGCTAAGGTGGCTACGAAAGTAAGTAATAACCCCCCATTATGTTTTATCGCTTTTGTTTTTCCGAGCTGCACAATGCATGTTACCGCAAGTGAGTCAAATCCTTCAACATGTGGTAAATGTTGGCCTGGGAAGTGTTAAGTTTCGGTTCATAAGACGAGGTTAACACCTTGAAACAACTTTAGTATTTGCACCTTCGTTTTTAGTTTATTTACACCACCCCCTGCATGTTCCATAATACTACGCATAGGTCTTTTTGGTCCTTGCGCCCCTAGATAGAGGAGGGTGGGCAAATTTGAATGCCATCGATGAAGAGTTCGTGATGCGCTCCCAAGTCACGGGGTGAAACCCACTTGAGGGTTTCCAAAAGTCAAGTTACGGAAATTGTGACTTAGCGGCACGTTCCCGGCTTCCAACTCTGTCAAGTTGCGGAAATTGTGACTTAGCGGCGCGCTCCCGGCTTCCAACTCTAGAAAGGGGTAGAGGGTCGAGTTGGGAGCCCAGGGATTAGACTAGGAAGAGGGACTAGTTTAGCTCGTGTGAATTTGCATCCAAAAACCAACCACAAGAGGTTAGTTTAACATTTGGGACACCCTTGGGTGTTGGGACTTGCCACGGGCACTTGGACACACAAGACTCACCACGGCCCGGACCCGGGAGTAAGCCACCACCTTATTCCCTATAGTATTCTCTGCGGCTGGTCGCCGAGGCTACATCCAAATGGCACATTTTGTTGGGACTCCCGAAATGGAGTCCCAAAATTGTCTCGGCTGGACTCCTAAAACTTTGAACAGCCATAACTCCTGACTGTGGAGTCCGATCGCGACAAGGTTTGAACCAAAGTTGTAGCCCTCGTCGAGATCTTTCCAACACCGTGTCGCACTCTCAATTCGAACGTCGGGAAGAGGTCGATTCCCGAATTTTAGTGGTCGGGAGTCAAACTGCCAATTTGACTCCCGGCCCTTCTTTTGCCCATAACTTGGGCTGCAGATGTCCGAATGACCAATGCGAGGCCATTTTCGATATCTACGTTTCAAGACCTTTCCAATGACATCAAGAACACCCCAATGCGAGGTGTTTTGGGCCTTGCTGTTGAGCTCTAAACATTCGGGAGTCTCGGAGGCTCCAAACCTCCAACTTTTCCAAGTGTTGGGCTTCACCCCCACACTTGGCCAAAGTGGGGTTGCGACAGTTCGGCTGCGTGCTAAAAAGTGCGCTTACCTGTCACCTTGGCCTCTTCGAACAATAGCCATGGCTTTGACTTACGCGCATGTTGTGTGGGCATGAGGTTTTCATCTAGGCCCAACTTGGTCTTCGCTACGCCCTTGCGCCCTTGTAGTGCGACCTGGTGGTTTTCGTTTGTTGCAAACTTGAGCAGCTCTATGTCAGGGCGCATGCGCACCACCGAAGTGGAGGCCTGCGAAGTCGCAGGCCACTATTGTGTGGTGGCGACGACCTTGACTCGTAGTTTCATTTGGCCCTGCAAGAGCTCTGTGTTGAATTGTTGCACTAGCTCCTTTTTGGTCTCACCCTCTTTGGCCTCGAAGTTCGTGAGGCACAAGTTGAACTGCGTTCCTTTTATTTGGGCATGTCGACTAGGGTTTCTGCAGCTCGACTGACCAGCTGGCACACGTTCTTGGCCATCACCGTGGTCCATTTGGGCTTTTCCGCATACGCAACCTTGGCTATGATAGTCGTAGCCACTTTGCGCTCTATCAGCTGGTTGATCACAAGGTTGCCATCGACCGTGAGAGATGCAATGTTTTCAATGGTTGCTTCCATCTTGGATAGCCACGCGTCAGCAGGTGAGTTGTTGGTCTTGAGGCCCATGATTAGCTAATGCTCGGCCAAGGCTACCTGGTAGACCACCAGGGGTGCATTGTTTGGGACATTGAGCCTGGCATTGTTATAGTGCGTTTTGGCAGTGTTTTTCTTCAACGTGAAAATGTCTAACACTACAGTGAAAGGACACAACAATGGTGTGGCATTGAGCACCATCGTGGAGTTTTTCAAATCTTAAACACAAAAAAAAAAAAAAAAAAAAAAAAAAAAAAAAAGTTTGCAATTAGAAGATCCTAGTATAGCCTAGCTGGTACATTGTTGAAAATACAAAGGGAAATCCCAAGCAATGCTTTAAATTAAAAACATTTACAAGATTTAATGTGAATTATTGAAGTAAAGGGTAAAAAATGTTTAATGTGAAAATTTTGTGCAATTATATTTCTGGTTTTGCACACAAAAACGTACACACTAAATCAATTACTTATAGTTTTGACAAATTCCAAAAAAAAAAAGGAAAAAATAGTTCAAATAAACTCTAGGAAAAAAAAAAACCTTGTTATTTGTGAATGTTGGAAAATGTGTTCTGGAAGAAGCTTCAATTTCTAAACCTACACACTTGCAAAAAAAATGTAAGGAGAAAATACCAACATGGAATCCCAAAAAGTAGCACCAATAAAACATAATAAGAGGGCATTGATGAACAATAACAAAACATAACAAAAGAATTTTGATGAACAAGAAAGGTCAGAGAGATACCAAGTACTAACAAAGCACAACAAGTGGGCACCAACGAACACCAATAAAGTGCAACAAGGGGGTGTCAACGAACACCAACAAAACATTGCAAAGGAACGTCAATGAACACTAATAAAGTGTAACAAAAGGATGAGAATGAGCACCAACAAAGCACATAAGGGGGCCAAGACAAGCATCAATAAAACACAATAAAAAGGGCCAATGAACAATAATAGAGTGTAATAAAGGGGCCCTAGGGGTGCAACAAGCACCAATAGAACATAACAAAGGGGGCCCAATGAACATTAACAAAATGTAGGAAGGTGATGACAACAAGCACCAACAGAGCGCAAGAAGGTGGTGATGATGAGCACCAACAAGTGTAACAAGACATGATGATGAACACTAATAAAACATAGTAAGGCAACAATAATGAACACTAACATAGCGCAACAAGGGGGCCATGACAAGCATCAACATAATGTAATAAGGGGGGCCTCCTAATGAGCACCAACAAAACATACTAAGGTAATGACAATGAGCACCAATAGAACGTAATAAAATAGCAACAAAGAGCACCAACAAAGCATAGTAAGGGGCCATGACAAGCATCAACATAACATGACGAAGGAGATTCGACGAACATTGATAGAACACAACAAACCGATGACAACAAACACCAACAAAATAGAATAAGGTGACAACGATGAGCACCAATAAATTGTAGCAAGAGGATGACGATGAACATCAACGAAACCCAACAAGGTAGTGACGATAAACACCAACAAAACCCAACAAGGTAGCGAAGATAAACACCAACAAAACTTAGAAAAAGGATGATGATTACTACCAACATAATGCAACAAGGGGGCGATGATGACTACCAACAAGTGTAGAAGGAAACAATAACAAGCACCAAGAGAGTGTAGCAAGGAGCAATGCAACAACATAGTAATCGCACAAAATAAAAACACATTACACGAGCAAAGCAAAAACAAATTAACACTAAGGTTAACGAACAATAAACACTCTCCTTATTTATAAGGAGAGTGAGAGGAGAGAAAAAAAGAGTGGTTAGGGGGGCCTTTGGGTCTGCAGCACCTGTTTAAGGTAACCTTGATGTAAAAGAAAAATTTTCTAACCCTACCAAGTACCTACCACTAATCTACTGACTATTGACACCTAACACTCTGACCCTGATGATTTTTAATACCCTGACAGGCAGGGTATCAAATTAAAAAAAATGCAAAGATTTGAAATGAGCGATTCTCAGCCCAGGGGAGGCCCTCTGAAAGGGTTTCAAAAAGGGTATCACCGTTTTAAGGAGACCCTCTGAAGTATCCAAGGAGAGAACCGGATTGAGACCCAGACCGGTTCTCACCTCTTTTCTGAGACCCACCCAAGCACTGGTTCATACCAAGTCACTTGGGAAGGGGATTCTTTTGGGGATGGTGCGTGCAGTGGTGGGCGCTGCTGGGTCACGTGGGCAGAAAAGAAAAAAACTCTTTCTCAATTGTGAACAGAAAGGAAGAAAGAACGAAAGAAAGAAAGAAAGGGAGGAGAAGTGTAAGTAGGCTAGTGTGGGTCCAGATTGAAAGGTTCGACTTTTGGTTCCAGAGAAGTGGGTCCTTTTTCCTTTGTCTGTCTGCCTATCTGTTGATTGAGTAAGCTTTTTGTTTTGCTCCTACTGCTGCTGCTTGCTGTTTTTGTTGTTGGGTTCGTGCTGTTACAGTTGGAGATTGAGTCAAATGTGAGGTTTTGGGTGCTCTTTTTTCCCCTCCCCTTAGGGGCTTGTGAGCCTGCTCTCTCTTTGTCAAGTTGAAGCTTTGGGAGAGTGTGGTGGGGGAGGTGGGTGGTGTTTTTGTTGGGTGTAGTTGGTGGTCTTCTTCTTCTTTTTGGGGAGCAAAAGAAAGAAAACATCTGTACACACACACCCACAGGAATAAGTAGAAGGGAAAGAGAAGCAGGCCAGAGGCTGAAGCAAGAGAAACCATGGAGTTGGATCAGTGGCTTGAGAAAGTGAAGGGAGGGAACCATTTGCTAGAGGATGAGCTCAAGCAGCTGTGTGAATATGTAAGCTTTTCTTCTTCTTCTTCTTTTTCTTCGTCTTCTAGTTCTGTCATGTGCCTTCACTTTCATGGATTCAAAACATACTTTCAAGAGCTCAAGTTTTTTCACTGTGGGTAACCTCTGCATCCAGTGATTCTTTCTATCTTGAGATTAGGTCAAAAGTTTTGTTTCAAGAATTTCTTACCTGCTTTTTCAATTAGGTCAAATTTCAGGACAGGAACTGTTTCCTCCCCCAGGATTATTGTGGTTCTGATGTTTTTGTTATGGAAAAAGCTTTGCCTGGACAACTCCCCCTTGCCCCTGCCCCTTTTGACATCAACTCAAAAACCATCTGTGTTTCAGAGAGTTGCAACTTTTATCTTGCCGACTTTAGACCTTTAGCAGAGATCCAAATGGGCGGGTGGACTGTGATCAGAGTTTTGATCCCAACTTGTTTCTGTTGTTTGTTGGGTCTATACTCTATACACACCTGTAGTAGTAACATGGAGGCTTTTGTTTGTTTGTTGGTTTGTTTGGGCAGGTGAAAGAGATTCTGGTTGAAGAGTCCAATGTACAGCCAGTGAACAGCCCTGTTACTGTATGTGGTGATATTCATGGCCAGTTTCATGACTTGATGAAGCTTTTTCAGACGGGTGGTCATGTTCCCAGTACAAACTACATTTTTATGGTTAGCCAACACTTCCATAATCCCTGCCATGGTCTTCATGGGTCTCCTCTATATGGCAGAAAAAGCAAGAAAATCAGCTCAGCTTCTCACCTGCACTTGTTTAAGATCTATGAGGAATTTAGACTGTGTTTGATAATCCTGTTATTAGGGCCATGCTTCCAACTGTTTACTCAGGCAGTTCTGATTTTTTCTCCTGTCTCCAAATGGTGACATTTTAGGTGTAGCATGTGCTTGTGTTGTAAGATGTGGAAAGGGACATTGATGTAACTGGAGGAGGTGTTGTGTGTGTGTGTGTGGTGGTGGCTGCAGGGAGACTTTGTTGATCGAGGATACAATAGCCTTGAAGTGTTCACAATCTTATTGCTGCTTAAAGCTAGGTAAGCCCTGTTGATATGACAGGTAACGGGTATGGTAGGTGTGCTAGCAAACCTCTTGCCAACAACAGTGATGACACATATACTCTAGAGGATTCCAAGTTTTCAACAGTTGGGTTGGGTGGAAAGTGCAGGTATCCGGGTCACATGACACTGTTGAGGGGGAACCATGAAAGCAGACAAATCACTCAGGTATATACTGAATATGCCTTTATTGACTCTCTCTCTCTCTCTCTCATAGGAATGCTTGAATTTCTCAATCTGGAAGTGAACTTGTTCTGAAAGCTCAACACCCTCTTCAAAAGTCTATAACTGCTGTCTGGGTTTTGTGTGGGGCACAGGTCTATGGCTTTTATGATGAGTGCCAACGGAAGTATGGGAATTCAAATGCCTGGCGTTACTGCACTGATGTGTTTGACTACCTGACACTGTCTGCTATCATAGACGGGAGGGTATGATATTGATTTGATTCCTCCTTCATCAAGTCATGTGCATTTCTCAAGATTATTGTCCAATTGGGTTCCTGTTCTCTAGAAGTCAGAACAAGTGATATCTATTCAGAGGCACAAGTGAGTTTGACAAAGGCCCTGTTTAGCATGGTGCCAGGTATTGTGTGTTCATGGAGGGCTCTCACCAGACATACGCACTGTAGACCAGGCAAGCCCTTTTATGCCACATAGCTGATTTTCATTTGTTCATTTTCAGCTTTCATGGTTGTCAGATAAAGATTTTAGTATGGTGTCAGTTGGTAACAGTGCAATGCTGACATGTTTTAATGGCTTAGCACTGTTGTAAAAGGTTTTGGAGATTTGTCAACAACCCCTTATGAGTTTTGGAATTTATTCTAATTGTTTTTGAGAGCTGCTTATGAGTGTGCAGATTAGAGTCATAGAGAGGCAGTGTGAAATACCACATGAAGGACCTTTCTGTGATTTGATGTGGAGTGATCCTGAGGACATTGAAACATGGGCTGTTAGTCCTCGAGGGGCAGGCTGGCTTTTTGGTGCTCGTGTAACATCTGAGGCAAGCAATTTCTCCTTTCCTCTGTTTGGAATTACCATCACTGCAAGTGTCTTGAATGATTTTTTTCACTTTGTGCTGTCAACAGCACATCAGCAGCAAACAGCCCAAAAAATTCAATCCAAGGATATAAATGTTTTTGCTGTCCTAGAATGCATTAATTGCTTCCCAAAGTTGATGTCATCTAGCTCTTGAAGCACTTCAAACTTCAAACATCTTTGTTTGAAGAATCAGGATGAGATCAGAGGTAGCAAATGCTGCATTTTGGTCCACCTGGTTAGGCTTCCTGTTAGATCATTGTTCCTCTTGGTGGGTGAGTCCAATTTTGTAAGGACTGAAATGGGTACTGGTTCTGAAGTCTTTTTAGCTAACTTCTACCTCTTCTCGTATGAGTTTGATGTTTTGGGTCATCTTACAAAGTCTCATTCCTGTGCTGTTTTTCTTCATAATTTTATCCTTCGAAGAAGTTTTGGTTGATGATTTTCTGAGCTCAACATCATCTGCAAAATTTGGAGTAGTCAATAATCTCAGTTTTATAGGTTCTTGAAGGCTTTGTAGCTCCAAAGAGTTCTTTGTAGTTCAAATGGCAGAGAGCTTAATTGTGTCTGCTGAAGAAAAAGAGTTACCCTTCAAAGTTTTCTTTTGAAAATGAGAACAGAGAGCTTTGCTTAGCAAAGAAGATTTCTGTCTAGTGTTTGTGCCTTTGGGATCTTTGAAATTATCACTCAAAGGCTTTGATAAAGTCAGTGGGTAATGTTACAGTAGGTGGTCCATAGTCAATACCTGACCTGTTTCTGTTGAAGGTTCCTGGACATGCTTTATGATTGTAGCTTCTGTCATCATTCACAAACTGCTCAGTTGTTGCTTTTGGTCTTGTTTTCTCTTTGTTTTTAAGGTTTGGGATTTTTGTGTTTTTTTCATTGCTTGCTGATTCTGTTGTCAGATCTGAAATACCCATAACCTTAATTATCACATTGGTTCTCTAAATTTTTTGTCAGGTTGGATTAATTGTAGAAGTATGGAGAAATTCTCAGTTCTTATGAATATTTAGTTGCAACACTTCACATGTGTCCTTCATGAGGCCCAACTTTCCTGCTGTGACAGAATATTGATGCTCTTGACAGAAGTATGGTTTTTTGACCTTTGTGTGAAAGCTTGCTCTCACAGGTTGTTTGCCACTCTCCAAACAGTGTTTTGCCTTGGAGCATGCAACTAAATTGGGATGGTATCATGTGAAAGAAAATGTCTCTTTTTCTTTGTAGTTACTCGAGTGTGCACAGATTTTCAGTAGGAATGATGTTGGATAGCAATTGCTAATGCGTGATGCAGTTCAATCATATAAATCGCCTGGAGCTGGTTTGTCGAGCACACCAACTTGTACAAGAGGGATTGAAGTACATGTTTCCAGACAAAGGACTCGTCACGGTAACATGATGCCCAAAAAATCCTCTTACAAGTTTGACCAAACTGTTCCCTCTTTGTCAATGGTGCAAAATCCATATCTAGTGCTGTCTTGTTATCCGTTGCATTTTATTTTTGTGTGAAGACTTATGTTTTTTTTGCCAAGGCTTACATGGGTGTGTGTCTGCATTGTCAGGTATGGTCAGCACCGAATTACTGCTATAGATGTGGCAATGTTGCATCCATCTTAAGCTTCAACGAGAACATGGTAATATAACTGCCAGATTGTTGTTGCTTTTGTGGTTGCTGAACATGTGAATGACTGTTGCTGTCGTCCAAACTCTGGTCAATTTGGTTTTGCAGTGTCAGTTTCTTTCTTCTTTAGGGTTGAGGTTCCTCTTTGTCATGCTTGCTGATTTGGTTGCTGTTTTGTTGTCAGATCTGAAATATTCATAAGGTAGGGTTAGGGTTTAAAGTTGTATATCAGGTCATCTCTGAATTCTTTTCAGCTTAAGTATGAAGAAAGTTAAGGCACAGAGCAATGGTGTCTGATGGTGGGTTGCAGGAGAGGGATGTGAAGTTTTTCACGGAGACTGAGGAGAATACTGCTATGATGGCACCAAGAGCAGGGGTCCCATATTTTCTCTAGGACCCCTGCCAAGAGCTTGTCACCAACTTTTGTGGTACAGTTAATATATTTGATGTGGGTTGCCTTCAATTTCATGTCCAATCTGATAAAAAGATTTAGCAACTCACAAACAGGTTGAAAGGAACTTCTGACCAAAAAAATCTGTAGATTTCTGTATGCAGCTGCGAATTCACTAAGTTTTTAGGGTTTTAAGGTTTCAGTTTCCATGATTCAGTCAGCTTTTTCCTGGACTGTGAAGGGGGTTTGTTTGAGCTTGATGATTACAAATCGCTTACTGGGAGATTCATCTATTGCTGTTATAAGTGTTGGGTACTCGGTGAAAATGGTCAAGAGGTTCCATTTGTAGCATCTTCTTTGCCAACCCCAATCGACCAATCCCTGAATCTGGTCAGGTGCAGTGCAGAGGTCCTAACTCCTAAGAAAACTCAGAACAGTGTTTCTTTCCCAACCCAATTGTCAAACTCTCAAATCTGGTTACTGCAGTGCAGAGGTTCTAACTTCCAACACCCACAATCTGCTGATGATGTTGTGCTGCTACCAGGTTTGTCAGAGGCTATCAGCAGGGTAAGCAAAGACACTGTTCCAAAGCTGTTATGGAAATTCTTAGTGCCTGTGCAAAGTTGATGAATGCCCACTGGGTATTTATTGTCAAGATTTGCTAGAAATTTGATTCTATACTGTTTGAAATATGGAAGAAAAAAGCTCAATTCCATCCAATACCACTTTTTGGGTAGTGTTGAAGATCTTGACAAATGCTGTGGTATGCCAAATAAATCAATACAATTTTTTTACCTGGCCTGCCAGTTTCTGCGAGGCTGAGAAAATATGTGAGATCTTGATCACACCCTACATTTTCTTGTTCTCGCCTTTGCCAGAACTGCTAATTTTGGGTCTGTTAGCAAGACAAGTAACTGATTCAACTGACAGTTTCTCTTGCACAAGTTGGGTTTGGGCATGTGTCATTTGCTAAATGAATTGCAACTCAGTCAAACTGAACACAAAATCTAACAGAAATAGTTCTATGCTCTCTGTTGGCTCTTGTGCCCTGCAATTGCAAAAGTCTTGCTTCTCCACATCCCATATAAGTGGGTCTAACAAACTCACTCCTGGCTCTACATCTGTCTTGTGAAGGAACACAATCACAATGAATTTTGTGTCTTGCAGGTTAAGATTTTTGAGAGATACTAAATATTGGTTAGTCTCAACTCTGATAAGACTTTTGGGTTGTGCTTTCTGCATATTTTCACAACAGATCATGATCCGCAACTGTATTGAGGAGCAGGCAGTTTGCAACAAAGGAATATTATTTCAGTGTTTTGTGTGATAAAAATTCCTGGTACAAAATGCACATTCTGGGTCCTGATGAGATTGGGGCAGTTAGGTAGCCAGAGGTACAACAAGCATCTGAGCTGATGGGATGGCTGAATTTTTAGCCTCCAAAACATGACATCTGAAACTGCTCCAACATGGCCTTTGTTGCCAAGAGCAAAACCCAATGACATGACACCAGCACGGATCCTTGGATTACCACTCTTAAGGAGTAGGCATAAGAACCCTGCTCATGAGGACAATTTTGTCTCTGCCCAGAGGTAGACTTCAGATTTGTTGTGTAGGATTTGAGATACAAACTTGGCTTGAACTGTGAAACACTTTTCTGGGTGACAGCCGCAGATCTATGTGGGCTGCTGAGTCAAAATTTTGGCTTGGCAGAGTGACAACTACCTAGTGTGTGTTTGATCCTTTCTGTTTTACAAATTTCTCCACAGAGGAAACTCAAACAAGCAAGATAGGAAGTACAAAGACCTTTCAGAAACACGCCCATCTGAAGAGGATTGAGACACACCCTGAATTCGACAGAGATAATGGCAGAAAACATACACACAAATATAACCATGAAATTGCAGAGAATTCTCTACAGCAACAATTTGAAAGTAACATGGCAATGAGTAGTCATAACCTGATGAGAGTTGCTTACAAAGTGTTGAGACCATCATCACCTTCATCATGAATAGCAGTGAACCAAAGCTGCCAATCAAAAGCCAAAACTGACTTCATCAGATCCCAATGGTGGATGCAGACATGTAGAATTGTGATGGCCTTAAACCATATCGTACAACTGTGATACGTAGATATATATCTCTCATAAGAATCAAGAAATCTCCACTCTCACAATTAAGAAAAATCAAAGCAAGGTTAACACTTCTTCAACAAGCCACAGAGAAATTCCAAAGAAGGAAAGACAAAACAGAGAACGAAGGAGCAAGAAGCAGAAACCACAAAAGAACAAAATAAAACACTAGAGCAGTATGAACAACAGTGCCAGTCTCACACCTGTTCAGAGACCATCAACAGTAGCATATACGATAGTGACTTCTCTATCACAACTTCCCCAATGACTACATCAGCTCCCTACAGTGGGTGAAGGCCAGTGAAAACACTAACCTGTGTATTGAGTTTCTGCTACAAGTCCAGAAGCAACTGGAAGACTCAGCCATGCTACTGGCTAGCAACAAACAGCAACACAAGGAGTCAAAAAGCAGAAAGACACAACAGGATAGACAAAACGCACAGAAAAGGACAGCAGGGAAGAACAAAGACCAAGTGGGATTCCAAGAAGCACCCCACTTAAAAAGACTCTTTACAGAATCATTCAGAATACTCCAAATGCTGAAATTCCAAACAGGAATTTTTCCTTGTTGAGCAACCCTCTAGTCCTCTTCAACACAATCTTCAGAGTGTAGCCTTTATTCTTCAGAAGGACAAAAAAACTGACAACCTGAGAGACAAAGAACTCTTTCCAACTACAAAGCCCCAAAATACTGCAAAATTGACTATTGACAACTCCCAACTTGGAATGAATATGAGGCATACAAATCAAAAGACATTGCTTGTTACAACTTGAAGATCACAATGCTGGCACTTGCAGTCTGGCTCCTGACCTTAAAATAGGCCCGGAAGGCAAAGACACAGACAATAGAAAACAGAAAAGCTAAAACAGAAGAAACACACTAACAAGAGAAGACAAAGAACTCTCCTGATTGCTTAGGACTTGTAAAGCTTTAGAATGACTCTCCACAGAGCTAAAGTCTTACTACTTTGAACCCACAAGAGAACCTTATAGGTAAGCAAAGCATACCTTAAAGAATAAGGAAAGGACTTTTAACAAGAAGAGACTTAAAAGAGAAAACAAGAGAAGGAAAAACAGAAGACAAATAAACACATAAGCAAAAGGGACTCAGAACTCTCCTAAACACTTAAAGGATTGTAAGACTTCAGAATGACACCCAGAGGAGCTGAAGCCTTGAGGAGCTGAAGCCTTACTACTTTCAACCTGCAAGTGAACTTTAGAGGTAAACAAAGCATGCCTTGAAGAAGAGAGCTTGACAGAGAAACAAAAAAGAAAAGAGGAGAAAAACCAGACACAAAGAGAAATACATAGAAGACAAAGACAATGTAGAATTATGATACTTAGAAGACAAAGAGAATATAGAATTGGGATACTTAGAAGACAAAACGAATGTAGAATTTTGATACTTAGAAGACTTAGAAGACAAAGACAATGTTGAATTGTGATACTTAGAAGACAAAGAGACTGTAGAATTCTGATAGCAGCAGCAAAAACATTTAGTAGAATTGTGATACATAGAATACAAAAGAGAATGTAGAATTGTGATAGTGGCAGCAAAACAAACAGTAGAATTGTGATACATAAAAGACAAAGAGAATGTACATATATGGCAGCAGGATACCTGGAGAGATTGTTATTCTTTCGTTTTGCAAAGAAAAACATTCTGGGTTAATGGGAAGGGACAGAAAGTTTGAAAGCCCACCTGAACAGAGTTTCACCCTGCTCAAAGCTTCACAAATTTTGTCATTTGCTAGAAGAAGTAACAGTACATGCTCAGCCTTCCAGGACATACAATGCAGCAGAGAGTGATGACTTTCACTTGCTGCTGCTACTGCAATGTGTGTTAATGGCAGCTGGTTCAGAATCCTGCAGCTTTTCTCACAAACTTTTGAGAAAGCCTCGACCAATGTGCTCATCAATGTGCAATTTCTCCATTTCTGCTCTAAACATTCAATCAAACCAATGCTGTGTGCACCTTTTGCACTCCTGGATGATAGTCCCTACCAGGGTACATGAACTCTCACATGTGTGCTTGCTTGCTTTCCCAGGAATGTTGAAGAGAAGACAACAACAAAGGGAGGCAGTGAAATCACAAGTGCAGGTGTGCATGTTTTGTTTTGTGATTCTCTCTTCTTACCTTCGTTGTCTTTTCTTCAACATTCCTGAAGTCTCACTTGCTGACCTTTTCCTTGAGCTCTCCTCAACATGATGATGATGATGATGATGATGTTGTTGCTGCTGCTGCTTGCTTGCCATTCTTCCCTGGACTGATATAAGATTCTCAAACCGTGGTCTCTTCCACATTCTATTGTGAAGGTATTTACATGAAGCTCCCCCAGGGGAGCTGCTTCTTCCAGAGCTTCCTGATGAAGAAGATTCACTCTCTTTGTCTTCATGTGGACGTTTGGAGTTGCCACTATGCTGCTGCTCTCCATCTGCTGCTTGTTTTCTTTGTCTCCTCCATTTCTTCCCCTGCTGGTTGTTGGATTTCTCCACTCGCACTTTCTTCTTCAGATTCCCTCCTGCTCCCTGACTCATCTCTTTCTCTGTGGTAGTTTCTGAGCTCAAAGAAGAACCATTGTTTGAATGTGCATGCACTGAATCCTCCTCGTCCTCTCTGAGCCTCTTCCATGCTTCTGAAACGCTAACACCCATTTCATCAGTGCTCTTCACATCTGAGCTTTCCGACTGCGGCAAGCGCTTCCACTTTCTCTTCCCTACTTCTTCTTCTTGCATGCTCGTATTTTCAGAACCCAAAACTCGATGATCCCCTTCTTCTGCCAAAAAATCCCTGCAGATGCGGCTCTTCTTCTCCTCAGGATGATGCTGCTGCTGCTGCTCCTCCTCCTCCTCAAAACCACTTGCTTTCCTCTTCTTGCTATCCAGAACTGCAGATCCGCGCTTCCCCAACCTTTGAGCCTTCCACAACGTGTTCACTTGTGGGCAGTACCGCATCCAGATCTCTTGCTCCTGGTCCTGGTCCTCCTGCCGCTCCTGTTCCTCCTCTCCAGCAGCAGCTTCCTTCTGCTCTGCGTCACAGTCTCGAACATGCTCTGACCTCTCTCCTCTCTCTTGCAAGCTCACAGTGCCTAATCCATTTCTTACCAGGCCGTCGTCATCCTCCGAGTCTCCTCCTCCTCGTCCTGTGTTCACAGCCATTGTTGTTCTCCTTCGCGACGATCGATGCTCTTCTTCTCTCACCACCTCGGTCTCGGTATTCTTCTTCTCGTCATCATCATCGTAGTTGTCCTCGTCGATGCTCATGTCGATGTCCGTCTGCACCATCATCTCGTTCCACCTTCTTTTATTCCTCCTCGTTGATGGCTCGTGGAGGAGAGAAACATCCTCCTCCAGAGTCTTGAGGCGTTTGGAAGGTCTTGTCCTCGTCCTCGCATACTCCCCGTTCTCGCTGTCGCCATCTCTCTTCTTCTTCGAACCCTCACCAACACTTCCAATGGCAGAAGAATACGCTTCCGCCATTTCTCCACCTCACCTCCTTCTCTCCTCCGCCACCTGAAATCTCCACTATATCCTTCTCTCTTTCATCGTCTTTACACTCCTCGCATCGACTGCAATCCCAACAGCGGTCAGAAAACAAAAACTTTTGCAACGCACTTTCTTTCTTTCAACTCTACACTACTTCTCGTCGCCTCTGAAGAACTCCTCGCTTCACCCGCTGTTCCTTCAAACCCTAAAGTGTTGTGGATCCCTTGACAGATCCCGAGAGGATCCTTCTTTCTTGCCACCGAGTTTTTGGGTAAAGGAATCATGAGATGATGATGATGATGATGATGGAAAAAACATGCGCGCGCTACAAGAATTCTTCACGCATCTTTTCTATACACTCTTTGATGATCTGCTACCAAGCAAGAGATAAACCCTAATGACCAATGCGTCATTGCTGCCTGTCTGCCTTCTTCTTCTGGATCCATCAGAGAATTCCTCCAGTGCTTTGAGTTTTTGCTAGCAATACATCCTGTTGAGTTAGCCAATAACTAGAATTGCAATCCCATGTTCTCCTTATGTAACATGCAACCTCAGGTCTGCTTTTCCTTCACCATCACCATGATTTTTATTCGCACTCTAGGGTTTAGATTTCTGGTTGCGGCATTTGGGCGCCCGTATAGAGCTTTCTTCTGTCTGGCGTGCAGAGCGGGCGACAAATGCGACACCTGTTCTGCGCCGCGGCTGACTGATGTTCTGTGTAAAACGAAAGTAAAGGGGGTCAAAAACTCAAAAAAACAAGCCACCAAACCTTACAAAAGGCTGGTTACCAAACATTCAATAGATTCTTTGTATGTTGCTATTAGAGTTCAAAAATGATTTGTAAAATTTTAAGTGACGCTCTTGTATGTTGCTATTAGAGTTCAAAGATGATTTGTAGAATTTTAAGTGACTCTCTTGTAGCACTTTAAATTTTTTTATAATGAATAAGAAATAAAAAAGTCAGAGTTAAAAATTGATTTGTAGAATTTTAAGTGACGCTCTTGTAGCATTTTAAATTGTTTATAATGAATAAGAAATAAAAAAGTTATGGGGTTTGAAAGTAGGAAGGGTTTAAAGAGAAAAAAAAAAAAAAAAAAAACACATTTTGTAAGTTGGAAAGCTTATTTTTTTTCATTAATTTTTTTCCTTTGCACTTCAAAGATGATTTCTAGAGCTTGAGGTACTGCTCCCATAACATTTTAAATCACTTAAAATGCAACACAGATGATGAAGATATAAATAAGTGTTTGGTCATAAGCATGTGATTGGTGATGGGCGAGCCTACTCTAATCTAAAACTTGGAACCAAGAAAAAAAAAAAAAAAAAAAAAACCTAGAGTTGGAAAATAGGGTAATGGTGGGTGATTGTTGTTTTGTGAAAAATGAAAAGAAATTTATGTTGATATGTAATAATTTGTCATTGCTCATAAACAATTTGAGTTCAAGTTTTTGTCATGGAATCTGTTTCCGATCAAAACCATTAGTTCAAGAAAGTAAAAACCTTGAACCGTTTATTTCTTTTCACTCGTTTTAAGTGTTCTTTTGAAGTTTTGTTTTGAGAACTTGAAGTTATGCAGTTATGTCATACTTTTGAAGTACCTATCTCTTATACTTTGCTTGACTAACCTTAGCCAGATGAGAACTCACGTAAAAGATTGGAAAATTAGGAATTTTGGCTTCTAAGCTCTACTTTTGTTCTACTTCCAAACAATCACATTTTGCACAAAAATTGATCAAGTTGCACCTTACTACACAACTCATAGAATGAACATTGCTTACAATAGAAAAATGGAAAGTCGTTTGTGGCACACCTTGTATTATGTTTAGGTATGTTCATCCTGACTTCACAAATACGTTGAAAACCGTTTATGATGAATGTGGGTTTTTGTTTGTATCTAAGGTTGGTGGTGCATCTCTTATTATGCAAGACACAAGATGCACACAATCTCAAATAATCTTTTCCAACACTAATCTTTTAACATTGACGTCTTATGATGCCTCACTTTAATTCTGCCTTCTTTGTGAGTGTGAGAATAGATGAGACTATTTTGATTTGGGAGATGTTGGTTTTGCATCGACTTTGGCCATACTGCAAACAACTCCAATGTTGATTCTTGCCACAGCCTGCATTTTCACGTCTTTCAACTCTCGTGCCATCTCAAAGAAATCTTCAAAGTATTTTTGGGCAAGTTGTACATCCCCGTGGCGTTGATAAAGCATGCCTATCTTACATGCTGCTTTTGCCTGTGTGTAGATAGATAAATGTGACCCGTCAGTCAAGTAAGTCTCTTTTGCATGGGAAACAAAACAATTTCTTAAAAGTTATCAATTGAGAAAAAAGGGTTTCAAATTGTGCTTCTAACTTGATACCTATACTATTTGGACAACAAAACATTTTACTACAACACATTGGTTCCATGATGAACTGCATATATATGTATGTATGTAGTAGTGTGTAAATGAACCGATGGGTTTCATGAAAGAACCAACAAAGGATTGGCAATTCAGAGTAGGTTTTTCTTCAAAATTTCCAGAACTGCAGTTATGTGTCGACATTTGTTCTTTGATTATTTGAGAATTGCCAATCAAAGCTCCATGCACTCAACTCTTACCCGCTGGTTCTTTCTTTGAAAAAGAGAGAACCGCCCAAACACTGGTCATTACGGGTGTGTTAGAGAAATCAAACAAGAAAAGGGAAAAAACCTTAGTCATAAGGTTGGTATCTTCTGCAACTTTGAGGTAACTCTTCATATGGACTATTGCATCTTCATGTTTGCCAATCAGCTCATATACTTCTGCCATAGCTGCATGAGCTTTACCTTCTCCAACCTGCTCCAATCCAGTCCAATTAAGTTTGCATTGAAATCTTCTGAGCTGAGTTGAGATGAAAATCATCAAATGAAGATAAGTTGACTTGTTGTTTTGGCAAGTTGCCCAATTGTGCTTTAACGCATTACATGCTGGCTTTCCTTAAGATGATTGAAGAGTTAGGGTCCATTCTCTTTACTAGGAGCAAAAAGTGGCCTCTAAGGTAGTCTTTAGACCATTCCTCAAGGCTAATATGACAAATTGGGATTACTCAAGACTAATGTGGTAGATTGGGATGGGCAAATTTGGGACTATTATCGCTGCTTAAAAACTACCCATCATGTAAAATTAAGCCATGTAAGGAATACTGCTACCCAAAAGTTTGTTTTCCTTGAACCTTACAATAAGCTCACCACAACAAAACCCACCATGGTACATACAATTCGTGGTGTTTTGGTTATTAGGTAGTGACATGGGTTGTGATAAATCTCTTGGTTCTTGCTTTGGTCTATTGGTAGAAAGGGGAGACAAAAATGACCTGATCATTCACACTGCAACAAAAGTTGAGGTAATCAGTTTGATAGGAGAGAGCAATGTCAGGATGATGAAGACGTGAATGAAGCTTGCCGAGTTGGTATTTGGCCTCCCCTTCACCCACCTTATTCTTTGCTACAATTGTTGACTTCACAGCCTGTTGTGTTTTCCCCCAAACATGTATTGTCTTCATTGATGATCACCCATAGCAAACACTAAACTCATCATACATTTCAATCACTTATGTGTTGGAAAAGGCATATAAAGTGTTTGAAGTTGCAGTGAGATATCCAATTCACCTTGGAAATGGTGATAGGAAAACTCTTTGTTTGGTTTTTCCTACAACCTTTTGTGGGTCAAAGGAGGCAATACCACTTCATATTATAACTATATAAGTGGGTCATGAGCCCAAGGTCCACATACCATTTGGCAATGCCCTAGAAGAAATGTTGTGGGTTGTTTGGGTAGAGTAGCAATCAAAATTCTTGCTTACTGGTTCCACATTCACATCATTTTCTGGAGTTTCCATTCAAGACATTGGATATGAAGATGAATACAAAAAGGATCGGGATATACACTTTCATAGCATCCTATACTCTTTGCTAGGTCTCCAGCTTTTTCTGCCTCTTCCCCACATGCTGTGTGCACCTGCACAGTACTACAAAAAACATTTAATTTCATAACCATACCAATTCTTCATGATTTCTACAATGTCATAAGCTCTGTTCCTACAACTTGTTTAGACATAAGCAAAGTTCAACATTGCGAGTACATGTGATAACATCCAGTAGACAACAGAAAAGATGATGACCTCGAGAAGGTTTCCAGCTGCTTGAATGATGCCTTCTTCGTCTCCAAGCCCTTTAGCTATGGCTATGAACAGCTCATACCTCTTTATCGATTCTGCACTGTCTAATAATTTCCAAGCCACCCTCCCTAGATAGAAATTCACCTGATCATACAATATACATAACCCATGAAGTTCAGATCTTGTAATACAATGTAGATCTACAATTATTCAGATACTTGGGTTTGGGGTTGAGGATTCTTGTATGCCACTTTCTGAATGATTCACACACCCTAGAGAAAGACATAAAATATAAAAACGGAATTAGTAACAAGTACCTCAGCCACATTTGCTTTCTCACCACTTTTATCAGCTGCAGCAAGGCCTCGCATCAAATAGAACATAGCCTGCGTGAAGTCCTTAATGTCTTCAAACAGCCTACCAATCATCACATATGCATCATACACCTTTTTGTGATCCCCTGCAACCAACAATAACACCACTTGCAATTGCAACCATTTTGTACATGCAATTATAAAAAAACACCTCAATTGCATGAACATGATATTAGGCTTAAATAGGAGGAAATGGAATGGAACCTGTTCTTTCTCCCATCTCTGCATCTTCTAAGTGCTGTGCCAAAGGATAAAGCGATCCTGGATCTGTCAACTGCACCACAATCATCATATCAACACAATATCAAAAGTCTCCTTGTGCCCATTTACTATGAAGAAAGCCTTGCCTAAGATAAGACCCACATGACACCACAAATTTTTGAACCTCAAGGATTGATAGAAACCTTGACTGATTTGTGCAAGTGATGGGCAAACTTACTTGCTTTACTCCAATGAGCGAAAGGGGGTCAACATAATCGGGGGATGGGGGAGGAGGTTGTGGCTGGTGAGTTAGCTCAAACAATTCTGTTGTAATTCCCCATCTCCCAAAAGGGTGTCAGAGAAGCCAATACAAAATGGCTCACAGTTGATCATTCTAATTACAAAGAAAAAACTACAAAAAACCCAACAAGATACAACTCACCATGAATTTCTTGCTCTCACCCAACACACCCAAGTTTATGAGCAATTAAAAAACACATGCAAAAAAACACCTTCGGTTACCAATGAATGCTTTGGGATGGCCATTCACAAGCATTTGCACAGCTAGTTGTTGCCACACCGGAACCTTGAGGTCTGTCAACCCAGGATTTGCTTTCGTTGTCGCTTGTTCCAACTGCCACAATACAGATCCACTTCAAAAGACCAAAAAAATGGAAAATCTCGGCTTCCAAAGATGAGGATGGTAATGATACATTGCACTAACATTTGAGATTCTTGGCCACAGCAAATGGAAATTCTCTTACTGTTTGTGATAAGTGTCAGAGCTTGAGGAAATTATCAACTTGATTTGGTGAGTTAATTGATTGAAGACTATGATGGTTTTGGGGGTGTTGGCCATGAAGTATTTTGCCTGCTCATAGAATCCAGATTGGAAAGCACGGATGATGGCACTTCCACGTTTTACAGTTTCTCTCACTTTTGATGGCTTTCGAAGCTACATAAAACCCAATTCACAAGCATGATTCATTAAAAACATGCTATCATTTTTCTTTCCACTGATCATCATCATCATCATCATCATCCTCCTCCTCCATTTTGCCAATTTTTGAGGCAATTTAAAACAACATCACAAAATCACAAAATCACAAATGTTGTTATCATTACCCGCTTCTTCATCTTTGGAAGATTCAAGGCTATTGTGTCAGCCATTGCTTACTCTCCACCAATTGCTAGAATCTTAACCAAAATCTTCAATCAATGTTTTAAGGAGCAAAATTTTGCTGGTAGGTTTTCTGCTATTCTTCCAGCATCATTTACACTTTTTTTGCTTGCAAGGTACATAAAATGGGTTAGTAATTGTGATTTGTTAAAAAGTTCAGACACAAATAAAAAGAATAAACATAATAATTAAAAGATGGAGAAGAACATCAACAACAACAAAAAAAAAAGAGAAGTTGATAGGTTGAATGAATGTGTGTGTCTCTTCTTCACCCCAAAGCTTCTCTTAAGGAATGACATTTTGCAACTACCTCTTAACTATGGCACCATACACACTCAACTCAATACAAACCATGGTCAATTCACTAAAACCATTCATTAGTTGCTTTAGATCCCCCTTCATCCATACATTAACATCTATATATTAAGATATGTGTTTGTTTGTTTGGATGTGATCACACCCTAACCCTCCCAAATTGTGCCCCCTCCCCCCCTTTTGCTTTTTGATAATGTTGGAAAGCCCTTGATGAGGTGGTGAGCATGTTTGTTGATTCACAATTTTCGGACTAACAAAGCAAAAGACTAAAGGGGGGAGAGGGGTGGGTCACTCTTTGTATTTGTTAGGTACATCCTATGTTTAAAGGGTATTAATTTGCTACCTGTTTATAAATGAGATTAGTTCATTTATATACCTTATTTATTGATAAATATGGTAATATCTGATAATTGATAAATTTCTTATCTTATTTATAAATGAAAAATAAATCTATAATTTCACCCTTACTTTCTTGAATTCCCAAAGTGTTGTTCCACCCACAACCTTTGTTTTACTTGCAAAAATTTACCAGAAAGAGAAATTAAAGATATATGTTTTTGAAATGAAGTGATTTTGGAGGTGTCAATCACTAGAAGTGAGGAAAAAGTACAAGATTTCCATATTTGGTTTTCAACGTGTAGCCATAAGTATAGAAGAGTTGATACAAGATTTGTGTTTTCTATTTGATTTATAGCTAGATTTGGCTAAATTTTGCTAGGGATGATCAACAATTTTTTTTACAAATTTCTTTGGATGATCACCACTTAGGCTACATTTTTAAAAAAAACCCTAAAAAAAAAAAACATTGGTTCTCAAGGGTTCAATCCAAAATAATATATGATTCAACTATTTGTTAAAGCTTCCAAATGTGATTAAGTGAAAAGCTAAATCAATACTTATAATCCATTGCTAAAAAAACCTTCTTTCAAATGTGTAACTAAAGTGGAGAAAAGCCAAATTGATGTGTTATGACTTTGTTCAAATCCTTCTAAACATAAGTTTGAAAAATTACTTGAATTCAAAATCACCATGTAAAAGGTTTTGAACATAAGTAAAAAAATTATTTAGAATCCAAATCAATAGGTAAATCATCTTTTTGCTCAAGAGTTTTAAAAGCATAGTTAAACACAATATTCAATTCCAAATTAATGTCTAATCTTTTGATTAAAAGCTTTTGGGCATAATTAATAAATTATTAGAACTCAAAATTGATGTGTAATTCTTTGTGCTTTTTAACATAAATAAGAAATCAACATACTCCAAATCCATGTGCAAGTACTTATTAATCCTTTGATTAAAAACTAATTTATTATATTTTTTAAAAAGGGGATTACCTTGTAAAGCAAAATTAATAGACTCCAAATCATCCCTTTGTAAAATACTCTTTGATTTCAGACCACCGAAGTTTGTTCTTGTGATAAGGTTGGAGATAAGGCAATGGTGGGCTTGCACAGCGTTGCTGCTGCTGCTGCTGCTGGTGCTGCCGCGGCTGCTCTTCTTCTTCTTCCATAGCTGCTCTGCATTTCTTCTCTTCCCCGTTCTGTCTCTACCTTCAGGTCTTCTGTCATTCTTCGTCTGGATTTTGTAGCCATGGCGTCTACTGCAGCAGCTGCAGCAGCAGTAGCAGCGACTTCTTCTTCCTCGCTTACTAAATTGCAGCTCCAATCGCAGTTTCATGGACAACAGAGTGGTCTATCAAGTAGTGCTAGACAAGCGGAGAGTTTGTCGTTGCTGCGTGTGAGTGGTCATTGTAGTAGTAGTAGTGGCGGGAGTGGTAGTCGTGGTGGCAGTCGAGGGGGATTATTTGGAGTTGGACATCGTGGTGCAGTGGTTGTGTGTAAAGTTGTACCAGAGAAGACAGTGGTGATTGGCTTGGCGGCTGATTCTGGTTGCGGGAAGAGCACATTCATGCGGAGATTGACGAGTGTGTTTGGAGGGGCGGCTTCGCCGCCCAAGGGAGGGAATCCGGATTCCAATACGCTAATTAGTGATACGACTACTGTGATTTGCTTGGATGATTACCACTCCTTGGATAGGTATGGACGGAAGGAGAAGGCGGTGACGGCTTTGGACCCGAGAGCCAACAATTTCGATCTCATGTACGAGCAGGTGAAGGCACTCAAGGAAGGCAAATCAGTCGAGAAACCGATTTACAATCATGTGTCCGGTCTCCTCGACGCGCCTGAGACTATACAACCTCCCAAAATTCTCGTAATCGAGGGACTTCATCCCATGTAAGTACCTAATCCTCGCAACATTCTTGCTGAATCTCGACCTTAGCAAATGCGAACGCGTTTGTCGCAAAGATTGCACGTGTGTACAGTCTTTGTCGGCTTGTGGAATCTGAGCCGAGTTGCGATATTGTGGATCTATTGTTGTCTTTCACAAGAGCGTGTTATCCAGCACGTTGCCGGATCGAAAGATGTAGATTATTACAAGACTTCCGGCACGCCTCCTCTAAAGACACATCAGATTCTTACAAGCTGTCGAGCAATTGAGGATTTAGCCGTAAGGTATGATCGGAATGTAGTTACAGCAATATTTTGGAGGAAGTGCACGGCAATCGAGAAACTGAGCTCCTTGGGAAGGCCATTTTACAAAAGCACGGAAGTCTATCCCTGAGACACAAACTCAATCAATTGTGTTGATACATTGTTGAGCAGGTACGACGAGAGAGTGAGAGATCTACTGGATTTCAGCATTTACTTAGACATCAGTGACGATGTCAAATTTGCTTGGAAAATCCAGGTTTGACTCTCCCCCTCATGTGTACCTCACAACAATCAAAAGACTTTGCTGTCCAAGACTTGAATCAAAGAAGTGGAAATTCATTCATGTGGCTGCCTATTTTCTCTCACATGCCATACCTAATGGTAGGTGTGGAACATGAAGCAGAGGTTTAAGGGTTCTGGCCTGAGTGTTCAAATGACACAGGGGCAGCTTCAAGTTCTCATGATCTTGCCCACCATAATTGCTCTTTTTTATCAATGCTGCTTATCTGTGATTTTATTTGAAAATGCAAACATAACAATCATGTTGGATCATGTCATATCTCAGCGTGATATGGCTGAACGAGGACACAGCTTGGAGAGCATTAAGGCAAGCATCAATGCTCGCAAGCCAGATTTTGATGCTTACATTGGTATGCTTGTCATGCCTTGACTCACACATTGACATCTTTGAATACCTACCAGACTCATCATTTGAATATATCTTTTTTTGGTGGCAAGCTGTCACAGGCATTTCAATGTGGATAGTGGATTTGATTTTGGAGTTGACATGTGTGCAGATCCACAAAAGCAGTATGCAGATGCAGTGATTCAAGTGTTGCCAACCCAACTAATTCCAGATGACAATGAGGGCAAGGTGCTGCGTGTGCGAATGGTGATGAAGGAGGGTGTGAAATACTTTGAGCCAGTATATCTCTTTGATGAGGGCTCAACCATTGACTGGATTCCTTGTGGTCGCAAGCTCACTTGCTCTTACCCAGGCATCAAGTTCTTTTATGGACCAGATACATACTTTGGCAATGAGGTATAATGGAAGCATTTTCTGCATCATTGTTAAGTTTATGCAGTCTTTTGGACATTTCTCTTATTGCTTTTTCTTGCCTACTACAAACATGCAGGAGGTGACAAGGAGATGCATATACTGTATTATAAGTAGAATACAGCAATTTGGAGATGGATAACATAGGGGAAAAATGCAGTTTTCCCCCATCCTCCACAGAATTGCAAACTATGAGTTACTCACCCAATTGAATCCCTTGCATGCTACTGCTCATAAGAGAAGATCTCTCATAAGTGGCCATAAGAGTTATGCATTCTGGAGAGTAAGAAATCTGTCTGTCAGATGGCAGATAAGATATCCGGGGCTGATGTGGCCTGTCGTGGTTGAGCAGGTGTCTGTGCTGGAGATGGATGGTCAGTTTGATAAGTTGGATGAGTTGATATATGTGGAAAGTCATCTCAGCAACATCTCAACTAAATTCTATGGAGAAATCACACAACAGATGCTGAAGCATGCAGATTTTCCTGGGAGTAACAATGGCACTGGGTTGTTCCAAACTATTTGTGGGCTTAAGATCAGAAATGTCTATGAGAGGATTCTTGCAGAAGGGTCTACAGTGTTGGAAGGATCTAAGGTTTAAAAACCTTTTACTACTTGTATCATTGATTGTAATGGCCTCTCCTGTCCTCCACAATAGAGGCTTGACCTGAGGCAGGTTTAGTTTTGTAGGTCTATTTGGTGACTAGTCATTCCCATGTTCAACACAGATGTGCAGTTCATTTGTGCAGGTGTATATGAAGGCCATCTACAAGTTGAGCAAATGCCTGTAATCCAAGTATTGTTTGTTCCCAGTGACTGATCTGCACTGATTGTCTGAGAGTACGCAGACTTTGGATATATCAAAGGCTGCGCACCCATCTCTGTACTGGAGACTACCTCAATAACTTGGCAAACATGCACTGTTGGGATCAAAAGTCAGTGTAAGTATCCACATGACTTGAGACATGAAGTAGAGAATATCTGGGTAGTTGTTCAGATGTGCTGTCACAGTGAGAAGGCTGCTTCTAACCTCGATTTTCAATCAAGATTGTTAAATAGAGCATATATATTAACACTAGTGGAAGGTGTAGAAGGCTGTTTACAGAGGGTAGCCCAAGAGCAGTATCTGGGGTTTTATTAAAAAACTCACAATATCAGAGGCTCAAAAGCAGTCTGAGCCTGAATTTGTGCCAAAGAAATTATTTTGGTCTTTTCTCTCAATTCTGGGAGAATGTAGGATCTAGGTATAATTGGTCTTCAATACGATTTGCCAAAAGGAGGAACAGCATTTTTCCACCTAGGCTTTGATCATCTCAAACATGCTCGGAGGCCTGATGTTTTCACTGGTGCATCCTGTAATTTATTGTTTCCCCTGTTATGTTCCTTATGTAAATTACAATCTAGAAGTCAAGGAAGGTCTGATGTTGCCATTATGTCCTATGGATGCTGCCATAGGTGCAGCTTCTTATGTGATCCCCAGTTGAGTATCAAAAATTCTCAGCTGACAGATTGTTTCCTGTTGGAATGAAGGAAGGCATTGAAACTTCAATCCATAGATTGTGGACCTGAAAATACCAGGGATTTTTGGGTTTGTTGTTGATAGGAGCCAATTTCCAGGTGGGCCCTTTGTCCATCCATATTTTGTGTGGAAATTGAGATTTGGTTTTTCCTCGCACTAAAACTATGTACATCCTTACATAGCTTGAAATTTGTATCACAAGGTTGGCTGGGCGTCAAGACCACAAGAGTCAAATGGGTTTTGGGCCCAACTTTTGAACAATGATGGTTTGCTGGGGACTACCCTCACTACATCTCTTATCTTGGGCTCTTCAGTTTCCATGAGAGTTAGGAATGTGAAGTCCAATGCCTCTTAATTAGGCCTTGATACATGTGATTGAAAAGATCTTTTGAAGTAAGGGGGTTATGGTGAAGTCTGATCCATCTTCAGCCTTGATGCATGTGAATGCAAGATCTGTTGAAATAAGGGGGGTTTTGGTGAAGTCTTATTTCTCTTTGTCTTAGATGCATGTGATCCAAAGATCTTTTGAAGGAAGAGGGATTTTGGTGAATTCTAATCTGCCTTATATGCCTTGATGCATGTGATTGAATGATATTTTGAAGTAAGGGGGGTTTTGTTGAAGTCGGACCTCTCCTTGTCTTTGATGCATGTGATTGAAACATCTTTTGAAGGAAGGGGGATTTTGGTTAATTCCAATCTCTCTTATATGCCTTGATGCATGTGATTGAATGATCTTTTGAAGTAAGGGGGGTTTTGGTGAAGTCTGGATCTCTCTTAGACCTTGGTGCATGTGATTGAAAGATCTTTAGATGTCAGGGGGTTTTCAATTCAGGATGTGTTCAGTAGGAGAGACAAATGTTCTGGTTCCCTAAAGCATCTTTGACAACCCGGAAGAGCACTAGAGCCTGCACCAGTATATCAACAGGATCACTAATTGGGTGATCCAACCAATATAACTTTGAGTTTAACCAAAAGCAGCTCAGCTATTCTCTATTTTTTCTCTTTTCATAAGTACTAGTGTGGCCTGTGCTGTCGGCCCAAGTGTTACCACGTCCTCAACTGTTTTTTCCTTCCAAAACCTGGTTTTTGGGATTTATTTGAATTTTCAGGGGCAGAAATCACTTTTAAATCCACATCTCCCACATTCTGAATCCAAATCTTATCAAATAAACTCCATCAAATCCTGCTCATCAAGATCTTTCCAACAATACCAAAGGCACATTCCAATTCCTCTGAAATTTTCAGCTATGATTTAATTTAATTTTCAGCGAAGAAATCATTCAGTATTCAAGAACTTCTACACCACAAGTCCGAACGACATAAAACCAAGCCATGCACCCTTCCTCCTCTAGAGCTTTCCAAAGAGACGAAGCATGCGATCTGAAGCATCCCGGTTCGGTGGATCTCATCGGTACGAAACAAAAAAACTACCTTGCATCATAAATATGTGGATAACAAAACAAAACTATGAAGCGAGGTAATTTGTTTGTTTTGTTTTGTTTTGTACCGATGAGATCCACCGAACCAGGATGCTTCAGATGGCGCTCTTGGTCTCTTTGGACAGCTTTGGACAGCTCTTGAGGAGGAGGGGTGCATCGGCTTGGTTTCATGGCGTTTGGACTTGCGGTGTAGAAGTTCTTGAATATTCAATGATTTCTTCACTGAAAATGAAATTAAATCGTAGCTGAAAATTTCGGAAGAATTGGATTGTGCTTTGGTGTTGTTGGAAAGATCTTGATGAGCAGGATTTAATGGAATTTCTTTGGTAAGGTTTGGATTCAGAATGTGGGAGATATTGATTTTTAAGTGATTTCTGCCCCTGAAAATTCAAATAAATCCCAAAAAACCAGGTTTTGGAAGGAAAAAAAAGTTGAGGACGTGGTAACATTTGAAGGCTTACCATTCAATTCGAGCATGATTTCCTTTCATATTTGGCTGTTCAAAAAATTGATACATACATTGCAAAATATTGTTCACATATTGAGTTTCCCTAGATTGTAATGGGTTCACACTTGTGCCAATGGCACAGGCCACACTAGTCATATTTAATCAATGTAGGGGTTGTCTCAACTGGTTTACGCCCTTGCATGTTTGATTATGCAGCAATTCAACTACAGGGATTGACTAACAAGAAGCAAATTCTCAGAGCACATGAATGGTAAAATGTTAGCTTGGCAAAGAAGAGTATTGGTGATTTATGGTGGTTGTAATCGTTTGCTTCAGAAGTTAATTACTAATGATTTAATAGATGAATTCTCAGCATTGGGGTAATGGTCCTAATAAAATAACTTCAAATGTATGCACTTCAATATTCACTTCAATCTCGGTGTGTCCTTACTCTTGTTTTCCTTTCTCATTTGCACTGACATCCTCCCACTGACCAGCAGAGGATAATTGTGAAATTTACCTTTCGGCATTTGGAGGGGCTGATTCAAGAGCTTGTTCTGCAATGTGCTCTCCCATCTTTCATATCACCATGAAGCAGCAGGAGGTGGAATCTGATTAAACCCACATTTTGCTCACAATGCATCATCCTGATCATCATGTTATCATAATCCTCTGTGACCTTGGCTGGCATAATGCCAGAAACTCAACCATGAATGTGTCTTGTGGATAGAACAGCATTCTTTCTGAAGAGTGAATTTGTGTTGGAAGGACAAGCTGTAGAAACCTGCCACTTCTTCCTATCCATGTTTCATTTCTAGAAAGAACTTTAATAGGTGGCTGTGTCATCTTTTCCACTAACGCATGATTTGCATCCTCCTCAAACCATACAAACCATGACTAATCAACTAGAAATCCATTTCCCATTCTACAATTGTGTGAATGTCAGGTGGAGATCATTTGCAATTTGCAGGTATTTTCAGCAAAGAAACATTTACAGATTGGCTGAAGATATGATGAACTCTATGTCATTGCCATGGGGGTTTTATTCAGTGATTGACAATATGTCCATGGAGGATCTCTGCTGTACATGGTTAAATTGAGACTGCAGTTGCTTGCAAAAAGGTACCTAAAACCTTCAATCAAGAGTGAATGTAGAATTTTCCACATAGTTAAATTATATATGTCTAGTGGGATGGAGACAAAACAGAAGGTTCTATTCATCTAGTGTCTCGAATCTGTATTTCAGCACTCAGACCTGCAGAATTGAAACTTCTTTGTGGCTTTTCTTTTGACACTCTTGCAGCACTAATGGTGTGCGTCTATCATGCTTCCAAATGGGGTTTGCTCAATGTTGTTACTTACGTGTGGAACTCAAGGGTACTTCGAATTTTGTGAGAAGTTTTAGCCACTTATATGTCTAGTGCTCTTCTTGTGTTCAGTAGATTATCATGGTTTGTGTGATTGATAGTGAAGAAATATAAATAAAGGAACTCTGGAAAAGAGGTTGCATGGTTTTTTTTTTGAAGATGCTTATGTAAGGTGAACTGAGCAGCAAACTTGTTTTGTTCGACAAGTCCACTCTATGTAGTCTGGTATATGTGTGAAATCTGTCAGAAGGTCTTTTGACCATGAAGTGTTTTGTGCAAAGAATAAGGAAGGCACAAAGTGGTTTGCATCATACATTAGATGTTGTCACATTTGATTTCCTGACATTGCTGATCTTTGTGGGTGATTGGCTGGAAGGTCTTGGGAGCATCATATTTTGTTATAAGGAATAGTAAAGGTACAAACAAGTATGCATGACTTGAGATTTGATTTTGTGTATTATTGCTTATCCATCTCTGAGTTCTGTCAACTGGTCTTCTGAGGTTGATTTATTGTTGTAGGCAATGGATGAGAGAATAGAAACTAGTATATCTTAGCCGAAACTGAATTCTAGTACTTTTATTGTCTTTTATGCTGATGCACTTTGCCTGGGTCGATATGGATGTGGTGCATAATTTAAATATTTTTGTGACAGATTTGATGATGGTGATAACCGGTGATGTCATTTGCGATTGATTGCTGAAATGTTATCTGAAGGAGGATGACATGTTGCTGAATTATCAACAAAAAGATGATGTTAAAATAGTATGGTATGTTTTGAGTGAAGAAATTGCTGATAACTATGAGTTTTGTAGTTTGAGAAGCATGTACAGTGCAAAGAAAGCACCTACAGTTGATCACATTGCTTATAGGTATATGAATTGTTGGCATATCGAGGACATGGTTTTCTGTGAGGAACAGGTGACAACTTAAAGTAATTGTCACATAGCAGCAGAAGATGAGTTTGAATGGTTATACATTATGTAGATGTTCAGGGTAAGAGCAGTTCCACTCTCAGTAGTATATAGGGAATGGCTTGTAAACCATAATTTGGACGAAGTTTGGGGTGTAAATAGCATGAAACTGAGTTTGGTAAGTAAAAATATGCATAGAATACAATGGTCTTCAAATGGCAAGTAGAGAAATATGATTATTTTGATTGGGCAATCACAATGATTGACCCAGGTGTGGCCAGTGATCATTTTTTTTGGTGAATTTTTGCACTGCATTGACATTAAAAAATCAGGTGAGAATTGTACAAAGAGTTTTTTGGGAAAGTTTTTTGCAAAAGTCTCCATTTTTTGAGGAAAAACAGTCACAAGTCGCCATATTTAGATGTTGAGGTCATGGAGGTTGCTAGAACAAAGCAGGATTCTCAAAAAGTTCTACTTTTCCGACTGAAATCGAGCCAGATTTGGTTCATTAATGTTGTGGATGGTCACCAGTCCACCTACTTGACAAAATTGGAAAATGAAGTACTGGTGGTGGCCTGTAATTGACCCTCACTAAACACTGTCCAGTATTTCATGTTTGTGAGGGGGAGGAAATAACTTGCACACTAATTCGGATGTGGAAGACATTGGTAGAGGCTCACATACCAGGTGTGGGTGGATTTGCTGCTAGCATAGACTCGAGGACTTATTAATTGAAACTCTACAGCTTTGGGTGCTGAGATGCCTGACCTGCTTATGTTTAAAAGCATGCATTTTTGGTTTCAGTTTGAAGAGGATAGTTATTTAAGAAGCAATGTCTGTAGACCAGGGATTCAGATTGAGCATCCAAGGAGCTTCCCTACAAACAGAACCATAATTACATGGGGTTTGAATGATCAAAAAAATTCTGAATTTCATTTGTTGGGAAAACTTTGATCACTACACATTGTAAAATGCAATGCAATGTTCGAATATGAGGGTCACAAGCCATGTTAGTAGAAGCAAGAGAAGAGAGTCAATTTCCTCAGCATATGTTGGTGAGAATAATTGCACAATATCATTGAAACCAGCAAAAGGTAATGGATTGTTTCAACCAGTACAATGTTTCTTCTTCTTGCCACATTTGTCATCATCCCTCCAGTATTCATTGTGTGGTTCCCTGTGATCATTAATAATACCGCACTGCTCACAACGTGCTACACATGCCAACCCCCACATAAATTTCTTTTCTCCACCTTGTTCATTGTCAATGAGTACAAGATTCACACCATTATTATGTGCAGCTTGTTATTGTTGTCTGATAGATCAGATCAAAGAAAAACAATAAGACCAACTGCCTTATGTCCCCTAGGTGCACTTTGTCTTTCATGTCAAGCAACATAGACTTATGCAACTTATAGAGTGTCTTACCCTGCATAACAAACACAACCCCATCCCACCTTTACTTTATTAGTGTCTCCACATAAATTGCTGGATATGTGTGTTTCTTACTATAGGTATTGTGTCAGGAATCCAAGAGAACTAAGGAGATGTAAAGTGGAGAGATAAGATGTGGTGAATGGAGATCAATACTTTTAGATAACGGTTGAGGAGATATGTTGTGCTATAATTGTAGCCTTTCAATTCCTCGCCCTTCATTCGTACACTATTCATTGATACCCTCACCTTTCCTGCCAGACTCTGCAAAAGAAAAGCATGCACAGTAGCCAAATGTGTTTAGCTGTTGTTGTTGTTCCAACTTGATTACTAGGACATGAACTTCATTTGCTTGGATAGACTGAACTAATAACCTTGCCAAGTTCAACTCCCCACTGATCAAAGGAGTTGATTCCCCAAATAAAGCCTTGAACAGCCACTCTGTGTTCATAAAGGGCAAGCAGCTGTCATACCAACACATACCAACACACCTCCTTTTCAGTCCTCAATTGTCATAAATGTCCCCAAACACACTTTGAACAGAATTTCATTTACAATTCCAAAATTCCAAACTGAAGCTCAATACATGTCCTACAAAATCTCAGTCAAGGTTTCGCTCCTACAGCTTCCTAAGGTGACATTCTCAAGGTGAGAACAGAACAGACCTGCCCCAATGTATAGGCATCAAGAGTGGGTAGCAGGATGTTGAGAGATGGTCGATTTCCAGTAAATATCTGCACAATTACCTGGTCTTAGATCAGTGGAGATAACTCTGATTTTCAGCACTTGCCAGCAATACTTCAGAAATTTTCATCCAGTCCTCAACCCCAAACCCTAAACTCAGGCTGATTCAGGACATTTAGACGCAATTCAATCAAACTCAGTTCAATCTTCAGCAGTTACAGTTGCTTACCTTGTGTGGAATGAGATCATCGGAGATGCCTTCTGCTTTTGCTTGTTCCCATGTCTGCAGGTACCTCAAATCAGATGCTCACACATTATTGAAATGAAATATATTCTCACATGGCATTTAATGATTATATTCATTTGAACAGAAGACAGCTGATCTCAGTAGGAAGGCAGACTTCATGAACTTGTATGTAAGAGAATCGGACCTTCCCATAGGCAAGTGCATCAGGTTGGGCAAAAAAATTGCACATAAGCTCATCATGATTACTTATAGGCTCGCCTGTTTGCACATTATGGTAATTAGTTGACAACTTTTGCACTTGAGTTTCATGCACAAGTTCAAATACAGTTTGCATTATAGACCTCCTCAAATAAAGAAACTCTGTCAACAATAACTTGGAGAATATTGAGGATGTGGAGAAACCTTTCAAGAAAACTGCTTGCTGACTCTTGATGATTCCAATGAACTCACATGGAATTACACGTCCCTGCACATTGAACACATGAAGGTCTATAAATAAAGAGTCAAAGATCATTGATTTCAGTATTTTCCAGATGGAGACAGTAGCCCTACAAGGACAATACCCTCAATTACACTTGTTTCAGGAGATGGTGCATTCTTCTTCAGCAGCCATCCTAAGGAACTTGGCATGTATACACACATGGGTGGGGGAATATACAGCAGTAATGACCTGATGGATGAGTTGGTAGAAGCTGTGCTGGCCATTTGTTCCAGGCTCTCCAAAGTCAATCTCACCTGCATGGAAATCAAGTGGCCTTCCATCCATGGTTACACCCTTTCCATTGCTTTCCATACTGACCTGCACAACATTACATTCAGATCATTTCCATGGCCCATTGACACCGAGTGGGAGACTCCTGGAGTTCTTCACAGTAGTGTACATGCCCTATGGTCTGCAGGGGAAGAGGCCTCTAATTACACTAGCTTCAGCAAGCAGCATACCTCTGGATGATAAAAATTCTGGCAAGACCATTAGTGTCAACACAGCAAGAATTACAGCTCCAACAAAAGACAAGAAGCAACTTGTTCATGATAGCATTAATAGTCAGTTGCAAGGTCTTGGTTTGGGGGATGGAGGGTGAGGAAAAGGTTTGTAGGCAGTAGTTGTATATTGAACATACCTGTTGGATGTGTGGAGCCAATTTTTGTAGTGCTTGAGAGTAAGGCAATATGGCCTGGAAATTGAGCTCCATGCAACACAGTAAGTAAAGATGCAGAATACCATCACAAAATTGAGCAACAGGTCAAGTACTTCTCAAATTAAAACACCAATATGCTACATAAGATGGAAAGGCAGAGCATCAGGAAGTCCAAGATGCACAGATGATGTCAGTGCAGTGTAGATAAATATGCATAGTCTCTACTCACCCTAGCTGGACAGCGGAGGAAAGAGACATTCCAAATGCTTATCAACCCAAGAATTACCTACAACACCCACACCAGGTCAATACAGCAAGTCAACTTTCAGATCATTGAACTTGGCAAAAAAGTCAGATGAAATGGATGCCCATCCAACCACATGCAAACACAGAATTGAAGGGAATGTTGTACATGACAATTATTGACAATTGGCTCCTACTGGAATGTTATCCTCCAATGGAGCACAACGAAAGTGACTATCAATGCTCCAAGCACCTTCCAAAAACCTGCAACAAATGGTAACAACAAATATATCAAGCTTCAAGGGATCCAGAGGGAATTGATTATCCTTCACCCTTTGACCTAAGCCACATGGCAATGCAGACTTTGGCAATTTTCCATGACGCTAAGTTTTATATATTTGAAGCTCCCATTTTAAAATCTTGTCATTAGAAACACTTCACAAGACTGCTTACTGATTAACTTTGTTGAACCCATACTGAATAGCTAAAGGTAAAAGACCCACTGCACTGCAAACTGCACATGAAAAGACAATTCAGAACCCACATGCATAATCAGGCAAATTTAACCCAACTATTGAAGACAAACTTGGTGTTATATGTGCAACTGCTAATTCTTTATATGTGATCAAGCAGTTTGAAACATTACAAAACCTTAGCATATATAGCTAGAAGCATCAAGGTGCATGCAAAAGTAGAGATGGCTGTAGTCATGGCATACCACTATATCGACCACCAACCCAATCCCAAAAAGCAAATGCATTGTCAGGGTCCAACCCAAACTCCTTGACAAGCTGCATTAAAATGTGTGCATTGACTGTAAGAGAAAACTGTTGAAAGCCAATCTTGGAAGTGGACACATCTAAAATGAACTCAACAATTACTGGAACCCACAAAGGCGTGGAACCACCTTTAAGTTTGTACTGACAGCAACCATGTGCTTTGCTATACCTTCTTTCCTGCATAACACATGACAAGAAGCAAAAAATCTAAACAAATTTGCTTATCAAGTTATGGAACTCAAGTATGTCAAAGAGACAAAGAACATCACAATCATTGGTTGACCAAGTGTGCATGGTCCTTTCTCTTTCAAAAGATGGAGGAGCATGATAGGGACTGTGCTGGGGTTGCCCGGTCTCAAAACTGCAAGAACTTTGAAGACCATAGGTTCTTACACCAAAAATGACAATACTCCCCGTGACCCCATTGTATCTGGGGTTGGCTATATGGGTAACACCTTGCATGACACAATTTGAACCCAGAAACCACTTGCAATATGGCATGTCACTTCATACACACTCGATTATTGTTTTGGTACCTAATCTAACATGGTGTTGACTAAGGGTTATGTCTATTGCATGTGACTAATGACAATTAGTATTGAAGACAAATCAACCCATGGAAATTGAACTTGCCCAACTGAAGCTATGAGCCAAGATCTCATGGTCTTTGCATTCAACATTGTCTCCTGAGTTGTAAAGGTCTTGGACACTATCACCACTATTCACACCCACCACTAAAATTTCAGTTATGAGCAATGAAATTCTTGACCTGTTCACATGAATGACTTCTAGTTTCATGATGGAAACCCTGGTTGAAGAAATCAAATACAGGAACAGGTCTTCAATGCATAAAAAAAACCAGATTCAAAGAGAATCAACAATCCAATGACCCCAATACACCCTAATTGACCAACATCATCAAGAGGGTGCGCAGATGCAACCATGCATTGGGTAATTGATCAAGATCTTGGATATGAAGTCTTTTGAGGGAGGGCAATTCCTCTTAATTGGGAGATACAGAAGGTGCATTAGGGTTGACCTTTCCACACACATTCTGCAGTTTTGGGGCTGTCATTTGGAATGCAATTAGGATATAAACCCATCTGTGCAACTTCTCCTAGATGCATTCACACAGCTATCTGTCGATATACATTTCAGCTAATAAAAAATGTGTTTGAGTTGAGCATCTAACCAAGTGTGGTTTCAGGACAGAGGCCATTTAGGGCAATTGCAACATCAATGGGATCCACATTGGCAAGACTGAATCAAATATCACCCCATGTTTCTTATCAAATTACAGCAATGACACTGTCATGAATGTTTTCAAATTTCTTATATTCCATACCCAAGTGGAAATGTCCAATGACTATGAACTGCCTTAAAAATCCTCCAGACCACATGCAATATATCACTCTGGATCAGCAATAACAAATTTGTAGGGTCTTTGTTACATACAAGCGTAGTTGGCGACCTTTGGCAAGTTTTGCTGCCCCAGGATCTGCAAAGCCGATTGCATGTGAGTTTTCAGTTCACATCAATTGCACTGTATATTCTAATATGCTCCAAGGCTCAACATGCTTAAATACAAATGTGTAAAATGTTCATAAAATGACCTGGGAAAAACAGTTGAACTAGTTCAGCACCTGTTTGTAGTGCAGTGTAAGCAAAAAGTGGACCTAGATAGCTTCCACCAATTCCAATTGCAACCACATCTTTTAAAACTTTCCCTGTTTGGCCAACCTGCAATGCACTTCTCAGTCACTAATTCAGAAGTCAAGGATGAGGTTTAGTATGCCAGAAACACTGACAGAACATTCTAGCACACAGTCAACATGCATGCCGTCAAAATAGTCACAATAAGCTGGTCTTACCCAAGACCCACTCCGCACTCTTTCTGAAAAACATTTGATTTTGTCTAGAACGTCCCAAACATCTGGAACCACATTCTTTCCATCGCAAACTATTTTTTCAGTGCGGGGAGCTCGGAGTGCCACATGCAGCACTGCTCGATCTTCGGTCTTGTTGATCTGACAATAAGAATCCCAAGTTCAGTCTCTAGGGGAAACACAATATTCCCTGACAACTGGATGGTACTTTAAGTTTAAATGGCTGCAGTTATCACCATTCCTCAAGTCATCAATGACTGATTGAAATTACTAGCTGGGCTAAATTTGTTTTGATCTGCAGTTCCAGAGTGGCTTGGCACTCCAGGGCCATGATGCCAGCACACTGATTGAGCCACATCTTTTTCAGATAGACATCTTTTCTGAAACTTGTCATATTAGGGTTTGGGTTTAGGGGTTCAGTGAGATATGAGGAACAAAATTGCAGCAAAGGTTTCCAACAAAGAATCCCAAATAGGCAGTACATGTTTCCCTTCGAACATCATGTCAATCTTCTCCTTAACTCCCGCTTCCTGCAGTACAGGAAAAATTGACAATCCAGAAAAAATACACATTTCCATAAGCTCATTAGATGGTGCAAAACTCACATTTGTCAAAATTGGTTAGAATTGTTGAATATTAAGAGGCTTGCAAAGGTGGACCATTTCTTAGAGAATCTATGGCAAAGAAACAAGGTCATTGTTATACATACCTTTGCAAGGGCCAAAAGAAACTTGAATGTGCAACTTGTGGCTCGCTGTCTTGAGTAATCCAAAATGATCCCATCATATTCTCTAAAAAGAGTCCAAATTGAGCCCATGAATGAATCCAGTAATATGATCACAAAGAGGATGCAGATTGCAGCATTGCTCAATTTGGCAAACTATGTGGCAAAATATCCAAATTTCCCCTTTGATTCCACCCCTGCTGATCAATACTTCACTTGATTCAGGCTATCCTAACAAGAGGAGAGAACAACAGAACAGAAGAATTCTGTAATGGTCCCGACAATGCTATCACATTTGCATGAAATGAAATGTTTACTTGATCATGCCCCTGCATCTTCTCTCATCTTGGAGCAAGTCTTTCAAATGTAGGTCAAATATCCCATCCACATGCTCCTGCATTGTTCCCAACCCCGACCAAGTACCCAACCTTCACAAATCTAATTTGAAGAACACATGAGTTTGTTGCTCAAGAATCATTCAAAAGGCAACTATTTCATGCCAGAGCAGCTTCACCTAATCCAACTCGCATGTGCTAAACTAAGTCCTCGATTTAGGTTGCCATATTACTGGAATTGGATCCATCCTCAAGAGAACTATGCTTTCATAATAGTAATTTCCTCTATAGTGTACTGTACAGCGTAGACATCCTGGGACACATTCAAGATTGTTCCTTTCTTTGCATTTCACATGTTGGCATGCATGTGCGAGTAATCGAATGGCCAAAGACGGCAACTTTTTCTTCATATATTTCATGAGGAATTTACAACTGTTATTTGAACATGACCCATAACATAATGAGCATTTGCGAGCATGCGGGCCAGAATTAGAGGGTCTTACTCGAAGATTTCGCCAAGCAATACTAGAAGAGATGAGGCCAGTCGCAGGCGAACTGCAAGGGCGGCAAGCCTGCATGCATGCATAGATGTTCCCACCATTTTTCACTTGTAAGAGCGAATATAGCGTTAATCCTTCCTTCCGAAACGTAGCCCAAAAAAAAATCTCACTAGCGTCACAGAAATCAATCAAGAAAAGACCCGAAGAACAACGATGCTCCATGCTTTCATCGGCAATAACTCTTACCGAAACAAGCAAGAACAGAATACAATAAACTTCCTGGTACTTTTGTTACCATGATGAGTGTTCGAAAAGGTTTCGAGAAAAAAAATTTGTCGAGCTGCTGCTTTGGAGACGCTGCAACAAGAAAAAATTAGCCCTAAGAAAAAATAAATTCTACAAACAGCATTCAAGCAAAACTTTCAAGAACAATATGTGATGGTTACTGCGTCTAGCATGTGAGGAGGAGGAGGAGGACGACGACGACGACGACACAGAATTGCATGATTCAGGAAACTTGATGATGAAGTCATAGAAGTGATCCATAGTCTGTCCGATACTCAGCTGCTGCTGCTGCTGCTGGACTAACATGACAGAAGATCATGACAAGAACAACAACAACGTAAACGAAAACAAAAGCATGGAACTAAATCAACAAGAAATCCATCGACAACAGCAACAAAAACCACAACAAAAGCATGGAACTAAATCAACAAGAAATCCATCGACAACAGCAACAAAAACCACAACAAAAGCATGGAACTAAATCAACAAGAAATCCTTCCACAACAGCAACAAAAAGCATGGAACTAAATCAACAACTAAATCCATCGATCGACGACAACAACTTTGGCACTCATTGGAAGAAAGACGGGGGTTGGGCTGATTTGAAGAGGCAACCAAAGGGAAAAGGGAAAGGCTTAATTTGTTTGTTTGTTGGCCTTGCCTACCAAGGCAAGGACAAGTATAGTAGCTTAAGGGATTTTGGCCCCTAATAATACCTTGAAGGATTTTGGTTTCTTTTAGAGGATTTTTTTGAACATTATATTTCTGAATGGTGAAATATATTTTCATTTCCACAACTGATCAATTATTAATTTCAAAACATTTTTAATGGTATTCATATTTGATCTTTTATCTTCCACATAAGCAAGGATTATTTTTGTTAATCCATATTGTTTTAAAAGGTCTTGTAAATTTCTTATTGATGTTTGACCTAAAATTTCAAACATTTCAAACAATTAATTAATTATAATATGTTTTGAAACTTAATCTTCTCCTAAAAAAATCATAACCAATGCAAAAAAATCATGCACTATTTTGAACATCCAAAGATCAAAACTTGTAGTTGTAAAAACATAATTTGCCAAAATTGTTAAGACATATGTTTGTTTTGTCTTCTCAATTAGGTATAGTAACACCTCCTAACTAAAAGTGTTTTTAGAAAGGAGAAAACACAATAATATTTAATTGCATTACCAAATGTCTCAACCAAATACTTTCAACAAATTGAATGAGGAGAGGTTCTTGATAACAAGACGACCCAAGTTTTTCAAAAAAATAGTGGACATTATCCTTTTTATAAGGACCTATGGCCCTAAAAAACTTCTAGAGATGGCACTCCCACTTATTATAAGCCTTTTTCTTGTAAGTTGTCTTTCCATTGGACTTTTCATTGGACTTTTCATGTGTGGTTCACTCCTTTTTCAAATTTCTTTGCAATTAATCCATGGTTTGCGTCCACATGTTATACTAGACCTTTTTTCAACCTACCCCTTTGGTTGAAAACTATGAAAAAGACTACATTATTATAACAAATCACACAACACATCAATTGTGGGACATCCACATTCATTTTTGACCCATCATTAACAAAGTAAAATGTTGAAGAAAGAGAATTTCTGCCATGAGATTTTCAACTAAATCTTTGTTCATGTAATTTTTTCATGATTAAATGCAATGTTTCATCATTGTTTGATAATGAACTTGGCAATGTTTTAATTCTCTCACACTTTTTTTCCTTAGTTTTATCCTCCAATGCAATTTCACCTTCATTCGTGAAAATCTCATAACTCCCCTCCACATGTATTAATTCCATATTTCTAAAATTTGTTAAATTCTAGAGTTGAAAATGCCAAACAATTTAATTTTCTTTTAGTTTTGGTAGTTAAGATTAGTTAATTTCAATAAACTTTACACATGCAAACAATGCAAGCAATTACAAGCATTTACAAATTATCATTCACTTTTCTCAAGATGATTCATAATGCAAAAAATATACTAATGAAAATATGAATATGTAAATGAAGATCGGTCCTTGTTTACAAAGATGGGCTTAAAGAGTGCAAATCAAAATGACTCCCTTTCACTTGAAATCAAGTGTCATTTGTAATAGATTATTATGTTCAAACAAATCACAACAAAAGCTCAACAACCTTAATTTACCCAAAACCCAAAATCCAAAAAAAACATAGAAACAAACCCTTGCAAACAAAAGAAAAATCATACAAGACTACAAAACAAAATCAACATACATATTATTAAAACATGGAAATACCTTAAGGTAATAGACAATGTTAATAGATGAAAAAGGTCGATTGATGTTAAGGTTTTAAAATTTTACCATTTTGGGAAAACACTTGCAAAAAAATGAATCAACTACATCAAAAGTTAAAAACACAAGGGTGAAAAGATAATAAAAGGAGCCACCGAAATGAATGGACATTTTTTAAAACTATATTTATTTATATTTGAAAATTCACAAGAAAAACACAATAGTTTGGATTGTCAATATGTTTTTTGGAATAGGCTCCATTATTTGCAAAGTTTAAATGCTCAAAATTTGATGCAAATCAAAATTCTTTTTACATGTTTAAAGCACTCAAATCTCTAGAGTGGATAGTCCTTTTTTTTCAAACATCCTTTTTCCTTATTAAATGTGCACCATTCCTCCTCAAATTTGGAAAGGATATTAACATTGATGATTAAAAAAAAAAAAATTAAATGAAATTGATGAAATCCATTTTTACAACAATTTGAACACATTTGGTTGAAACATGTTTTTGACCCTAGAAATCATGAATTTTGAGGATGTGCTTTTAACAAAAGTTACTCATTTTTATATGATAAACAACATGATAGCATAATATACATGATATAAGATCAAGATGTAGTCAAAAAACCATTTATATCTAATACAAAGTGGTAAACTTGTACAAATTTTTAAAAAAATTAGAACTATGGAAAAAATGTATGAATACAATGTGTCATATTTAATCCTTAGAAAAGGACTTTTATTTTAGCACCCTTAGTTCCTTTAACCACATTTAAATTTCACCCATAGTAAGAAAAAATGCATCAAATGGAAAATTTCTGAAATTAGTTCAATAAAAAAACCAACAAATTCAACTACAACATAACCTAGAAAGTAGTAAAGAAAACCTAGGCCCCTTGGTGCATGGTGCCACCTCATTGGTTACAAGAATTTATTTTGCAAGCATGTGTTTTTTTGCCAATTTTAGCCTAATGGCATCAACATGCACTATGAGTGTTTTTCTAATTAGGGTACTTAATTTTGATTCATATTAATTAGTTGGGGGTGCCTCACAAGTCTAACTTCTTCTTTTTTTCACAATGAGCCAATTTGATTGGCCCATCACCAAAAAAATTGATACTATGGAGGCTCCCAAAATAAAAGATTCTATGTAAAAATGGAGTGCCTCCCCTTTGGCCTAGTTATATAGACGAAAAGGGGAGGACTTTGGCCAAAACATATGGGATTAAAACAAGGTGCCATTGGGAACACCCTTGGGGAACACATTGGAAACCTGATGGGAACCCATTGGGAACTTGAAAGGAACATGTTGGGAACAAAAGAAAAATGGAAAAAATCCTCTTCCCCCTCCCCCTGCCAAAAATAAACCTTAAAAGGAAAAATATCAAGGCACCTTTAATGCATGTTGAGCCTTCCCATTGGCTACATGAAATTTCTATTCCCAAGACTATTCATCATCATTTTTGACCTGGGCTAATACCCCCATTATAAACTTGGGGGTACTTTTTTATTTAGATAGTTATGAAATTACAACATGCATTAATAAAGTGTGTAGCTAGTTCCAATTACTACCTAAGTTTCAACGACATGCTAGTGTCACCAAAAAAAAGGGCAATGCCAAATCAACAACCACAAGATATCTAACAATCAACTTCTATGAAATTTCAAATAATAATGTAGCACCAATCCTATATTGAACTAAACAATGATTACATCACATAAATTATGGAAAATGAAAAATCAACTCGTTTCAGCTTCTCTCTCTTGAGCCCATTGGTTGGATTATGTCATTTTATGACTTTCAACTCATAACCCCAAAACATAAATCCTTTCCATTCTCCCATTAGGTTTCAAGAAGTCTTACAAAGAGATAACAGTAAGCCTAATCACCCACTTCAGGTATGCCCCAATAATCCTAGGGAGGTTCAAGTCACACAACAATTCTCTTCAAAACTTCCACATGAATGGGTACTCCTTCTCACACCTACCTCAACATTCAGTCCCAACAATGCAACATCTCTCCTTCCCAACACAAATGCCATAATACAATTGCTCTTGAAACCCCTTGTTTGTTCATCATCTTCTTCAAATGGTCCCTATTTTATGTAGCATTCTCTATCCACACAAGAAAGAAGGAAATGGCATAGTGGAAATCTAAGAACTTCATGGAGTTTAAAGCATTCTTCCTTCACAAACCTCCATTGTCTATTTAATTGTCTAGTAAACACCACCACAAAACCATCAACCAACTTGGAAAATGATAGACAAAAAACCTTCTAGAAAAACACTATTTCTCACTCAAATCCAAGAACTTAGCTTTTCATCAGTTGGGAACTTGCTCATATACTGCAACGTTCACATTCCATCCATCACAAGCTCCAAACATTGCAAGATTTCTGTTTGATCAACATCGAGCACTGTCACAACCATGAAGAAAGAAAAACAAACCTCATTACTTGCAAGCAACAAAACATAACAAAAATTTAAAAACACAACAAATGAAGAACAACAACACCCTTCACGCCTCATGATGATCAACTGTCTCTTGCTTTGGCACTTTTTGTCAGTTCAAAACCTTATGATTCTTCGTCCACTAGGTCACTCCTTCATCCAAACTTCCATTTACACCTTGTTTGCACCGAAAAAACACTAGACACATCTTCAGGTCCTAAACTTTTTTCCTATGTGAAGAACTTATGTGTAAGGTAACCCCTGAGGAACAGGGAGTTCTGGAAGTAAATGCCTGAAATAAGTCATGGAATACACCTATTTGATGAACATAGCCAGTATTACTGAGACATTACAACCATAAGCACAGTATTCTCATAAACAACAAAACAAATTTTCGCTTTATTAAAAATTTAAAAAATTCCAGCTTATTCTCACACAAATTCAGATTGAACTCTCCAGATTCCAAACTCCTTTCAGCAATATTCTTACATCTCTTGTGAGTACCTTGAATCTCCAAATACTCTTCTCTTGGACTTTCCACACAAGATGATATCCTGATTTAATGGCCTTACCCAGAGTTCAACTCAAAAGCATTAATCTGCATCACATAAGACTGTGAATTGGAACCTGCCTGAAATGCTGCTTCACATTCCTCAACTTTGTACACTATATAGTTTGGAGCCTGCACTGACAATGCCAATTTCTGCAAATTCAAAGCTCTCGTGTTCTGTTAATATTCCTAACCACAGTTCTCAAAAGAATTTTTAAGCCGGTTCTGATATATAACCACAGTTCTCAAAAAATTGGAAAAAATCAAATAAGCACCCTTAAAACTGCCCCTGCTATCTACCAGCTGTTTCATGAAAACCATTGGTTCTTTTAGATTTCTTTTCAAAGAGCCAGAACCAGTGGTTCTCTGGACTCCAACATATTTAAAGAACTGCTGGTTCAAATAACCGCACTACACAGATATATATTTCCTCTGCATCTGAGCCCAAATTCTGAAGCTGGTGATATGAGAGATGACCAAGTCTTAAAGATTAATAATCAATCAGAAAATTTGCTACAGAGCCAATTCAAGGACATCAGAAGGAGTGGAAGGATCTCAAAAGAAAAGCGCAAAGTCTAGTAGCTTCTTGAGCCCATTCTTCAAAGGTCCCAAATCCTCAGGTTCCTTATTCAAGTTCAACTTTTCCACTAGCTCTTTCTCTTTCTTGTTGATCTATTTATGCCATACACGTTTAATAGTCTCCACCACTTATAGAGGTCATATTATAGATGTGGAGGCAAATGAGATGAAGACGTATCTATGTTGAGATTACTGAAAATGGCACTAAATCATTAAAATGACACTGACTTCATTAGCTCCCAACAGCATGAAATGTTGATAAGTATATACAAAAATCTCCTCAAATTTTTCAGTAAACAACAATACAAAATCCGCATTCTGAATTTCTGTCACATTTGGTAGCAAAAGGAAGACTCGGCCATGCTGATGGCAAGAACTCGAGATATAACCATACAAGACTACAGAATCTGTGTTAAATAGTCATGTGCTAAGTCTAGCAATAGCTCTGCAAGGGGAACACCCTTCAAGACTAAGTCAAACCCAAGCAACTCTACAAATCTCGATGAAAAGCTTCATCACTCTAATAGCATCCTCAGATTGGTCAATTGAGCACAAAATACTGCCTTGATGCCTGCAAGACTGGAGCATTCCCACAAGAACATCCAAGCCAAATTGCACAAACACTGACACTGAAATTTCCAGCCAAAATATCCTTTCTAGCAAACATACATAAGTTGTTTTTGGATAACATTTTTCCTGATTCCAGCAAAGAATTTCAGCAATGTGGAGATAAGACTCTTTAAAGGCATCCATTTATTGTGTTGTTTAATGCAATTCAGTTGATCAGAATCATGTGCAATGCTCTCAACAGAGGGTATGTTATTCCACTGACATTCCAATACAACTCTCCAGTGGTCATTGCTAGAAATCCTCACATCACAGTGATCCCAAACTTCATAACACAGTGTGACAATGTGATTTGATACACATTATGTACATAGCCCTAGGTAGCCCTACATAGCCCTAGGTAGGCTCTAACTAGGCATACATAGCTCATAGATATAGTCTAAATAACTTTAGGCAGCCCCTAGGTACCCTACATAGCCCCTAAATATACCCTAGGTAGGCCCTAAACAGGCCTACATAGCTCGTAGATAACCTTAGGTAGCTCCTAGGTAGCCTACATAGCCCCTGAGTACACCCTAAATAAGCCTACATTGCTTGTAGATAGTCTAAATAATTTTAGGTAGCATTCATAGTCCCTAGTAGGTCCTAAATAACCTACATAGCCCCTAGGTAGGCATTAGGCCACCTATGTAACCCCTTGGTAAGCACAGGTCACATGTGTAACCCTTAGGTAGGGCTTAAGTTATCATAGTTTACATGGGTTTATTTAAGCTAGGGTAGATTAATTAAAGTAGGTTGAGTAGGTTACGTAAGTAAAATAGAAAAAATGTTTATTAAAATGTCATGACATATTAAAATTATCCATAAAGTCGTCAAAACTCAGGGTGAGAACCCTGAGTTTGGCAAAAACTCAGGATGCAGTCAAAAAGCCAGGGTGAGCCAGAACAAAGGAAATAAATAGAAGGTGAAACTCAGAAATGCATTGTTTTCGGTGCTTCCTTGAGTTTTACCCTGTTTTTTTTCTGGTTTCCCTCATGTGCACCTTGACAGTAGCAGCTAACCTAAATAGGCACCTAAATAGATAGGTATCCAAAGTGCCCTAGGTGATGATCCCCAAACCATTAAAAAAGCCTCCCCAAACCTCTCTAAACATCACCTTGCCCTTCCGATCAGTGTTTTTATTTCGTGATGTAGCCACATTCTTTGCCATCTATAGGAGGATTTTCACCAAGTTTGGCTACAGGATAGAGAAGAAGGATTTTTTTTTATCAGAATTGTCTTGAAAGAAAAGATAATTGAAATGTGAAGAATTCCCCCTTTTTCCTCTATTTTCCTACCAAAGTTATTGAAATTTTCATAAAGAAACCCTTTGAAAGGGTCAAGGGGTTAATTTGGGGTCGCCATTAGGTGAAAGT
>Ga0209611_10000749_pt1 | contig 51108 bp, 27 predicted proteins | sample S1TSphgellanicum_3_FD_187693 | JGI IMG/M metagenome (GOLD analysis project Ga0209611, IMG submission 187693) | Host-associated microbial communities from peat moss isolated from Minnesota, USA - S1T2_Fc - Sphagnum magellanicum MG (SPAdes) (version 2) | ecosystem: Host-associated > Plants > Peat... | reverse complement strand
AAAAAAAAAAAAAACCCCCCCCCCCCCCCCCCCCCCCCAAATCACAATTCATGCATGGAACAGTGATTTTGAAGTTTGCAAAAATAAATTAGGATTGGTTACATTTGGTGCATACTACTATTTGCAAGAAAGATTAGGTAATTTGATTTAATGGTACTGTGAAGAGAAAAGAGCATCTTGTCGAACATTGAGAATAAAGTGTGTTGAGCAGACGTGCACACGAGATTTGATATTAGATAATATATTTGTTGATATATCTTCATAGACTTATTAGTTTATCTTAATTAAAATCATGTTACTTCGAATGCACTTGTTGACATCTTTTCAGTATATGAGTTTATATATGATTTTGCATTTGTTTCTACAATGCAAAATTGTTTGTCTTTATGCATTATCTTAGAGATAAATGATAATATCCATTTTTCAGCCTGATTCCTTGATATATTGCTTGAATATTTTAAATCAAACAAAAATGTGTTATGTTTGAAATCACTCAAGTTGCAAACCTTGGGAGAATTTAGTTGTGAATTGGGCTTCCCTCATCATAAAGCTCACAACACAAAAGCTATGCTAGTTGCTTAGGGATGAAGAAACAACTAATCAACTCTTTTGCCAAACATTTTGACATCATTCTTTTAATAATCTTCCAAGAAGTTTGGAATCCAAATACGTAGGACTATTGATGTTTCTTAGGAAATTTTTGGGTGTTAATTTGATTAAGTGTCACAAAAGTACTATCCCAAATAATCTTTTGTAACTTTAATTTGGATTGTAATAAGTATGTGCATAATCAACAAGGCAATTAAAAAGTGGTTTTACCACAAGAGGTTCTGTTTTAAATAATGTATGACATGAAATCTAATAAGAACATGCAATATAATTATTTTCATTTATTATGAACTCAAGTTAAATGGGCTAAGCACTTTTGTTAATTTTATGAAGAAAGACCATTTTCTCTTTTTATATGTGTAGGCAATTTTCTTTAAAAGGTTTTGACTATACAAAATCAAATACCTAGATGTTTGTAACAAATAGTAGCATGTTTAAAAACTTGGTGATTTTGAAATAATGTAGTGTATTTTTTTTGTTGCATTTTGAATTTTGGGTTTTGAATGAATAGTGATTGTCATTGTTTTGTTGTTGTGATCAGTGGGTTAACTACAAAATATTTTTGAAAAATCCATCTTGTAGTTACTAGATGTAAAACATTTCTACATGTAATCTTAAAAAATTAATTTAAAAAATTAGGCCATAAGGTTCCTTTTGCATCTAGTGACAAATAAATGCCAAGGTGAACAATAAATAATGAAACACCTAGTGGCAATACATGATGAAACCATTTGGGGGTCACCAAATGGAAAATGTAACACATACACACACATGTAATCACATACTTTGCACTTTACCAAAATGAAGACATTAATTGTTTCTTATTATATATATTGGAAGTGTGTTTGGTAGTTTGAATGCAATATAAATTGGTTTGTGAAAATATGGCCAATATGATGATGTTCCACCAAATTTACATACATTTTCAAGGGCATTTTCTCATATATGGTTTAGTTGAGATTTGATTTGTGTGTTGCTTGTATTAAATTGTGATTTTAATTCAATTTTTTTCATGAAATCTAGAAGTTTTTTTTTTAATATAATAATTGTCTTTCAACATTAAAATCTCCCAAAAACATGAGTGGACAATGTTTTTGCAAAGATTGAATTATAATTTGAAAAATGTTCAAGAACGTATACATTGAACATGAATGAACTTTATACACACATGTAATATGTAATTTTTTGGGTAATTAATATTAAAAGTTGCTACTATATATTATGAACCATCATTAAAAGTTGTATCAAAAGATTCTAAATGTATGTGTTTGTCATACATCATCATTAACCCATGATTGTGATTGATTGATTGTATAAGTAATTTGATGGATTTATAAATTTGTGAACATTGGTTGATGCATGGTGTATTTTTTATTCTATAGGACATAAAATGTGAAACATTTGAAAAGTACGGTCATGGTTGATGTCTTCATAATGTTGGTGTAAGAAAATTATGTTCAAAGCTTGTATGACTGCATGAAAATGATATTATTTTCTTATTAATTTAGGATTGAATGGTATCCAAGTTGCAATTTTTTTTAATCTTTTCATTTCTATATTTATTTTTAGATCCACATGGAAGTTTTCATGTTGAAGAGGAGCCAATAATGTTAAAGCACTTTAAGGCTTAGCACATACCATCCATTCAATGACCATCTATAGTCATAAAAATGGTTGATTTGGACACCCAAAGGAAAGGGGTTGGAAGGTATTATTGTGGGGGAGGATCCTTGTGGAAGGTGCATAACATACAAGGTTTAGGTTAACCCAATGGATTTTGATATCTTTAGAGTTGAACTTGTGGATTCATATGTGGGTCTACAAACACTTCAATCAATTGAAAATGTTGTTCAACCTACAATTGTCATGGGGGGTTGTCCTATCAAGGCTACTAGTGTCATGGCAAATGATTCAAATCATGCAAGACAACAAAATGTACATGAAAGTTCAAAGGAGCTTGATATAAGTTTTGTTAATGAAAATTAATGCCTTTGCCAAAATAGGCTTAAGTAACTAGTGTTGTAGATTTTTTCAAATGATTTAGAAATTTGTGTGATTAGCTCATGCGAAAGTTTAGCTCATGCTAGAGATTTTAGTGTGTAGCTTTAGATGGATGTAGATCAAACATACTACAATTTAATACATGGTTTATTTTGAACATTATGGCAAATTTTCCTTCAACAAAAATTTCATATTTCAATCTCCATTAATGACCTTCATTTGAACAAGTCTAATAATTACATGAACTTTTGTTGCCCTCTATGATGTGAATATACAAACCAATAATACAAAATAGCAAATAAAATGGGCCAATTACAATAGATTACTTATAAGTAGTTTTGGTGTTGGCGATACAGTAATTTCATTATTAATGTTAATGGATTGTTATTTTGGGAATGAGTTTTGAATGTTTGAAATTTAACTATATATTTCAATGTTTTCACCTCCTTCATTGGTTTGGTTGTTGTAGTTGTCCATGGAAATGTCAAATTTCCTTCCCCTTTTGTGATAATTGTTTTTGCTTGAGGCTATGGAGTTTTACAATGATGGAATTCTCCTTTTGGCAGTGGTTGTTGGTATTGTTGAAAGGTTGTTCTTTCAACCAATTTTTTATATTCACATTTCTTATAACTTACAAACTTAATAATGTGGAGTTTGTGAAATTTTGATTTTCTTTCATGTTATGAAAGGAAAAAAAAACATGATAATGATAATTATTCAAAATGATTAGGATGATTAATGTATTTGTAACACATTATATTGGTTGAACTTGGTTCCAATTAGTTTAATGTAATATGAAACTTAACATAAAAAAATGTTTTTCTAAAAAAAAATAATTGATAAATTTAAATGTTCAATATGAATGATATAATGGTGAAAAAAAACATGATAACAACTTAAATAACCATTTGTTGAGCATTGAAAAAAAAGCTACTCATATTTTTTATTCTTAAATATGCATCTATTTTATTTGTGATGCATTTTTGTATAATTTAATATAATTTTGATGTGCTTAACTTATCTATTTTATCATTTGTGATGTGTAATATGTTGTAATTACATGTAGGTTCAAGATGAATTGAATACCTATATTTGCAAACGATAAATGAGTAACACATATACTAAATGTTTGGTTTTTATGGTTATAGGAGTTGATTTTAAGAAAATGTGCGGCTTTGATAATTTTCTCTTCAATCAAGTTATCAAAAATGTTTATTTATTTATTTATTTATTATTTCATCCAAGTTCAAAGAACTTATAAATTGAAAAAATGACATATTTTCATTTGGTTTTAAAATTTCAAAGATTGAAACTTCTTTTTGCTTTTGTATGTAGGTGTTGTTTTGAATTTATGAATAATTCCCATTCATTTATAAAGGGTTTATGATTTTTGTTTCATGCATGGGAAGCAATGGACAATGAAATCTATGGACAAAATGGTTATTATTCTTACATGTTCACATGTATTGATCTTGTTGGAGATTTTGCAATAGATTTAGTGAAAATGATATGTCACAGGAAATGTACATATATACAAACTGTTCAACTTTTTTGTTTGTGTTCACTCTATACATAGGTGTGTTTTTAATCTATAAAAGTTCATGGTCATGTTTGGTAAATGTTAATCTTCTTATTATCTTTTGATTCATATTTTTGTACTTAACATATTGTCATTAAGATTATTAAAACCCATAACAATAATAAAACTACAAAAATAGAAAATCAAATATAAAAAAATGCCCAAAACTCCATATCTATATCAAAATCCTTTTGCAATGAATTAGGGAAAAAAATTCAAAAAAATCTAAAATTGAGCACAAAATTAAAAAATACAAAAAACAATCATATTTTTTCTTCATCAAAAGATATATTTTATTAGCTCTTGTATGAGATCTTTTTCAAAAAAAAATTCTACAACATCTAATGATTCAAAATTAGAATTTCTCCAAAGATATTCCCCAATTTTCCCACCATAAACCAATTTAAATTGCCTTCAATTATTCTAATCAATCCAACCCCATTTTGCCTTACATTGATAACACAATTCTACCCTATAGTGACAACACAATTCCACCCTTAACATTACACCCCTTTGTATTTTGGATCTTGTTTTCAAAATCCTGAAATTGGCAAAGTACAAAATTATAATGAAAGAAAACAACCACATAATTAATCCAACTATGTTAAATGGGCTGATTGTGTTTCCTATGTAATAGATATATTAACAAAACTCTTATGTTATACTACTAATTTTGGAGCTCTTGGTTGTACCACATCCATTATAGAAATTCTTCAATCTAATGTTAAACTTGTGGAATTTGCTAATGGAACTATTGTTGCACCTCTTGAGTGGTCTGTGTATGACCATTATCACCATCTTTTGGGGAATTACATCCTATTGTAATAGCTATACCATAATCTCCAAAATCAAATGTAGTTTGAATTGTCATGTATTCTAAAAAAAATGTGCTTATTAGTTCCTATGGCTACAACTATTCATCACTACTATGGACACTTTTGTAAACTAAACTATTGATTGTGTTTCACCTTGATCTATAAGAACTTCTTCCATTCCACCTCCACTAGGTTCATTTTTTTAAGTGCCTCATATTACACTTTTGGTGGTTCCCCACTAGGACCTCCTTGATATTGTTCCTTATCTGAATTTGTAAAATTATTTTCTAAGGTTAAAGGATGGGACTCATAAACAAAATCAAGAAAAACACCCCTATATGCAACGTTTTCATGTATCTTGTTTCATTTACTTTGTGTTCATCAAATATCATGTACCAAATTCCATTAAACATTAATGTTCAATATTACAATTTCCATAGATTGCTACTTGGTTTTGAGGATGGTGTTCTACATTAGGAAATCATCATATTCTAGTAATTTATGCTTCAAAAGTAAGGCTCCAAAGGTCTAAGCTTATCCATAATTGCTTACATACGTTTGGCATCATGTTGGAATCCTTGCATTACCTTGCTATAATTCGACTGGGTCTAATTTTTTGCAAGCAATGCATCATTTTTCTATTATACAACAATCTAGATGTTCTATTTGAATTGCAAAATCTTAGTTTCTTGTTCCACCACATTGTGATCAAATTTGCTATTGTCCCATAGTATTGTTGCACATTGGGTTTCAAGCTCATATGTTTGGTTCTTTAAAGCCCAATACTTGAGATCCTCCTTTTGATTTTGCTACAACAAATTTCTTTATGATTTAATCTTCTCAATGGCTTCCAACTTTTAGTTTACAATGTGCTTCTTCTAACTGAATTGAAAAAATTCAATCTACAACTTGTTCAACTATTGGTCCTTGACCTGCAACAATTTCTTGGTATAGGTCTCATAAGAATATCGTTGATGCCTCATAGTTTCCATCTCATGCATTGTAGACTAATGTTTAATAGCCAACTCCAACTTTTCAACTTCATGTTGTTGATGTTGAAGCTTGAGTTTTATTAATTCAATCATCATCTTTTCCATGTTTTTGTTCTAGTGTGCTATGTATTAAAACATTTCAACTTTATTTTTAGATCTTCTTCAGCCTCTTAACTTAAAGATCTAGAAGTTTGTGGAGTTTAAAACATAAGAGTACACCTCCTCTAGATGTATTTGTGGATGGTGTAGCACTCTTGTAAGATCCAAACTACGCTCCTTTTTCATAAAAGTTCATATATGATGATGGCCTTCCCTTTTATAGAATTGTTTGCATAGTTTGTGCAGGTATTTATTGTTGTGTTATTAGGGATTATGGTCTTGGTGGGGACCACACAAAAACCTCTAGTTTTGAAAATTAAGAATGTTTTTTCTCTTGTTTAGGTTGTGTTTCCAACAAAGGTTCAAATTGTGATGATTTGGGGTCTACTTATTCTTGGAATGTCCTTCTCTAGCTTGACATGCAACTTTATTATTGGAACATGTTATGATGACCTAGGTCTCTCTATTGTTGTTTGAGGATGTTGTCTTGGTATTGTATATGTGGTTATGGTTGTGGTTGTGGTTGTTCGAGGGTTATGTAAAGCTCCTCTCATGTGCCTTGTCCTTTTAAAGGCTAAAGTATTCCCATCCTCCTCTTCATCAAACTCAATTATAATCTATTATTCTTCTTTTTGTAGGCACTTCTCCAATGCTAGATTTGGTTATGGAGAGTTGTTGGACGACCTTAAAGGACACTTATTCTTCTTCAACTTCTCCTTCAACTTTGAAGCATTAGGCTTAGATGTTTAAGGTTGTTGTGGTTGAGTAAGTGTTGACATGACTAGCACATGTGGATTTTTCTTTGAGGAAAAATGTTGCATCAAGATTTCAATGCCCAATACTTTACCAATTGCTTAATAATTGCATGGCTTCTACAGTTTGTTTATTAGCCTACATTGGTTCTCTCCAACCTATGTTGGAAATCTTAAAGGTGTATGTTATGACATGCTTATTTACAACTATTACTTTTTTTTCCTATACTCACAAAAATTGTCTCATCCCCTTTGGCTTTTTGGACAACTGTTGAAAACCTCCACCAATAGATCATGTTTTAGTGTTTTCCATTAAACTTCTAACAAACCTACAAGTTTAGCCTTCAAAGCCCATCTATTTTCTATTTATTTGATATGAACCCAAGTAGTAATCCTTTTTTATTCATTTGTTTATGACTATTTTATAAGTGTAAATTAAAATCTTTTTAGATCTAGTGAAAACATAGATTTACTTTAATAAGACATTCAATTTTAGCGTTGAAGCTTTGGCATAATAGAGGAAGAACTAAGGTTCAAGGAACCCAGTGGTATGTGGTCTACATAAGGAACTACATGTGAAGATGTTGATGGTGTTGAGGGTTGTCATGGTGCTTGAATCAAGAAGTCTAGTTCATCTTCATCCTTAAAGTTCAACCATATTATTATTGTTTTTGGTGCATTTTGAGGAAGAGAAACTCCCTACTTTTGAAGAAAATGCACCCACGCTTGCACTTCACTTTGGGTTCATGTTACATGTTACAAACTTTCTTCAATTAATATGCCTTCCTAAATTATAATCTAGAGATGAGGCTAAAATACATTTGAAGAGGTTGTGAATTTTAAATGTCTAAATGTGGAACTTGCATATACCTCCTTTATTTTTCTTCTTTTGTAACAGTTGTTTGTTGGTGCTGTACTTCCTTCTCCTTATTTTACACAAGTCTTTTTATTGTTTCTTCTCTTTCAAATGTTGTTTTTTCAACTTCTCAACCAAGCTTTCCTCATTCATGTTGCTCAATATAAAGAAATGATAAAAGTTACAAGTAATGGAAAACGATTGTTTGCAAGTGCATTCTTAAAAATGTGGCACACTTAATTATTGCCTCCATTGTCATTTTTCTTTTGCCTTTAGGGTTACTACATGTAAGTTTGTAGACCTATTGCTAACACCCTAGTGTTAGATGGAAAAGTAAGTCTTGTAACTGAACCCTAATAGAAAACAAGTCTATTAATATTGTTACTAGTTATATTACAAACACATGGGTCGACACAATGGGAACAACCTCCTCATCACTATCCACCTTTTTATTTTCAACAAAAACATCACCTTGCCTCTCCCAATACAAAGGTGTAGGATATCTTGCACTTTGTACTTCATCTTCTAATAACTAAAAGGGTTTTAGTTTGTTCACATTAACATGTACAGGGTTTGGATCCAACTTATCAATCGTGACCAACAAAATTATATTATTAAGTAAACAAAATTATATTCTATAAGGACCAAACCTTTTCCTCGTAAATTTCGTGGATGACATTAATAGAAAATGGCCATTTTGCAATTAGTCCTTGCAAATAATTTTTAGTCATAGGCAACATTTGTAACTAAAATTTTAATAGTTGCATTGAACAAGTCCCATGTGACACTAGTTGCAAATGATAAGGAATTTTGAATGAAAGAAAAATTCAATGAAATACACCTTCATCATTTGATTGGCCATATAAATATTGTCACTTGTGATTAAAATGTAATCTTTTTGGTGCACAGTGGACACAAATGATGTGTTGCCATGTGTTCCAACTTTTAACAATTTCAAATATTTATATTACAATTTTGAATAATCTAAAATGCCTAATTTTTATGTTTGGATGGTTTGTAATTGTGACATGTGGTGCAATAGAATTTTGCCATGTGGCATATTAATTGAATTTCTCCAAAATAAATTTAAATCAATATTAAGGTATGTAGGTCAAATTAAGTAAATAGGTACGACCTACCTACGTACCTACTCGTGTAGGTTTACTTACCTACATAGGTAAATCAAAAAGTAAGCATACCCATCTATTTAGGCTAGATGCCTATTTCAATAGGATCTATTTACGTACCTATGCTAAATACCTATTTATGTAGGTAGGTAGGTTAAAGAGGTAGGTAAATTAGGCATAAGTACATGAATATTTATATATTATTTTTATTGAAGCCTTTTTTATTGGTTCATCCCATATGCCCATGTTTTTAAATATTAAAATGTAAAACAAAACACCTTGTTTATATATATTTCAAAATGAGAATGAAAGACAAAACATATGTGGTAAACTTTTTAATTGCATGTAGTTTGAGATTAAACACTTTTAGTCACAAATTATCTGTAATTAAAAATTTTATCCCATAAAATTTTATCCTCATTTAATTCTTGTAAATTATATAATTAAGTAAGTAAGCAACTAACTAATTAGTGAACTAGTTAATTAATAATTTAACTAATTAATTAATAAGATTACTTATTAGTTAATGAATAAATGTAAACTAATAAACTAGTCAACTACCTAATTATTTATAATAGTCATAAAATAAAATAAAATTAACCAATTAGTTATAAATATTTAATTTTAATTACAAATGAACTATAATGATATATTAACTAATTTATTGAACTAGTAATAATTTTAAAATTGTAATAATAGAACTAGTAGTTACTCTAGGTTAACAATTTTATTGTAATTAATAACATTAATTGCATTATTATTGTAACTAATTGGTAGTCAAAACTAGCTATTTTATTTCTATTATTCATATTATTATTTCACTTGTCATAGATATTATGAATTATTATAGTATTTATTTATTTATTTTAATAAATTAAAAATAAAATTCAATATGTACATTAGTCCTTTGAAAATAATTTTTGTGTGTGTGTGTGTGAAAATAATGAGACCCAATTAAGGTCTGACTTTTAACTCGAGTAAGGATCTCAAGAAAATCTTATGTGAAAAAACTAGGGTTAGGTGGAGGCATCACATTCCAATGGCCACTTCAAAAAAACCCTAATTTTTTCAATAAAATGCACTTTTCTACATTAGTTTTTCTTCTTGCATTTTTTTCACTTATGTTCACAAAGGTTGGGTGTTGTGCGTGTTGTGTTTTCTAATGTTTTTGTGTTGTTTAGATTTTGGAGTTTGGATCATAGAGTTAAAATTTTCTCTTTTCTCCTTACTTTTTTCTTCACCTTTTTTCATTTTTTTTCTTTGTCCTTTTTGTTTTTTTTTTAGCCTTTTGTTTTATTGCCTTGCCTCACTACCTTGCTTTGCTGCTTGGTTACTATCGCACCTCAAGTACCTTTTGACCCCCCCCATTTGTTGCTTTGCTACCTTGTTGCCTTGCACCTCATTGTCTCATTGCCTTGCTGCTTCATTACTTTGTGTTGGTTGGTACTTCCCTCCTCCCTCCTCCCTCCTCTTTTGTAGGGAGGAGCTTGGAGCTTGGAGAAGCAAGCTATCTAGCAACCACCAAAGAAGGTTTAATTTAATTTTTTTTCTGTTCTTAGTTTTCTTTTGCTAATTAGTTTTTTTAATATTTTATTTATTTATTTATTTATATTCTTGTAATATGTTTGTTTAAAAATGTAATTTTTTTTTTTTGTTGTTAATGTGCATGATATTCATAAACCCAAACAATTTAAAAAAATATATATATCATCATACATTTTTGTAATCTTAATGAGAGAAAAATGAATAATTTTTTCCCCCTAACCTTCAACCCCATTGTTTGTAAATGTTTTTTCCAAATTCATAACCCTTAAACCCATTGTTTTTGTAAACTTTAAACCTTTGTGAATATTTGATTTTTGCTTTCTTTTTTGTTTGTCAAAAAAATTGGAATTGTTTGTTAATAGAGTTTGCTTGAAAATCTTATGCCTTAGCTCTATAAATATTCTTATGAAAATTGCCAATGGAATAATCCTTTGCAAATGAAAATGTTGTAATTGGAAATAATGAGACAATTGAAATCTATATGAATGATGAAATTATGGATCTTGAAAATGTAAGTGTGCAAACAGAAACAAGTAGGAATCCAAAAAATGAGAGAGAAGAACAAATGAAAATAAATGTTTAAAAATTGCATGCAGAAAGAAAAGGTTGGCGACCACATGAAAGATTATCTTTGTGTTGGAGTTTTTATTATGTTAATGATAATGCAGAAATTGACCGTGAGAATACACAAATCATGCATTATATCCTTCGTTATTATGAACCTATAATAGGAATAAATTCGAGAACTCAAGCAAGGAAAGGATTGATTTCTTATTACAAGACAAATGGAATGACTTCTTTAAAAAAAATGTGGATGTAGAGCACATTGTTATTACAAAAATGTTTGAAATAGAAGTAAATTCTTTGTTCAAAGGAAGAGAAGAAAGACAACTAGCAAAAAAAAGAGTGATTGTGTCTAGTGGGTCAAATTCTAAATTTTTTTCTATCAAAGATTCTTTCAAAAAAAATATGTTTCACATAAAGAATTTTTAGAAGACTTGGGTCTTTTGATTGTCAAAAAAAATTTACCAATTCAATTTGTGGAGAACATGTGGTTGAAATGTTTAATTTTTCATTTGTGTCCAAAATTAAATTTCCCTTTTAATTAGAAAGCAATTTTCAAAAGAGATATTGCCAAGGTTAGTTGAGAAAACAAGTTAACAATATGTTCTTTTTGCATTGGCATATTTTTTTTTTTGCAATAGCTAGCTTTGATCTTTAAATGTCTAAGGGAGCTTATGTTATTTTTACATTAGTGATCAATTTTTTGGGCAGTGATTAATAGCCAAAACATGTAACTATTGGTTTGTTTGACGTGACAAAGACTATTAGTCAAGCATTGGCTGGAAGTTTGACAAAGTTATAGGACAAATATGGTTGAAGGAAAAAGATCATTGCTTATGTCAAAGATGAGGGGTCAAATTTCAATGATTGTTGCATTGAAAGTTGTTGTAAACTATGAATTTCTTGGTTTGGAAGAGAATTTTCAAGGCATTTGCTTTGGACATGTTTTTTCAAAAGCATGTTAATATGGCATGTGAGCCATATTAACATAGCCATGTGTGGTAGTTTCAATTTTTAAAAGTTGCATCAAGGATATTTGAGTGTGGTAATGTTATTAAAGGTTTTTAACAACTTCATGTTAGAATAAGGAATGATGAATGCGTAGGGTTGTGTGGGGGGGTTGTTTTTTTCCCGAAATATAATATTGGATGAATAATGTGTTGGGTTAGTTTTTTTTTTCAACAAAAAGCTGGAAATCATAATTTTAGAACCTCAATTGTGTAATTAGGGGTGAGAAATCTTTAGAAAGTTGGGGTTAGAAGTAGACACCAAAATTTGTAATGTTTAACAAAACATTGGTTTTGTTTTGGTACTTAGTGGATAGCAAGGATGTTTGAGATTTATGAAACAATTGAAGGGGTGTCAATGAAAGGTCCAATAGAGATATAATAATCTTCAAGCCTTATAAGCATAAGATTAATTTGAGACAACTTAACGATTAAAAAATAGTGTGATAAGGTGGCAATGGTAGCATGAATTTCATAATGGATGAAACATTTATTCAAATTATGGATAAGCTCAATGAGCAATTGTAATTACATGTTGAATCATGGGCTATGCCATAATGATAATTCATACTTGTAGGAAATTTAGGATGTGTCGAATGGTGTAAACTAAGTAGTCCGCCTTGCTATTAGGAGGTAGTCGACGAATCAAACCGCGTAACCAATGATAGTGTCCAATGTCGGGAATTGAAGACCATGTGAAAATTGAGTGTCTTCAATTTCGTAATAACCTTCATAGACAATTTCAGGTTCATCACCAAAAGTGAGGTTGATTTGCAACAAAATCACCAGGATGCAAATGTTTCGATACATGCGATAATACTAAGTTCAAGGGGGTTCAACTTCAAGATGAGCACACACCTTTCATAGTTTGGGATCTTCATCATGACATCACAAAGATACTATGTCAATGTCAAATTTAGAGATGATTACGAAGGCGGTTCTTCATTCACATATGTAGTTTGAGGCTCATAAGACGTGGCCATATGCAACACCATAATTTCAAGGAAAGGAAAAGAAATCTTCAATCTTCAATCAAATCAGCAATGAATGTGTGGAGGATTTGTTACATTGAAATGTGTGGTTATAATATATAGATCAAGGAAAAGGAAGAAAATGTGCGAGTAATGGCCTAAAACCATGGTAAAGTAAACCTTAAGATCAATGGAAAAAAATGAAGGTCTAAGCAAAATTATTGGGGGGAAAGTGGGAAATGGTGAAAAGGTGTTTTTCCTTTTCCTTTCATTGGCCACCAAACATTAGAACCTTCCATTAACCACTAAATATTGGAACCTTTCATTAGCCACCAAACATTGGAACCTTCCATTGGCCACCGAGTTGGAATCTTCCTTCATTTCCTTCCTTCTCTTTAATTTTAAGGCGAATTCGGATCATTTGAGGCTCTCTTTTTTGGATATAATTTTCGATTTGAATCTTGAGAATACTTGTTCCTATAACTTTCCTTGGGAGGAAAAAAATGATTAGTTTTAGTAGATGGTGGAAAGAGGGAAAATATAGTAGATGATTATAATACTTTTGAAAGAATAGAAGTGAGTACGGATGGTGTTGGGAGCTTGAAATTTTAGAGAAATTTCATAAACCCTTTCGGATTCGGTAGCACAACTTCTTATCAGTTTGGGTGCAAAGCTTAGAATTTGGTAGATACATGCGCCTTGTAGCTAACTTTCTAATGAGCTAAGGCAAGTTAGATTTGAATAGTGTATGTGATAGGAATAATATTTTAAGTGACTGGTGGTTTGTAACCAAGTTGAACTTTCTACCTTTGTAAAACATGTTCGGGTTTGGTAGCACAACTTTTTACTAATTTGGGTATAAAGCTTGGAATTTGGTAAACATATGTGCCTTGTAACTAACTTTCTAATGAGCTAAGGCAAGTTAGATTTGAATAGTGTATGTGATAGGAATAATATTTTAAAAGACTAGAGGTCTGGAACCAAGTTAAACTTTCTACCTTTGTAAAACCTTCTCGGGTTTGGTAGCACATTTTACTAGTTTGGGTATAGAGCTTGGAATTTGGTAGGCAGATGTGCTTTGTAATTAGCTTTTTATTAAGTTAAGACAAGTTAGATTTGAATAACATATGTGATAGCAATAATATTTTAAGTGATTAGAAGTCTGCTGCCAAGTTGAACATGGTGTTGAATCCTTAAAAGTTGGTCTGAATGAGTGACAATTTAACATAAAATTTTAGGATTTGGAGTGTTTGATCTTTGAAAATATATCTATCATAAATTGTAAATGATGCATAGGAAGCAAGCTATTTGGTTTCAACTACAAACACAACTTAACATAAAAAAATACACATTGCATTTTTCCTTCACCGGTAGCATATGTACTTTCGAGTATAGTCACTTCACAAAATCAAGAATAAAGGGATAGAAAGTTGCTTCACATGGCACTACAGAAGAAAAGGTGTGTAAGGATCTAGAACATGTTTCTGTTAAATTTACTCAAATAGATTTGCAAAAGTGTATCATTTGGCTTAAAAAATTTAGAAAGGGAAAGTAAAAATGGAACAAGGTTTGTGTTAAGACTAGCATTCGCCCCAAAAAATTGAACATTCCAATGAAAACCAGGTAGTCTTTTTTGTTTCTTCATTTTTTCAACAATTTACAATTTTTGAAGTTTTAAATTATACATGACAACTAATTTTTTCTATTATTGGTTGTGTTGTAGGTTTGCTAGTAAGGTCATTATGTTTTAAGAAGCCTTATAATTTTGTTTTGCCACTATGCTCTACTATAGCAAATAGATTATTGTGAGAGTCATTGGTTGAATGCCTCCACCTCTAATTTAGTAGCACATTTTTCAAATTATAGTGGATTGTCTTTCTCCAATTGTTTTTGCTTGTGTTCTTAACCAATTTTGTGGATATTGGCTTTTCAGTGATGCTTTACACTTTGCTATTTCCATGAGTTTGAAATTAAAGGAGGAAAACAAAATTATTCCTTCATTTGAAAGGCTAATGGAAGATGATTCCATTATTTCTGGTGAGTTATCTTTGTTGGCCTCTAACATTAGAAAGGTGGTAATAAACGTATTAAATTTTTTCCTTTCATTCTTCAAGAAATATGAAAACAGGAAAGCTCATAATATGATTTTTTTAATGTTAGACTCTAGGTTTAAAAGTCTTTGTATAATATCTTCATTTGTTGCAAGGGAGCAAGGTGATGTTCTTGTTGAGGAATATGATAGAAAAACCTTGTATCTTATGTTGGTGAAATGCCATGAGCATTTGCATTCTTTGGTAAGGTGAAATAAGAATTGTATTGACCAAAATATTTTTTGAGCATGATTACAATTTTGATATTTTTGAGCAAATTGTAAGCACAAGTGAACTAATAAAAGAACTTATGAAGAAGGAGTTGCTGGTTTTTAGGAGATATCAATTAGATGTTAAAGGCATCAAATGTCCTCTTCAATAGTGATAGAAACGTAAAACAATGTTTCCTATATTTGGATTTTTAGCTCGATAGATTTTGGGTGTTGTTGGATCTCAAATTGAAACATAAAGAATTTATTCTTTGGTTGGATTATTTATAACCTTAGGAAATGTTGTTTGCAAACTAAAAATTTAGAGAAGTTGATATTTGTCAACAAAAACTAGCCTAATGATCCGAGAATAGGTTGTAAGTCTCCATCTAACTTATTAGAATTCCTTGAAAGGGATTAGATTTAAAAGAGGAGTTAGAAGAGTTTGAAGGTGAATTTGAAAGGGATGAAGTTGAAGTGTAAAACTTCCATTAATAAAATATTATTTAGTGTTAAAAAGTTATTTGTAACAATGTTTGTAATTTTTTCGTTAGTAAGAAAAATAATAAAATTGAGATTTAAAAAAATCTTAATTTTAATTTTTTGGAATTTTAAAAATAATAATCAATTAATAAGTAATACCTGGTTTGTGAGAATCGACAAAGGAGAACTGACTGTTCTCAAAATTTTGAGATTTGGCATATTGAGAACTAGTTAAATATTTTTTGATACCCTTACCCAACGTAAATTTTAAGGGATAAAGGTGAAAATTGGACCTTTTATAAGTTGTTTTATGAAAACTGGATCCGATGGGTATCATAAAACTGTGATACCCACCCAACATTGGTCAAAATTATAATATTTGTTTGAAGTGCTTTTGTTTCCACCCATTTCATAATTTTAGTATCCACTAAAATGTACTTGTTATTTGTAAATCTCCTTGTTGGTTTGATCAGTTCAATGAAATCCAACCCCCAATTTCATTAAAGGTTCTATTGAAATATTTTGCAAAGAATGCTAAACACCAATCGAAGGTGTGTATCCAAAGTCCACACAAAATGCAATGACCAACTACTTTTTTGTTCACTTATTTCATAAGTGAACGAGGTTAGATTTGAGGAAATACCAAATGCTTACAAACATAACAATAATACTTAACATTTTATTTGTCAATAATGCAAGATGACATTTCACACATATATTTCAAAGCAAGATGCATCAATTGGAATTCTTAGATTTTGATAACCCAAAATTAAACATAACCATTATTTTACATAAGTTTGCCATAGTTGTAAACAGGGAAAGAATATATTCAATCTTCATAAATCTTAGGTCAAAAGCTATGTCAAATCTTGACTTTTAGTTTGTTCCTAATGCACTTCATTCAACATTTGCACATCTTCATCATTAAGTACTTGAATCATAGAGATAGATAAATAATTGGTTAGTTTTTCTATTTACCACACATTTGCATTAATGTTTTTCATGAGTGACTTCGTTGGTCTACTGACATTGTAGATCTGTGTTGTATATGTCTTGTACATATAACTCATTAAAAAAACCCAAATTTTGGCTCTCCTTAACTTTAGTGCTATCATTGATTATCAAAATAAATGATTTTTGAGGACCTATCATGGATAAAACACCATGATTTCAATGGTGCCTAACTCCTTACAATGATTCTCTCTTTACACAAACCTTGAACAATACAAACAAATGCAACTTGCAAGGAGATTGGAAAAGGGTTAATATCCTCAACCATGTTTGTTGGTCCCACTTTCGATGGAGAAAACATCCAATCTTCTCTCTTCCAACATTTGATATGACACCAAAATTGCAAAATTTATCACATGTTCCCAAATTTAACTTAAAAAAAAATCATGATCACAAAACTTACACCTACTATAAATGATGATGGTGAGACAAGGAGGTGCATCAATATGATTGTAATGGATACATTTGTATTTACTACCAACAACATCATATTCGATATAAGACCCTCAAAGGATGCTCATTGTTTGTTGCATATACATCATAATTAGGGTTGTCAGCAGGAGTCAACCTTAAAGACTTCCAAAATGGGCAAATCCCAATAATTTTTTGGTCTGGTCCAAGGCAAGGTCTAGTTTGGCGATGTCAGTGAAATGGAAACTATGGAGTGGAAACTATGGAGCTGGCAGCACAGCCATGTACAAGGTGATGATGACAATCAATGCAAAGAACAAGGTCAATGAGATGGTGGGCATAACAAGGTGGGAAGGGCAATAGGAACAACTAGAGAAATGATGGAACAATTGGGGATGATGGCAGTGATGTTGGGAGTAGCTGCGTTGATGGTGAGTAGTCCGCCTCTGGTGAGTCCATATTCCAGTAGCCAATGGTAACTACTCTACTTGCAAGTCTGCCCAAAAACCATTTTCTTGTGATGGAGGACTACGCAAAATCCATTGGTCAGTGAAGGTCCTTTGCACAAGTCTAAGGTAGCTCAATCCGCTTCCATACCATATTGTTTAAACATCAAGCAGATATCAGTAAGCACAAACTGGAAAGAAAATGAAAACAAAGAGAAGAAACAGCAGAGCCCAATGCCAACCTACAAGAACTCAAAAAACCCGAACCCTAACTACTCAGCCAACCCTGCCAGAGTGAACAGAGACAATCAATCCTGCCTGTGTGAATACACAGCAAGCTGTTGCGAGGTCAAGTTGCTCAAGCTAGATTGCACAACTCAAGTTGCAACCTTGTGAGGTGGACTAGATTGCAGATATGCCAAGAAAACAAATGTAAGGATTTGCAATGGTAGGCGTCTTTTGGAATTGTAATATTTGTATTGCATTAATTTTCAATTGTTGTAGATCTGAAATTTGAAAATAAAGTTTTTTGTGTAGATTTGGCAGAGGAGGAGTTGGAAATGAAGGAAGCTCCAGTTATCTGTGGTCTAGGACTCTCATGGTTTGAGACTTTGTGAATGACACCCATAGGGTTAAGATTGCATTCCGTCTTGTCACAATCTTTTGTATGTACAGATTGACATTATTGTTCCTTCAAGTGAGCTTGTGGAGTTTTTTCTTCAATTTCATTTAAACTAGTGTGGCCTGTGCCGTTGACCCAAGAGTTACCACTTCCTCAACTGATTTTTCCTTCCAAAACCTGGTTTTTTCGAATTTATTTGAATTTATTTGAAATCACTTAAAAATTAGTATCTCCTACATTCTGAATCCGAATCTTACCAAATAAATTCCATTAAATCCTTCTCATCAAGATCTTTCCAACAAAACCAAAGGCACATTCCAATTCCTCTGAAAATTTCAGCTACGATTTAATTTAATTTTCAGTGAAGAAATCATTCAATATTCAAGGACTCTTGCACCACCAGTCCAAACGTCATGGAACCAAGCCCATGCACCCCTCTCATCGAGAGATTTCCAAAGACACCAAGAACACGATCTGAAGCATCCCAGTTTGGTGGATCTCATAACTACAAAAAACAAAACAAACTACAGTTCTTCATAGATAGATGTCTTCTTTCTACAAGATACTGGTTGTGATGAAAAGAGGAGGATTACAAGCTGGCTCAACATAGCTGGTACTGATGTTGTTATGATTTTGGTGGGGTTGGGGGTAGAGTTCAGCGTGGCACAAAAGTCTGATTGTGGCTTCCTTCATTCTCCACTGTAACCCCCATCAAGGTCATGGTACAGTATCTTAGTATGGTGTCCATTGTATTGTTGCTGGGTAATGCTTAAGGCCATGGGCACTATTGGAATGAGGGCCTGCACAAGGCTGCCCAGAGCTGAAGACGCTACATGGCATAAAAATTGACAATTTTTTTAGTTTAAAAATGAAATCCTGTGATGCCCATGGGTTCTTCTGTGCTGTAAGCATTCCTCCAAATACACTATGAATCTTGTGGGAGGTTTTTCTGAGTGGATACTGGATACCCAACAATCACTAGGATCCTTTTGTGATTCTATGAATCAAGCAGATCTCCCAACCTCTCTCCACAGCATTTTGGGTAGAAAATGCAGGCAGGCTAGATCTGTCATGAGCCTAAACCCTAAACCCAAATTTAACTGACCCAAATGAATCACTGACTGGGACTTACTGAAAAAAGGGCCCACAGCACTGAAACAAAAACAGGATGTTAAGGCTGCTCCATGCTCCCTCGACCACCACCACCCCCCATCACTCTTGTAGCATGAACAACCCTGCAGACAGCAACCTATGTAAAGTACGCTACTTTGTGTGTTGTCCTGCTTCTATATTCAACACCATTGTTTGTTTGCAGATCAGAACTAGGACCCCCATTGGTTAGCTACATAAAAAATTACCACAAATCATAGACAACCTGTGGTGATCTGCCTGGACATATAAAGGCTTTGGCAAATTTCATATATGTAAGGCCTCTTCAACCACCCATTATGCAACATGCTGTGGCAACTTTTGCAAGCACTGGAACCAAGATTGTGTTCCTTTCTGGCAGTCCCACCTTCCTGAACACTTGTGGTATAACCTATCCTAAGGAGCGGTCAATCATACATGACACTTAATCTGGACTCACATGGATATTGACTTGCTCTTCTTACACCATAGAATGTGGGTGTGGTGGGTGTCAAGTTTTGTTTTGGAAATGGGTTTCCCCAGGAAGATTTGGAACAGAGTGGCAGGATATGAACTTTGAGACCTGCTTTCTTTTCTCTGGGTTGGCAAGCCCCATTCATCAGGCCTATCAACTAACCCAAGGAATAAGCACACAATTGGCTTTTTCACATAGAGCTTGATTGAGGCTTCTTAAATTGATCTTGGTCCAGTGTTTTTAAACTATCATCATTGTCAGTTCTTTAATCACAAGGCACCTTAAGAGTTTTTAAAATAAGCTTCTCACAATAAAAATTGGTTTTATGTGTTTATATATGCAATGCACAATCAAAGGTGAAAATCAAAAAAGGAGGAAAAATGGATCCTCCCGAAAGCAAATGTTCATTGTATTAAAACAATGTTCCAAGTTACAACCTTCACAATGAGAGAGAAAAAAAACATCCAAGTTCATAAGTCTATGAACTTCAGAAGTTGGAGTAATTCCTATTATTTTTGTAGTTTGCTACAATGTTGGGTGGGTATCTGCTTTTGTGGGTAAGACCTGCCAGTTTTGGTTCTGGTGTGTAAGAATTGAACTAAGAAAAATCAGAACAAGAACCAGAGACTAATTTTATTTTCTTAAAGAACCATACAGGAAACTGGAACTAGAATCAAGATTTTTGAAAAAAATATATTGAAAAAAATATCAACTAGAATGAAAGGTTAATCAACATTTTATTGCTAGTTTCAGTCCAGGTTAGAAAAAACCAGACTGAAATCAGTTATAATTTTCAATTCAGAACCATAACTAGAGTTCTTTCATAAAAGGAAAGAACTGCTCAACACTGGTTCACTACTACTGCAACTACTTAGTTAGTGCTAAATGAAAGTCATAAGCTGACAATTATTAGAATGTAACATGTCTTATCACATATGGTTTCAGGTTCAAAAAGCCTTCATTCACACAATGATATGGATGAAAGCATAGTGTGATGGTTCACCTTTGGCACATTCAAAGTCCATATGTGAGTTCACAACTTTCGCAATCTTTTTGTTGCCTCTTTTACAATTCTAAGTCTTAGCCTTATTCTTTCAAACAATATAACTTTTTTCAAAATGATTTAATCACTTTGATTTATTATATATATATATATAAGTCTAGTAGAATGATTAATATCAATGTGGATTTTTTTTCATTTCATTTATTTATTTTATTTTTAAATTGTAATTATGTTTGAACAAGGAAATTGTTAGATGTGCATTGTGCCTTAGATTTTATGGAATGAAATCATTGACTTTACACTATTTTTCATATTGATAATACCAACATGTTGTTCTTATTCCTCATTCTAATGCCTCATTTCTATGTCAATTATGATCTTTTCAATAAATTTAATTTCTAAGTGCACATGTGAAAAAAAAAAATCTTAAATATTGATTTATGAATGTTATATATAATATTTCCATTATTCATGTGATGGAAATGATTTTTAAAAATATATATTTCCATTGAAACAAAGTCCACATAATTTGTTACAAGACGAATATGTAAATTTAAGAATAATAAAGATATTATGTAATCATTTTAATTCATTAAAAAATGGTTTATGCATTACATTACACATGTAAATTATCACACATATCTAAATTCAAACCATAAAAGATTCAATACAATTATTGTATGACATTCTATTCCATTTCATCACTTGTAAAAAAATGGTTGTGACATCCATTTTGACCTAGTGCACCTTGCTTTCATACATATATCCAACCATTATTTCATCTTTTATAGCACCCAACTATCATCACAAGACAAAATATGTCTTTCAATCACTCAACTCTAATCACAAGAATTTTCTAAAGCACCCAACTCCCATCAAAAGAGCTTTCAACACCCATCTTTCATTATCAAATGTCTTACATATGCCCAACTCTCACTAGAAAACAACTTTTGCACTTTGAAATCAAACATTAAAATATAAACTACTTGCAAAGTCCAATAGTTGTCCCACTACAAAAACCCCAAAATTGATAACAATTTTCTTCCCAAGATAATTGCCAACAACCTCAACCCTCAGACTTTTTCTAATAGTTATAAGATTTTATCCATAAACAATAGTGCATTGGGAACATACAAGGCCCAACACTAACAATGTGCCTACTATATAAACCCCTCCTAAATTACTCAAAATCTTCTACAATATAAAGTTCATTGAAAAGTTTTCCTCCCTTGATGCATTTCTAACCAATAATCCTGACACTTGCACATTTCATCATCTTGAAGCATATCATCAAACATACTTGTAAATGTCATAAAATCATATCTAATATTTTGTCACATCGACCAAATCTAATCCAACATCAACACAAACATTAGTCACATTGACTTGTCTTCAATTGCACATCATTGCCATACACCCAAAAGTTGTTAACACTTGCACATTACAAAAAAAAACAACAAGTCTGCCATGAAAGATTTAAATTCACAATGTTCTTTTCACAAAGTTAGACAAGTGGCTCACAAACATCTTGCAATTATTCACACTCCACTTCATCCCTAAACTCAACATCAAGGTTTTCTATCAAAATTGATTATGTCTTGAATGAGGGCTTGCAAAATCAATAGGGTCCAAGCATTCAATTTGTGAGTCAAGTATCAATTGGTCAAGACGGTTAGTTTGAAGATGACGTCTATAAAGTGCAATGAGGGGTTCGATGATCGGAAAAATGCTTTCCACATCAATTTGGCCTAATTGGAATATCCATGACTTGTATTGGTAAAATAACAATGGTGAGAAACTTGTTTTTTCTGTGCCCAGTAGGGTCAGCCTTTGCAATTATTTACATCAATGAATTAATGCCAAAATTCATGAGGTTCTTTTGACACAATATATTTCAAATTATTTAATTTTTTTCCATGTCGTGAAATAAATCATCAAAATCTACATGTGTGTCTTACACTAAGGTCTTTAGGTGCATTAAGCATCAACAACTTGTAACATTCCACCAATAAAAGGAGTAGCAATTGTTCATTATATTCAACAACCAAAATTGATGCTTTTTCACATACTATGTGATTGTCAACTACACACATGTTCTTAATACCTAGGATCCAATAAGTCAAAATTAAAATGTTATGACCTATCTTTTTATGAAATGCATTCCAAAAGGAGATGAAAGGAAAAAAGACTTCTAACACTTTGCATTTCATTCAAACCATCAATTTTAGTTCTATTTCTTCATAAAAAGATTTCCCTTCAAATCAGCAAAGTTGTTAAAACTAATCCACTTTGCAAGTTTTCCATTGATCTTTTAACATGTTGAAATGATGAATTAAAAGGTATTTCCAAGGGGCCAATGTTCACAACTCTAATTCAAAACATAGTTAATCATGACAAGTTTAGACATCACCATAAGTTTAAAAATCACCCAAGTCCTTGGAGAAAGCACATAACTTTGCAATGCCATGGTCTATTAACTAGAACAAAATGTAGTGGTTGTCTAGAATTTTAGTGCATCTTGGAACAACAACATTTGGTTAGCAAACTTGAAATTAAAAACCAAAAAAAATAAAATCACAAATTAAAAATATCAACCATTTACAACAATGTTGAACAACAAAATTCAACATAATTTTAGTAGGGTTCAATTAAAAAGGAAAAAATGAAAAAATAATTTGTATCTTGTTTTCATCAGCGTGTCGAACTTTTTAGGTCTCAATCCAAAATCCACACAAGCTTTTCCCAAGCTTGCCACCCCTTGCCCAATTTTTTTGGACAAAATAATGAATTTTTGAACATCAACTTGAATAGACTTTATAGATGCATACTTGAAGCCATGAGTTATTTTGTTATTGAAAGTAATTCATATTAACAAATTAAATAATGCATGTTCAAACTAGGACCCATCAAATGGTTCAAACATGACCAATGGTGACATGCTTGAGCTCCTAGTTACTCAACTTTAAATTAACCACAACAACAAATACAACATGTGCAAACAATGTTGACATCCAAATATAGAAAGTGCAAGTGGTTGACAAATAGGTTGATGGTGTAGGTTGCACATGGAGTGCCAACATTTTTTCTATCAAGGTAGGGATAAATTTTTCAATAATATCCAAGATGGAAACACAATTTTCAAACACAGTCTATATGCTAGTTGATTCACCCCAAGCTCATCCCAAGGCATCAATGTAAGTCCTTCAAATGACAACAATGAAAAGAAAGAATTTGAAAAATATTCTTTGATTCCACGCATTAGGGCAAGAAGAATGTTAAAAAGCTCTAAGATAGGACTAGGACAAATGACATTCATGAACACCTTTTGGTCAATTCATTTGCACATGCTTGACAATGCATGTGGTTAGTACAAATAGAGTCAAATAGAGTCACAAATTTATCTTGGATTCATCCTAAGTCCTCCCGTAACTCAAACTTGAGAGGAAACACCACCTTAACTACCACCTTTTTTCCCCCTTACCTTCCTTTCTTTTCTCTCTTCCTACACACCATTTGCCCCTTCCCTCTTTTTTATTTCTTTCTTTGTTGAACCCACTTTTATAATCGTTCTCTTGAATCTTTTGGAGACAGAAGTTTTAAAAAATGCAAAATGCATATGTAGAAAATATTGTGTATTACGTTCATTTGTTCATTCTAGCTCCAACAAATAATTAAGATTTATAAAGAAATGAGGATATCTGCACATCTTGATGTCATTGAAGATTATGAGTTTTAAGCAAAAATGAGATTATTGCACCACAATGTACATTTGCATAGCCTCAGGCAATGAAAATAGTATACATGGGTGTGTAAATGTATTCCAAAAATATATGCATGCATGTCATGCAAGTGTAAATGTAAAACCCAAAATATGCCTAGTGAAAAGTGTAAGCCCAAAGCCTTGGGCACATAAGTGTAAATGATTTACACTTACATCATTTTACATTATGTGTTACATGGCCATTTGGACTTACATGATTTTACAAAACCCCAAACAGTTTTGGTTGATTCCAAACAGATAACATACCATCCTCAGACTAAAGGAGGGACTTGAAGTTCTTCAAATTTAGCTTTGCCCAGGTTCAATATAGGAAGCCCATTGGAGGCCTCACTCAAGAAGGTGAAGGTACCCCTGTAGGTGCTGGTTCCTCCTGGCAGGTATAGGCATGAGCATCAAAGCCTAAATAAAACACTCCTGCCCAATTCGACTAGCCCTAGGTGATTTGCTATATTTCTTCTGGCTTTTCTAATTACAATGCATTTACCAAGTATGTATCAAGCTACAGGCATAAGCAGATAAGCTTGCTCTGCAGATGTAACCGACATAATTGAGTGACCCAGATGCATAAGTGAAGGATTACTTCTGAGTCCTGACCTAAGAATGATTTATCAGTATCTAGCTCGGTTATAAACAACATACATGATCAGGGTATGCACAGCTAGGTAGGAAAGAACTCGTACATTGCACCTCTCTAATGATTCCAAAGTCTTACACCATTGGATAGCATGTTTCCTGGGACATTCAATTTATGCTTTGGTTTCCAAATTTGTAGATGGGTTATTGAGAAAATGATCAGAGATTGATCTGGCAAGAGTCAAATTTTATTATTGGAGCAACTCATATTTTGCAGACTGAAACCATTGATGAGTAGTCTGCAGCTTTTGAACTGGTGGTGTCCGTTCCCAGTAGAAGTAAATGATCAGTTGAAGAAGAAGCACAAAAAATGTCTCAGAAAATGTTCCCTGGAAGTGGTTTATGTACCAAGCACGATTTCATAATAGAAAGGGGACTTTTGGCTTTGTGTGGGTTGTGGCTACTGGTGTTGTGCGGTTATCATAAATACGAAAAGACATAAGCGGTTATCAGGGCGGTTTTTAGGGTTCATAAACCATGGTTCTTAAAAAAAATTTGATTCTGGTATGTTGCCAGGGTTCTAAAACAAAATTGGCTTATTGAGGTTTTTGAAATAACTGGTAGAGGCTTGAAGCACCCATCTTGCCACCACCCAATTTCCAAAACCATTTCTTTCATGGGTAGTGGTTGTGGAGCTCCAATTTTACTTTGCAAAAAAAATCTCATGATATCGCATGGGTACTTGGTGGTATCCCATTGGGTATGGCGAGAAAAAACGACAGTGGCCATTCCGTTTTAGAAAAGCCTGCAAGGCTTCATTTCAGAAGGTGATAGTACTAGTTTAATTCAGGTGTTAGTTCACAGTGGTCCCTTTATCCTTACCTGCTTTGGAAAGAATTTAAAAGTTCATCTATTATTACTCACTTGATAAATTAAAATTCATACATCTGCCCAACATTGAAAAAAACTGGTGGATTATAGATAAACTTACGCTTCACATGGCTTCACACTAACTGTGACAATCAATTAGTTTTTTATCTTTTTTTATGTTCACATGTATGGTTTTCAACAGTTCATCATTATTTACGTCAATCTCAAATTTAATTTAATTTAAATTAACATAAATACCATGGACAATGAAAAAACACATATTAATTTATTTTTTCATATTCATGTGGGTAACTTGGTTGGTGAGGAAAATAAATGAAATAGCTATTAAAGAAAAGAGATAATTATTAAAAAAAGGAGTGAGATAATTAAACTTGAAAGTCAGACACGTACGAATTGTCCGTAGAACTATTCAGGGACAACCATATGATAAGAATTGTCTCTAAAATTGTCCAGAACAACCATTCAATAGAAATTGTGTCTGGAATTGTTCAGGGATGACCATGCAATAGATTCCAAAAAATCACTCATATATACCTGTCATGACCATACCATACATTCCAAAAACTCACTCAAATACACCTGTCAAACACTGCAAAAACTCATGAATTACAAATAAATAGATGATAGGATCCAGTAGAGTTTTCCTTTAAGTCATCCTGTCTTCACCCTGTCTTTGGGCCTCTTTTCACCCCTTATCCCCTGTTTGAGTGAAGTCCGCAAAGTAAGGAAGTTTTATTAAAAAATTGGGTATGAAATGCTGGAACTCAGCATTTAATGCACAAGGTTCGAGGTAATTATAGTAGTTGTACGTGCAAGAGCAGTGAAAATATATGTAGCAGCAGTGAGGCACTCAGGAAAAAGGAAAGAGGGGTCAAAACCGGATGAAATTCAGTTCGGCACGAAAAATGGTGCATTTCTGAGTTTCACCCCCTTTCGAAGGCTATTGTACTTTTTTTGCAGGTTTTTTTTTATCTCACACCCAGTTTTGAACCAAACTCAGGGTTGTGGTGCTGTGTTTTCCTGGCTTTACGGAATACTCTAATGTTTGTTGGAGTCTGGACTCCCACCATCTGTGCAGCAGGAGTCAAACTCTACTAGAGAGATACCAGCCAGTGGTCAACAAGGCATATCCATACTCCATACCCTCTGTAATGTGGCAGCAAATAAGAGACTGATGATATTGATGATGGAGGGCAGGAAGGTTATGAGTGCAAGCAAGCAAGCTATTATAATAATAATAAGTGAACCTGAGCACTGACTGCAGCTACAGCACCACTCTCCAAACATCAATGCTAACCATCTCTGACGCTTTTGTCATGATCTGTGTCAGTACTTTTGCCAGAGTCTTGATATATGTCATGTAGCGCCGACAGGCATGTCAGATCGCCTTGAATGTAGATGCCAGGCATTGTAAAGGCTGCAAAAATATATACCCATTTCTGCCTCATAATGGTGGACCTCGGTCTGTGGGCCTCCTTTGCTTTTTTTTCTCTTTTTTTTGTTGTTGTTGTTGTTGTTGCATTCTGTGGCAGCTTTTCTCCTGAGAAACTCCTGACCCTAGTAAGCCTATCTGTATGTTTGTCTCTCGCGCTCTTTTGTCGCCGTAACTCCCTATGCCACCATCATGGGCCTCATGATGATGCCTGTCCTGTCGTCCTGTCGTCCTGAACCTTCCCAGGCTGCAAAGCTGCAGCAACCTCTGTGTGATTTGTGAATGTCTAACTTCACCTTTGTGGTTGTTCGCATGATTTCTTGTCCATTGCACAGGCGCTGCTGATCAATTACAAAAAGAACCACCACCACCACCACTACCTTACAAGGCCTTTCTTCACCAACTGATGATTCAATCTCATCCCTGCCACCGGCGTTTGCTCCGGCCCTGATCCTGTACTAGGTAGGGTCTGGAATTTGGGAGTTGGTACTGGGATTGAAAGTGCTCTGGCATCTTGAATCACTGCAAGTGTGAAGTCTTGCACTGACCAAGGCAGAAATTCTCTTTGTTATTTTGGGGATCTGCACTTTGAAGTGCCATTTCTTGCTCCAGGTTTGTGCGGGTAGGTTTTGCTAAATATCCCTCTAATTGGGTGCTCTTTTTTCTGGTGCGTAAAAGCCTGCCCTAAATTTTGTAGTGTATTTAGCTGATCATTGTCAGGGACAAGAACTCAGCAAGGATCTTCTGAAATGGAAGAAATCTTCCACAGTGGAAGCTCACGCCCCCTGAAAATCAGGGCAGGTCTTTCACAATGGAGAAGGGTAGGGCCCTTGGTCGGTCCTTGTTTTTTGGAGCCTGTCACAATGGGGCTACCACCCTTGTGCCCAGGCAGGCACCTTTGAAACAAGGAAGGGCATCCGGCCCTACTGTTCTCCTGTACAAAAACTCTGACCATCGATTTGAATCAATCTTAACCATAGAATTGATGGAGCTCCTTGGTTGTTCAGGGCATAATATCAGACCCGTTTATGTTTTGATGTCACCCTGTTTCGTTGTCGTGCTGCTCTAAACATTAGCCCTAACCTCTAGATGGGTACGCTAATACCTGCTGCGGACTTTTCAAATGATCCAAGGCCTTGTCATCTCGGATTATCATCTCTTGTCTTTCGTTCTAACTGCAAATTTCACCTAATTCAAGTACATAGTGCGTCGTAACCAATGCCTTGGGCTCCCTTCCTCGAACCCTCACTCGTTGACACCTATGTAACTCGTGAGAATGTCAAACTGGAAGTCGAACCCAGCCCAACACTTAGACTCACAACCCAAGTCACCACAAGGCCGCCCCATGGTGGTCTGGACTTGGGCCCTGACTAGGTGAACCTTACACTTGAGGGTTTGCCTAGAAGAGCATGTCACATAATGCCTTGACGGTATGGCCTTCTTCCCCTTCACAAATTGGTATACAAATTGGTCAATATGGTTATAGGTGACCTCAATTTCCCAGGAGAAGATGCTTCTGTGTGGACTCCAGTCACAAAGTAGCAACAAATAACTGGATACAAAACTGTGGAAAAAGTCTTATTTTCATGAATTCTGAATAAGGCTGTGCTTTAATTTGGTGGAGACTCACCCCCTCAATAACAATAGTGGCCGCTGTGTTCTTGGCACAAGATATTAAACCTCCTGACAGGTCACCCATCCCAAATGCTATTCTAGTCCAATTCAGCTCAACTTCAAAGTTTTTATGGAACCCATACAACCATTTTTAAGTTTTAAACTAATTTTCAATGACAAAAATCAATCTATATTACATAACTTTTGCTTTGTTGGTCCAAAAATTGTGAAACAACAAATGTGCATACTACCTCGTTTAAAGTTTTGTTTGACAATAGCAAAAGTGGAGCAGGAGGCCCCATGGTTTGGGAGGGTCACATCCAAACCAACAAAACAAGGGATGTGTCACACTGTGGCCTTGCCATTTACATTAAAAAGTATCTTTAGGCAAAAGAAGAATTATGGAAACTTAAATATTTCACCATGCAAAAATATAAGCTTCAAAAAAATCCTCTGAAAGAAACCAAAATCCTTTAAGATATCATAACTCTGTAACTAATCTCAAGTTTCAACACAAGCCAAAATATCATCTTTCAAAAATCCTCATATAAAAATAGACCTACTACCTAGGGGCCAAAATCCCTTAAGCTACTATACTCTATTATGAATCTAAACACAGTATCCTTGCCTTGGTAGGCAAAGCCAACAAACATACTAATGAATATACGTATTCAAGTGAAGAGAGGAGAAGCAACCTCTTAATGCAAATAATTGTATGGCTAATCAACAATTGACTTATGTAAGAATATGGGCTACTAATGGAGAGAGCGGAGAACCTGCTGTGGCTGTTTCTTCCATAACTAGCTTTACAAGTGGTCAATTGAAGCTTTGTCATGGGTTCTTAAAAGGTGGAACTCAGCTCATTTTAGTCTTTATGTACTTTGTATACATACATTTGGTTGAAATAAATCACCAAATTAGAAAACACTTTAACACACATTTCCATGTTTAACCACAAACAGAATTGTCAAATCTGATTCTGTGTTTCTTTCAATCTTTGACAAGAAGTAGGATATGCAATTTAATGGGTCTACATCTTGCTACCCAATTTGGAAAAGGGGGTTGTTCTTTCTTAACAAGGACATATCTGCTGGGATCCAAAATCAACACCTGAGAGCTTCTAACTTCTAACCCTGCATCTTTCATTGTGTCACAGATGTGGATCATATAACATGGACATTTTTGTAGGATAGGGTTCAATGTGTTGAAAGATGGCCACTGGCACATTAGAAACATCATTCCGTAGCAGATTGGAAGCCCTCATGGGGTGGGCACCAACCACATCTCCCAAATTTCAAAATCCAAGACATTATGGAACAATGAAGATGTTAACGACAAATTGTGTATGGAATGGGGAAACATAAGTTTGTATACAAGTAAAATGTTTGGGTTGTAATATCACATGAAGAAAACTTGTAAATCGTGAAATTCCACATCCAATCTTGTGGTTATTGAATCTTGACAAGGCTGCACAAAGAAAATATTTCTTGATCTTAGGATCTACCCTCCCTTGCTTCAACCCGCATTGCTTCATATCTGAAATTTGTTGACGATTTACTAGAACAACAAGTTGCCTAAGGATCTACTAAAGGGTTTAGATTACTATTTTTGAAATTGGTTTTTCAATTCATATTAATGTATTCTTGATTAACAATTGTATTTCCCTCATTTTCTAGCCAAGTTTTATGGTAAAAAAAGGGGCAAGAGACCCTTCAACTTGTGCCAACCATTTGCTTTCACATCAATCAATTAGGAGTAAGGACCAGTGTTGGGTGGTTCTTGACTTTTATAAAGAGCATCCGTTCTAAAATAAATAAATTATAACAGTTTCGGGCATGGTTCTTCAAGAAAACAAGATCTTGGTTCCAGTTCTAGGCTAGATTCTTTTTAAAACAACAAAATCTCAGTTTCGGTTCTAAAAATCAGACTCGGTTTCAGTCTGGTTTTGGGTAACTTGGACCAATATCAATGGTTAACTGCTAGTTAATCTCCAATTCACCCCCATTTAGCCCCCAATTATAATCCTTTGTTTCAAAAGAATTTGTTGTTTTCAAAAACCCCATTTCAGCTCTAATTTCATTGCAGGTATTAGAGCGATTCTTAGGGTTTGTAACCATTGCAAAGTATACTTTTTACGTGAAATGATCTTTATGGACATATAAATTCATACCTTAAAAATAAAAAATGCATTTCAAGAAGCTAATTAAAATTAGAAGTTCAAAACAATGATGAAATTCATATTCAAGAGGTATTACAAAAAAGAATATAAAAGATATCATGAAAGTAATTATGAAGAGATGATCCTCTTCTCAAACTAACTTCCTTGTATAGGTTTATGGTCTACTAGTAACCTAACCACTAATTACCTGACACTATCTAGTATAATAGCTAACAATATAACTACTAATATAACCAATATTTTAACCATTAGCTAATTCAAATTCTTACTATTAATTATCTATTTCAGGCACATTGTTAATTTTTATTGTAGAAATATAACATTACCTGGCACCTAACAATCAATATCCACGTGTTGATAAGTACAACTAACTAATATTTACAAAATTACCAATGTAACAATTATGAAAATACAACATGTATAATTGATTATCATATATAAAAGGATTGATTTAGAATTGATAGAAGTATGGCCCAATTGATTACCACATATTAAAACACCAATTTAACACATTTAAAGGTTGGTAATATGCATGGTTTTCAAAAATTATTGAAGGCCTAATTTGGACATATAATCATAATAATCAAAAAAATCAAATAACCACTCAGAAAATTGTTGGTTTTTAATTCTTTCATGAATCCTAACAATTATTTTTATATTCAAATACCCAAACCAAAAGTTCTTTGATTATGTATTTTTCCAAATACTCAAATCTAATGACTATTAAAAACCCAAAGAACCACCCATTATTGTAGATTTTGCTTGAGTAGCCTCAATCATTCACCCATATAAATTCTGCAAAATTTAAAAAGGAAAATAAAAGTCCTAATGAGATGCAAATGTGCTTTCCTCCAAGGGAAAATCATTGTTTCATGGTAAGGTAAGCATGCCCAAATAGTAAACACCTCAATAATGCATGAATGAACCAATTAGCAAACAAAGATGCACTAGTCAATGTTCAAATCTAACCTTATGGCCAAATGCATAGTTTTGGCATATTGTATTTGTTTTCTTTTTCCTACATTCAACCAAGGATAATATTTATGTGTTTGATTATGGGTGTGAATTAGGACATTCATAAAAGAAAATTGCATTGTTATCTAAAGGTAGTGTTTTGTGATAAGAGGTGAGTTCACACATTCCAATGCACACAATTGATTATACATTTGTTAAAATCCTAATTTGGATGGTGTTTTTTAATGTTTGGTTAAAATTAATGCTACTTAGACCAATTATAAATATTTTACAACTAATTACAGAAAAGTAATGTTTGGTGATGAAAATTGACATGTCACATTCAACAAAATAAAACAATTCTATAATGATTTGAGACCCTAATTATTTTACAATCTAGATTTTAGACCTAAAGCATTGAAGGTGCATTTATGCATTTTACAACAATTCACCCTAAGATGCAAAAGGTACATTGCTCACTTTGGATAAGTTATAATTGTGAACACATATATGAACAACCTAAGGAACATCAAATATATTGATGTCAATCTTGATCATTTTGTATTTGTTGTGAAAATAAAACAAGATAGTCACAAGTTAATGGGGCAAGCTAAATATAATTGACAAACAACTCATTCTCTTTTGTTCCTAGCTTTCATAACCAACAAGTGTGTTAGATGAGTTCTCCAAGCTCTTTACAGATTTTAGTTCCTAGTGAAACAATGTCGAAACCTAAAATTGAAAAGTTGAAATTAGATGTGAAAGTAGAGAATGGATTTAATGAAATAGGAACCTCCTACATAGAGAAGGTTTACAATGAAAACTTCAACAAGTTTTTGTAAAAGTATCAAGTTTAACAATTTGTAGTTCCACAAGTAACAAGGACCACAAAGAGAGTTGGCTTTTACAAATTTTAGCATGTTATAATGCATCGGACCTTGATATTCACACCCATAGCCCACACATCAACAATAAACATGAATTTAATGGGGAAAGACTTTTCAAATTTTCATAATTTCAAAAAAAAACTATGAATTTCCTATTACATGTAACAACTCGAGAGAAAGATGGCAAAGCTTATTCAAACCATACCTACACCATTTCAAAATGGTATAGTTGGAAACAATTGATGGTATTAGGGTATTTGCAAGTTAAAGTGTCCATAAAAGGATGAAATGGGATAATTTTTTCTACACATTTGTGGATTATAATGTGTCTTTAATGAATTGGTCTTTTAATTTCATGAAAATATTTTTGCCATCAACATTATACCTTAGGAAGCATTAAATGGTGGCACCTAATGATCTTTTGGAAAATACAATTTTTTTTTGCTTTGAAAATTGAGCATTTAACAATTCTATGTTTGTAGCCTTATAAAAATACATTACAAAAGCACTTTAAAGGAATCCTATCTTTCCTTTTTTGGTCCATTCTAGTTTGTACACATTAGTTTATGCATAAATCTCTTGAATTGATTATATTCATAGATTGTGGAAGGACTTCAAGTCCATAAATCACAAGGTTTAACCAACTGGTCCCACCATTCATTTTACCAAAATTTGCAAACATTGTACACTTAGTGTAATTACAATGTAGGTCACATTAAAACTCAAATGAAAGATGAATTTAAGCAAGTTGACAATTAGGCATTTGTGGCTTAATCAAGCAAGGTTCAAATCAAATTTACAACACCATCCTTAAGTCCTAAAAATAGTTGAATTTGCCTATGTTGTTGATTCACCTTATAAGGATTTGTCAACATTATATATTTTCAAGGCTAAAAAGATTGTAGAATAACTACGGGGTGAATGCAAAGTATGGTGGCTCACTTTTGGTATCACAATGTCGTTTTTTGCTTGGTACCCCTTATTCAAAGGCATATGGTGAGTAATATATTTTTAAACCTATTTACTGGTAATTGAATACAAACTAACAACTTTATTAAGAAAATATTTGTGTAGTTGCTTATTGATAAAAAGTTCATATGCTAGTAGGAATGGACTTTTGTAGTTCAAAATTATGGACTGGTTAGTGGATTGGAATACTAGAAAATTGAAAGGTTCATCTTAAATTTTTATTCAAAATTATGTGTAGTGACTTAGCATATGAATTAGAATGAAATAATACACTTTTATGTGAGAATTTTCCTTAAAAATCTAGCCAAATTCTACTTATGAACTTTTGAATGCCCTAAATTAATTCATATTTTCATAAGTCCATAACATTGTTGTTTTTCATTCATTTTCAAAAAAAATTTCAAAGGTGCATATATTTGGAATCTCTACTTGGGCTCCTATTAATATGGACTTGATTTTTTTTAATACATGGACTTTATTACCATTTAACCATGGTACCACAAAAAATTAAAAAATTAACACTAGAATGTGGACTTTTGTGGAATACAAGAATTTAAAAAAATGAGTCACCATACTGTGCATTTACCCCTACATTAGATTTCAGAAATGAGGGACATGTGTATGGCCATGTGCAAAAAAAGGTTTAAATGATGTCATCATTGTTCAAAAACTTCCTATTTAAATATATATATTAGATGCCATTTTTCAAACCAATCAAACTCTTTTGATTTGAAATGGGCATGGTTCATTAAAAGCAATAGAGTAAAGACAATAGTTTGGATTAAGCATCATCATAATACTTTCATACACATCACATGCACTTCACCCTTAAACTGTACATTGTTTTAAGTGTTTCAAAACAACATTCAAAAAAATAAATAAATGATGCAATAATTGTAAATAATTATAAAAAACCAAACAAGATCATGGTGGGCGGGTGGATAGACAAGCTTTCAACCAATCATTGTCCAAAAAAATATCAAATCAAGATTCAAGATTTAGGGTTACAAGAATTTGGCCAATAAATGTCAAGGCCATGGATGACAAGAGTTGACCTGGCACATAGTGTATGTAACATTAACAATAGGGAAGATAATGATGCATTCTCACTATTAAAAATCAATTTTTTTACAACCACAACTTAGGTTTATAGGTTTTATAGTTTCAAAATTGGGCACAATTTATGCATGATCAAATTGTATAATTTTTTTGCATAGATCTATTCATTATCTATTATGTCATTCCAAAATAAGAAATGGTGACAATAAAAATCTGAGATGCAAAAGCACAATCTTGTGTCTATAACTAATGTTTTCATACTTAAAACATTCTTAAAAGGTCTTGACATATTTGATTATGGCATATTTATGGGCTTTTTAAAAAAATGCACTTTACATAATAGTACAATCCAACATCCCTTTGAGTCATAAAAATGTTTTTAAAAAATTAAATAACTTGTCAATCATGATTCTACAAGTATTTTCCTTGAATGACTAATCATGTTATGCCACATCAACTTGACTAATTAATTCCAATTTTTTTAAGGATTTCATTTTTGTGGTCCTTTTGATTCTTAATAGTGAGAGTGTAGCGTGAAGAGGATTACATTTTAGATGATGAATATAATGGTAATCAACATTGGGGAAACTATTCTTCTCCCACAAAATTGTTGAATATTATAAGCATAATTGACTTTGCATTAATTAGAAATGAGTTCATTAGCCCCTATCACCCAAACACCAATACTACATGGACATGCTTTGAGGAGTCCTACTATCATAGAAGTAAAATGATTCAAAGAAGTTAATATGTTGGTGGTTGATTTGGATGTAAATAATTCATAGTCCCCATAAAGTTTTTGAAAATTTATAAATTTAACCTATGAATATCTATTATTTACCAACTTCTTGCCATTACCATATCTATTTGCAAGGAAAACCATGGGCAAGGAACTATTAATGGTTTGTTCACCATCACATGTTGTGATATATTTGGGTATCTTGTGAAAAAAAACCACAATAGTGAAAGAAACTATAGAAGAATTTAGAAAACATATGCAAAAGGAAAAATAGGATGTAAATGGGTTAGTCAAGTGATTGACTTTTGTGGACAATATGGTTGGGAACCAGAAAGAGTGTCTTGTTTAACCTTGTTTCCGTCTTTATCTTAGATGTTGAATGATTAAACATAATTGCGACCAAGAACATAAACATGATTGGAAATCAAAAAATGCTTATACTTGCATGAACACCATTAGCTAAACATTGTGAACATGCACTATGAAAAATGACGTCCGTTGAAACCACATTACCCTACAACTAAAACTCAAAAAACAATTCATATACAACTATTGTACAACTATCCCTTGGGTATTACAACTATTATGCAACTATCCCCTAGAAATATGATGTATCAATAAATAAGTTGTCACGAATTAAAGTTGTATTATTGTTGCAAGTGAGTTAAAAATGGGTACTCTATATTGTAATTTATACACATCATACTTACGTAATTTACCATGTTTGACTTTTCCAAATGTTGCATTATAATTGCATGTGGTAACTATTTTGAAAATGTTGTAAATGTGCCATTAAAGCGATAACTATGTTGCAACTAGTGTACAATGTACATACATACGATCATGCCACATGCCCACATTTACACCATCCATCATGGGATACATTTATAATTAGTTTTTGACAATGATTCCCATTGGTACAATTAATACGGTCATTAGTGCACCACTACTAAAATATTATTGTTCAACTATGTTATGCCTATAATACAATTGCTTATGATTTAATAAAGATAGATATTCATGTGTAATGTTTTATGAAAAATTATTATTTCAATAATTTGATTATTAATATGAATGAATAAATGTAATTCATATAATTAATTTAAATGTCAAACTAAAAGCAATGTGTATATTATATTTAAAAAATCAATTTGATGTACATATGGATATGCCTATTTATACCTTCATGTTTTCTATCCAAATTCATACTTAATATTTAATACTTAATAATGAATTAATTTTCAATAATTTAGTACATATCAATTATTAATTAATATGTAATTTATCTAATTATTTGAATTAAATCAATTAATTTAAATAACTATCTCATTGGTTAATTAATTCAAATAATCAATCTAAATAATTAATTCACATATTTAATTATCATATTATCACTAACTTAATTGTATAACTTACATAATGAAAAATAAGCAAAAAAATGTGGGAAAATGTTTTTATAGTTGCAACTCAATTTACAATTAAAAAACAACTAAAAACTTTAACCCATATGGTTTGTTTTTGAATCCCATGTTACAAACTATATAAAAAAGATTTGTTCTCTTATGTTTTCACATAAAAATACATGTGTTATTTTGGGATGAATTCAAAATAGTTTAAGCTTAAAAACAATAAATAAATTTCATGCCTATTTTTTAGTTCACTTAGTTTTGTGCTTTCCTTCTTACTTACCTACCTAGGTAAGTAAATAGGTCCTATTTTTCTACCTACCTATGTAGGTAGGTAGGTAGGTCCTAGGTAAATACGTAAATATGTAGGTCCTAAGACCTACCAACCTACCTACCTATGGTTGTATAACCTATTTAGTTACAAATTTTTATTTTTTTTTCCAAAATATAATTAATATGCCATGTGATAAAATTTGATTATACCATGTGTCACAATCTTAGACCATCATCAACAATCATAATGGATGATGGAAATCAATATTTTGAAAAATAAAATAAAATTATGTTCACAAATTTTCATAATGCCACATGTCAAATTTTAATAAATGGGTGAAATTAATGATGTTAGCATGACATTATGGGTGCAATTATAATGGAAATACATAGTAGTTGAAAATGAGTTGTTTTGATTAAGTTGCAATTGAATTATAATGAGTTGCATCATATATATGGTGAGTTACAATTCTATAATTCATGCAACTTGTCCATTAGCACCCATGGCGTATAAATGCAATGAGTTGCAAATGTCCGGTGTAATTCAAAACTAAGTTGTAAGGCCAATTGCAAAACACCCCTTTTTTCTATAGTGATGATTAAAAGGGAATGACCACATCCATGAATAGAAAAACACTAAACATAACTATAAAAGTTTAAAAGGGAACATGATTAATAGGGGAAGGGAACAAGCATGAGCAAAAGGAGGAACACATGAATTCCATTAACAAAATGATAGGATTGTGAGCATGAACAAAAAGGGAGGATGCGAGACCAACAATTAGCAACACCACTTAAAAGATGATGTCATTAACCATCACAACAACAAAATGTGTCTTTCATGACTTGGACATTTATGACTAATGTCCTAATCTAGTCATGTAGTCATATGTCCTTAATCATATACTTTTACTCAAATTTGTGACTACATTGCAAGTGCATTATGACTACATGGTCCTAAATTAGGACTATTTTGTGATTACATTACGATTACATGACTAGCTTATATACATCAATAACCTACCTATGTTAATAGTTTAACTAGGTGCTAGCTACCTACTAGCTATTTATCAATTATCTATAAAGTAGCTAATACCAATGGGTTAATATTACTTATTATCTAACTACCTACTATGTAGTACATACGTACGTACTTACCTACTAGGTATAAGTAATACATACCTACCTAGTTACCTACTACATACTTACTACTCAGTACTACTATTATCTATCAAACAAGGTACCTATTAGGGTGCTAGTTAGGTTTTAAGTTGTTAAGTAAGTACCTAACTTATAAAGTAGGTTAGAAAAAAATGTTTTTCAATATGGTGACAATTTTTGTCATGTAAAAATCATGTGGTGGAATGGTTAAATGGGGATTAAGAACTTTTTTTTTCAAATCTTCACACTTGCAACTTAGTGAACTACCTTAACTAGCTTAGCTTGCTAGCTAAATTAGCTTACATTCCTAGGTAGGCTAAGGCATACATTCTTATATAGGCTAAGGCTTACATTCCTAACATATAGGCTAGGTTTTTAGCCTTTATACCATGTGTTTACATGCCAAATGTCTACATGGCATGGGTGGAGAACACATTTATTTCATATTTAATGAATTATATCCAACAACCATAATTTATGGATTTCATCAAGCATTGATGACCTCCTTGACTTTATAAGTCATAGTTTCAAATTGTCTTACAATTGAGTCACATTAACAACTAGGTGTTTTGAATGATGTGTCCTATTTGACTACATAATCATGTAGTCATAAATGTCTTCCATGACTAACAGCCTAGTCATAAATCAAGTCATAAAAGATAACTTTTCTTGTAGTGCATCATTTTGCAACAAGATTTAAAGTTTTGTGAAACATAATTGTCCCTTGTGATCATAAATCATTAAACCCCATCTTTTAAATTACAAACAATGTTAAAGTTAATTAAAAAAAACAAAATAGTTTTCACCTTCATCCATTTTGGTAGCAAGGTCAATTGTCCAAGTTCAAATTTGAATTGCCCATTATAGGGTTTAAGTTGTACAAAAATGTAATGGGATGTGTTTCCTTTAGATTTTTTTCAAATGAAGCCCCCCCCCATTTTGGGAGGCCATATTTTCTTGGTTATTCATTTGGATTTGAGTGTTCTAACTTGTTATGGGTGTGTTGATATAAATTTTATATAGTCTCATGGAATTGCAATCCCAAATATATTAACATGTAGTGAATACAAGCCTTTTGAATGCTTAAATGTTTTGTCACCAACTATTTATTGTACATGAAATTCTTTGATAACTTTTACATGTTGGGCAAAGCTTTTGCTTAAGGACTTCAGATAATTTTTTGGCCCCTTGATTCAAGACCTCAAAAACAAAATATAGTCCTATGTTTTTGGGGAAAAATATGATTGAAGCTTTAAATTGATCACAATTCACAATTAATCATGTTGATTACATCCTTAATCTTTTACCGCACTTTGTGTCTCTTGAGATAACATGTTTGAGGAGACGTGGAATACATACACCATAGACATTCACAAGCTAGTGTTATTGTTTCATTACTCTTTAAGGCTTTTTGGATAATACAATATGTTAGAAAATTGTAGTTCCATTCAAAGTATTATTGAAATGTATGTGAGAATTATTTTTTTTACCATTCTTGTAATAGGAAAAGTTACATTTTAGGCATGTTTGAAAAGGTTCATCACTTGGGAACAACTTTTTAAGGAGATAGAGAAAGTATGATAAATCATGTCACTTACCACCACCAAACAAGGACAAGTATAAACATTATCAAATCATCCCCAAAGTAGATGTGTCTATTTATGAACTGAACCCTGTCCCTAATACTCACCAAAATCACTAAATCAAGAGCATTGTACAAAACTATGAGCAATTGAATAATGAAACACAAAGTGCCCTAGAGCTAATGAAGTAACACCATAGTGATTTCTTGGTATGAACTCAAGAAAACCAAGAGCATTAGGAAACAAGCTTTTACATTCCATAATAACTCTTGTAATTGATTGTTGACATTTTATTGAACCAATAATCAACAAATTATTATAAATAAAAATTAACCATGGGGAATTGCTTTCATTGAAGCATTAAATGACCTCAAAACCATTATTGGAAGTAATGTTTTGCACCTAACTACAACATAGTGGATAAAAGTGAAATGCATATGAAAAACATGTGGGGATTCCCACAATGCCATATATCCAATACCATCCACATATTCAACCCTTGTTCAATTGTTCTTGGATCCCAACTCCTTCACAACATAGGCAACAAACTTTTATGATGATACATCTATGGCACAAAAATTTGGTTAATTCAAGGATCTTTTCACGAAATTTTTTCAATGTTGTGTCTTGATTACAACCACAAAAAGTTGCCTTACATCACCAACATATTAAGTTAAATAGGTTCCTACAAAATTTGCATGAATTCCATGTTATGGTTAATATGAATGATAATTGTACGTATTCAATATTTTAAATATTCAAATTGATGAGATTTTTTTTTTCAATGACATGTGTAAATGTTCACGTTTAATACACAAAAATCACATAGTTTTATGCAAAATTACATCACAATAATTGCACAAATTTATTTAAAATGTGAATCATAAGTAGAAAAGGCACATCAGTTACATAAAAGTTATATATATATAGTGTAATTTGTACATTTTGAAGCCTAAGGATGTTGCATGGACATATTGTTTTATGATTTTCACACAAATTCCATTCAAATTTTATGGTATTGGAAATTTGTGATGTATTTACCTGACTTTTAGAAAAAAATTCAAATTCAAATATAAATAGAACTTAATAACCACAACAAGTTAATGTGTTTAAAAAATAGTTCACCCCATATTAAAAATAAGGAAAACTTCATATTAACTCTTGGTAATGCATGGAATGTGTTAAGTCATACAATGAAGGCTTGATACCATCAAAGTTCCATACATTTTTCAAACCATTACAAGTTTTATTTCCATTAATAATTGAGAAAACAAAAAATATATGTGAATAAAAACCAAGTTAAAAAAAAGGTAAACCATTGAAACCAACACCATATTAGAATATTGTCATATGTAATTGATGAACCATGCACCTTTTCCACCTAGCACAAGATCAAGATGCTTGTTTCATAATCCATAAGATTATATTCATCATTTTTTAATGTATCAATGAGATTGAAAATAAAATCAATGATTTTCACAAAAAAATTAAATTTCAATAGGCTATCAACAATTTGACAAAGATTAAAACAAAATTCTACACTTCTGTGTGCAAATGAACATTTTCAACTTTCAAAAGACAAATCGTGTTTGATCCAAAAAAGCAAAAGACTCCAAAATATAATGTTTTGAATTTCAACAATTTCTTTGACTTGAAAATATTTGCTTACACATGTTCACATTAAAAGAAATTTGGAAATAAATGACTACAATTTTAGTTGTAGTGGACACATGCGAACGCAAACCTTGTAGTTGCCTTGGCCAAGTGGCAAAAGATAACTAGTTGCAAAAAATTCCATGTGGCATGTACAATCACACTAATAGTTGCATATTATTTGCGGCTATAAGGATTTTTCATCAATTGATTAGTTGTAGGACTATGCGACTACATATATGCCTTTATGTTAAATATTGGGCAACATTTAAAAATAAAATAAATTTAAATGATTTAATATAAAATTTAAAAATCACATAAATTATTATTATTTTATTTAAAGAGATAATGAAATATAATAATTCATATTATTGGTAATTTCTTAATTTATCATCCTATGAAAAGTTGACACATGTTAATACCTAAGCTAAATTTAAAACTTAATTTAGGTAGCTAAATAAGCCACTTAGCCTAGGTACCTAGATGGGTCAAGTAGGCACCTAGGTTAAGTAGTTGAGCTATGTAAGGCATATATGGTCAATATACCATCGTTGACCACAACTATGTCATTTGTGAAATTTAATCCTTGAACATGAATGATAGATATCAACTCCTTTGCCATCAAACCAACCCATGATGTGAAAATATAGTAGGATGCATTCTATTTAGTCTATATTTGATTTTAAACATTGCACAAACATCAACTTCAATATATATTTCATATCTTATTGATGTTTGTCTAAATGGAAAAATTAAAAGTTTTTTTAAAAATGATTTTCAATGATGTACATGATTATTATTTTTTTCCCAAAAATGTACATTAATTTGATTTTTTTTAATAAATTGAATTACATTTCAATGACGGTTCATTGAAAACAAATTCAAGCACTTGATTTATAAATTGAAAATATTTTACTAATTTTTAATAATAAATAAAATAACAATTTATCTCCCACATTTGAATCGTCCATTTCATTAAAAAAAAAATTATACAATGTGATTATAATATATCATAATTAAAATTAATTCACATATAAATTTTATAAATGGATAATATACAAATCATATTTCATATATATATAATTTGTGATGTATAATATTTTTTTATATTATAAATTTTAATAATGTTGAATAATTAATGAATTTGATGGAACTTTAAATTATATATATTCAAATGTAATATATAAATTCTATTTAAAATCATTACTAAATTTTTATGTTCAAATAAATGATATATTTCTTGGACATCTTAAATTTATATTTGATTAAAATATATATCATACTTGATTATGATTATAAAATGTTGTAATTTTACGAAGAAAATTTGATTTAAATGTATAAGATTCAATGAAGTAATCGTCATATGTAATATTTATAAATAGATCATAACTCATATATGTTTAATAAAAATATAATGATTTGTATTATTAATGTCAATAAACAATACAAAAAATATCAATAAATAATTAAACACAAGTTGATTATCAAGCAAGTTATTGGGCCTTAGTTGCCAAAATAATTATGACCAGTTGCAAAAGCAACTAGGTTTTCATCTATCCAAATATACATTCAGTATTGGATGAAAAATGTGCACTTTCATTTGATTTTTCCATCCAAAAATGTAATAATCACAAACTATAGTTGCATTTGTGACTTCTTTGGTTATATCAACATTGTAGTCACATATGTAACTGCAATAGTTATATATATGACTATGCACATTTACAACTAAAATGACAAGTAGAACTAACCTAATTGTAATTGTAAAAGTAGTTGATTTGGACATTAATTGCATCTATAGTCATAATCATATGATTGGAATGGACAAGATTTCTTTTAATGTCATGCATATAATATTCATTTAAATGCAAGCTCAGAAAATTGCATATGCACAAAAACAGAAGATCACATCTAATCGAAATTGATTAAACTCCATTTGAGAGGAGAAGACGCATATAGTGGATGAGATGGTGAGAGTAAGGTGCAAATACATTCAAAGGAGCCAATGGAATTATTTTATACATAGATTGTGAGTTGTTTTTTAATCCTTTTCATTTTTTCATATGATTTTTTTTGATGAAATCTTTTGCAACTTGTTATAAAAAATACATATAGTTTCTCCAATATATCATATGTTTTGTGTTAGTCATTGTTGAATAAACATGAATTTTTAAAAATGTGTAAATTTTGCCAAATTTTGTGTTTCATTTTTAAAAATCATCATAATTTCAAATCACACAAAAAATGTCAACTATAAGTTTTTGTTTCTTATATCATGAAATATAACTTTGTTTGATATGTCATGTACATTAGAACCCATTTACATGTGATAAAAAACTCTTGAAATTTTGAGATTTTGAAACATAATTTGAATTTCTAAGAAAAATAAATTCCATAACTTTTTAATTGTGTGTGTTTTTTGAGTGTGGGTAGTAGGTTACTATCATCTATATTTTTTTTATCACAAAAGTTTTATATTAAAAGAGTCCTTTACCTTAGTGCTTTACAAATTGACTTCTTCTAACACAATTATTGTTCAAGTTCAAAAGTCCTTTACTCAAAGCAAAACCCAAAATTGAATTTAGTAATTTTTTAATTTTTATTCCTCAACTTTCATGTACTGATCATTTAACATGATTTGGAATGATTAACATAACTTAAAATGTCAAAATAAAAAATATGTAAAAACATTTATAGTTTTATTCAACATGGTTATTAACTTTTTAATTTGAACATATTTTTGCCCACTAAAGAAATAAAAGACCTTGTGAAGTAGCTCAAGAACATCAATTTGCTTCTTGAAATCAAGACTTAAAAGCTTGTGGTATAAGTCCTTTTGAAAATACATCACCATGTCAACCTATAAGGTTACAAAACAAGTAAGCACTACAAGTCACAAAAGAACACACCAAAAGACTTTTTGAGATGATAATGAAATAGGTGAGGGTGTAGTTAACTACAAGGTAACAAGACTCAATACATTTAACATAGGTGCAAAACAATGGAGGCTTAAGCCATTGGTTTCACACTATTAAAGGTTTGATTTGAACATTGGTGTCTTGCGATTTGTGTAAAATGAAAAACAAGATTTAGTATGTTTAATAGAGGTGCAAAACCATGGAGGTTTAAACCATTGGTTTCACATTATTAAAGGTATGATTTGAGCATTGGTGTCTTGTGATTTGGTAATGAATGCAAAATACCTAACCATTAAGCACACTTTTGATGTGTCCTACAATATTTTGCCTTGTTTTTAAAGAAAGGATTTTTTTTTACTAAAAGTAAATGAAGAAGCTAATCATAAAATATCTATTTGAATTTCCTACTAAAATCTATACATGTTTAGGTGTCTCATCCATTTAGTTGTTTATTTTTGCATGGTTGAAACAAAATATTTCACATTTTTTATAAAAAAATGTGCTACCAAGTGTTTTTTTACAATTTTTTTGATTGCACAAAAGTTGCAATGTTTTGCTAAAATAAAAACACATTTTACATTAAGAACATGTTCTTTCAAAAAATTTCCCCGAAATTGCTTTTTAGAAGTAGGTATAATTATGGAAAAAAATCCATTGGTGCTATCGAAACTAAAAAGACATTTTAACATGAATCATGACTCATGATTCAAAATCTCAAAGGAGAACACTAAATAACCCCTAATTAGCTCCATCCATGGTACCTTGCATGGTTTTATGCATTGCATTTTGTGTCTTCCACAAAAGTGTTTTGTTAAAGAAAATTATTTTTGGTATGTTATGTTATTCCTAAATCCTTTGAATTGCATTCAAACACATGACTTCAAGGAAATGTGACCTAGTACCCACATACAACCTACTTCCAATGATCTATAGTAGTAGGATCATGTATTGATTTCTTTAATTTTGCATAACATTAATCAAATTGTGTGGCAAAAATATGTAGGGCACCACATTATGCCCATATAAAACTCATTAAGGTTATTTAACATTTTTGCAAAATTTCTTTCAATTGTTTACATATTAGAGTTTCATATTTAATGTACTTATTGTTAGTTATGATAATTAGTTACATGCACATCTCAAAGTTTAATTTCCTTTTTTGCAATGAGCCACTTTGATTGGTCCATCAAAAAATAATTCCCAAATAAAACTTTGGGCATTCCCCCAATAAAAGTTTGCATTCCAAATATAAAATTGTAAAAAAGTTTCCTTTTAACCCACTTGTATACAAGTTATGAAATAAAAACTTAAAGTAAAGGTTATAGGATTAAGTGTGGTACTATTGGGAACATCTTGGAAAACAAGTTGGAAACTTGGGGAACATGCTAGTAATGTGTTGGGAACATGGTGAAAATTCATTGGGAATTGTATGGGAACACACTGGAAACATCGAAAATCCCAAACCCTTCTACCTCTTTCCAAAGGAAAAATAAATTGGGCATCTTGAAAAATTGATGCTAAGTATCATCTTATTGGCTAAGTAAAATTTTTATTCCTAACTATGTTTGTCATCCAATTTTGCCTAGATTAATACCATTCACTATGATTGTGTGTAATGGTGTACATATGAACTAAGTATTTGTTGCCTTGAGCTTGGTCATAGGTGGTAGCATGCCACCTATTTAATCAAGATACGTGAACACCAACAATAGTTTAATGACATGCTACAACTTGTAATGAAGCAAATGGTGACAAAGATAATACATAGTCAAGGTTGCTACTTATTGGAAAATATTAAACATGCCAAAGAAATATTATGTGCTAATACAAAAGTACTACCATCACAACATGATGTCAGCAAAACAAAACTCCTTGCATAACTTGTAATCCCCATTGGTATAATTGCCACATAGGCATGTTATTGAATATGTCATGTGTAACACACAATGTTCTGCCATGGTATACATGGGATGAAAAACATGCCATGAAGGGCACCCTCTCATGCCATGACATGAATATGTTACAAATCCCAAATGTAACTTGTAGTGGGGTTTTCCTACTCCCTACCCTAATTATAGAGCAAAAAATGACCCATTCAATGTTCCATGCTAATGTTTAATTAATGATATTGCAAGCTTAACACTTTATGCTTAAGTGCATGCTATTGCAAGTTCAATTCAATACTCTACATTTTCCATGTTCAAACGCATGCTCCTACTTTTATAAATTCAACATTCCATGCTCATTTTTAAGGGCATGCTCCTATTCCTACAAGCTCAATGTTTCACACCAATGCTCAACATTTTACACTCAAGTGCATGTTATTGCAAGCAACTCAACTTAACACTTTACATTTTCCATGTTCAAGTGGATGTTCTTGCTCTTGCAAGTTCAACACTCCACATTAGTGTTTAAATGCACATTATTGTAAGTTCAACCATTTACAATGATGTTCTAGTGCATATTATTGCAAGTTCAACATTTTATGCTAGTGTTTTAGAGCATGTTGCAAGCTTGATGCTTTATGTTAATGCTTGAACACATATTGTTGACAATTCCATGTTTGACATCAACATTGTTCAGCAAGGATTTGATTGCTTGAATTCACATAATGTCATTTGCAAATCTTCGAATTTTTGAAAAGTTTGTAGTCATTTTGCCAATGACGACATGTTAAAAGGTGCAATGTTCTTTACATGATGGAAATATAAACCATTTTGACCTTGTTAAAAAATGAGGCTTTTGATCCACTTGTGTAGTTTTACACCATTTGTTTTGTCATTCAATAAAATATTCATTTTGTAGGAATAGGTCTAGTACAAAAATTGCCCATCAATTTAGATTCACTACTCTTAGTATTTCACTTAACAATTGGCTCATAAAAATCATAGATCATACTCTTGCATTGTGAGAATATTGTTAGAATTGTATTTTATCACTCTTTTCTAGAGTATAGCATGATAGTCCAACATTGCATAATGTGTTATCCTTACATATAACTTTGACCAAACAAACAAAAGTTGTAGTAGCAAACATGTTAATGTGTAAGTAACATACTTCTAAAAGTAATATTGTGTTGTATAACATGGTAACATGTTGTCCTTCAATATTTTGTTTCCCTTTGCTATTGTAATGTTTGATAATGTGTCTATTCCATTAACCCTTCATGTTGCTTATAATATGTGTAAAACATCCTAAAACCTAGTTACACAACCTAACATAAATGCAACCTATTTAGTGAGTTGTAACATGCATAGTGGGTTGATATAACATGTAGAACCCTTGTGATGAAATAAAATATTAAACAAATAGGTAACATAATTTTGGTTTATAGATTAGTAACAAAATTTAAAATGCTACACAATATTTTTGTTGTTTGATAGATTAGTATATTCAAATATATTCACCATGAAAGTGGCAATGGTGGGCTAAGGACAAAATCATCATTGACTTATTCAATGTTTTTCAAAACCTTGCAATGATTATGTGGCATTTGTTCATTTGGCACCAACCCACAAAGGCAATGCCACATGATGATTCCAACAAATATAATGTATTGGAACTTTCTAGTCCATAATAAATTGGCCCAAAGAAAACAATGGCACACAAAAACCCCAATGACTAGGAGTTGGAGGTGTTGTAGCTATTGAATCCACTACAAAGACTAAAGAGGATATGGATGCATAAAAATGGAGGTGGGCACCAAGAAAATGTACTTTTACCTATGGTCTATTTATCATGCTTCAATTCCATGTCTATAAACCAACATGTAAACTTTTGTTATATTGAAAATCTATTAAAAATTTAGTTAAATGCAATTATTGTCCAATGCAATTGTGATTCACCACATATACTAATAGAAATGCAAGTTTTTTACATAGCCCATGTTGATTAAGATGCCTTTTTGATTAATTGACATGTCCCTTTTGACATACACATGGGGCTTGAATGACACGCGTGTTATTTGACCAAATTAATTTATTAAAATAACCAAATTAATTGATGTCAAATTGGACATTAGTCAAAATGTACAAAAAAATGACAAATAGTAAAAAAAACTTATTAACTATTTTGGGGGGACTATAAGTCAATTTAGGTCTAATGTATTTCATCTAGTTGTGGATAAATTAATTAACTAATGAGATTAATTTAAAATTTACAATTTATGTATATAAAATTGATAAATTATATTACTAAACATATGTAATGTTTATAACTTTTTGATCAGTATTTAGAAATGATCATCAATACATAAAAAAATAAATTAATATCATCCATAATCATCAATCTATAACTGGATTTTATATGTATATAATGCGTAATTTTTTTTTATCAAACTTCAAATTAATTTTTAATATAGTATGTGAAAAAATGAATAAAATTTAAAATTCCATAAAATTGGTTGATTAAAAATAAATAATTAAAAATTATAAACTAAATTATTAATCTAGAATACTTTATTTATTTATTTTAGTACATATATGTAATTGACTTCTGAATTATGATTATATTATTATATTAGAAACTAAATATTATACTATCAAATTATATTATATTGGTATAATTATGATATATTATAATCAATTTTTCCTAATATAAATTAATGATCAAATTGAGGTTTGAGATGTGGAAATTTATCATTTATTTGTACACAAAAAATTATCATGATTTCAAATAAAAATTAAATTTATTTTATTTGTAAAAATATAAAACATTAGAATTTCAAGAAATAATTAATTATCCAACATTACTTAACTTGTTTTTGAATACAATTTTAGTATATAAATTAATGTTATGTTCATAAATAAAATAACCCATTTTCTATAATTAATATCTTTGATAAACATAATTGAATATCAAGATCCTTTAATAAATATTAGACGTGAAAAAAATATTGTAAACAAAATTGTATGAATTAATTTTATTTCATCAAATAAAATTCTAAGATGTGGGAGATATAGAATTACATATATCCATATTTATTTATTATTAAATTCATCATAAATGTTTTACCATTTGTAGATAATGTGCTTGAAAGGTTTTTTCCAAGGAATGGTCATTGAAACGTTATCCAATAACAAAATTCAAATATTTTTTGGTTCAAATGAACTTATAGTTTTAAAAGGGTTAAAATATGATGTGTACATCTTTGAAAAAAACTTAAGAATAAGCTTCTAATTTTGTCATTTGGAAAAAAAAATCAATAAGATATGAAATTTCAAAGTTGATGTTTATGTAATGTTTAAGATGAAGTCTATGTTAAATGGAATGCACCCAAACATACTTTGACAATAAGTGAGGTTGTTTGTTGATAAAAGAGGTCATTTCCATCTTTGAGGTCCAATGATCAAACCTCCCCAATGACATGGTTGTGGTCAATGTTAAAATGTTGACTGAATATTCTTTACCTACCTAGGTTACCTAACCTATGTGCCTACCTAGGTGGGCCTAGGTACTTGTCTACATGGCACATAGCGATTTAAGCTAGGTTTTTAGCTTAGCCTAGGTAGTGACAAGTGTCATTAATTGATAGGGTGAATTAATAAATAATATCAAAAATTTTTTTAATGCTACCCAAAAATTTTGGGTCCAATTTGACTAGTCAAAAAAAAATCTAATATTCCAATCACAATAGTTGTCACAATAGCCATGTTAAAAATAACTTTTCCAAAATGACTAGAATGGTTTTTTTGACACCTTGTCCAAATGGGTCTTTTTTGGTCAAATAATCTAATAAAAAATCTATTTTTTTCTATTAGTGATACGTCTTAAGTTAATTTTTTGGAGTACCATTATATCTATTATGAAACCATTTATAAATATGCGCCTTTGGAGTCATTAATGGAGGGATTATCATTGACATATGGATCAAATCATGACATTAATGGATTATTTAGATTATATTTCATGCATATTAATGTAACACCTCACAATGTATACATAACATTAGAGTTTGTTTGCTCATTATACATGTGTGCCAATCAAATTACATGGGCTATACACATGTAACATGCAAATTTAGAATGACCACTAAGTAGGTTATATCCATATTGATGCAATGTATATAATGAAGTAGGTCATCATGTTAGTTTTTGAACATATTTTGCAATTACAATCAAACATTAGGTAATGAAACCATATACCAAAACATATTAAGGTCAACTTCCATTTTTTCATATAATAATTAGTTTAAATATATTAAAAATAGTAAAATTTTGATCAAATCTAGAAGTCTACTATG
>Ga0209611_10000748_pt1 | contig 51152 bp, 49 predicted proteins | sample S1TSphgellanicum_3_FD_187693 | JGI IMG/M metagenome (GOLD analysis project Ga0209611, IMG submission 187693) | Host-associated microbial communities from peat moss isolated from Minnesota, USA - S1T2_Fc - Sphagnum magellanicum MG (SPAdes) (version 2) | ecosystem: Host-associated > Plants > Peat... | reverse complement strand
CGGGGGTTGCGTCAGCGCGCCAGCCTGCCTATCATATTCTGAATGGCCGTTCAGAAACTCTCCGCCCCCAACCGGAAGGCCGAAATCGAGGCCGCAGCGATGGAGCTCTTCGTGGAGCGGGGGTTTCACGGCACGACGGTGCCCGAGATCGCTCGGCGCGCCGCCGTGGGGACGGGGACGCTCTACCTCTATCACGAGAGCAAGACGGACCTGCTCAACAGCCTGTATCAGCGGTGGTCGGATACGGTCATTTCCTCGCTCGTCGCGAGCGGTCGGGAGGCGCGGACGCCGCGTGAGACCTTTGCCTCGTACTGGAAGGCGTACCGGCGGTTCTGGGACGACCACCCGGGAGCCGCCAGGTTCCTCACGGCATTCGAGGCCTCGCCGTACCTCACCGCCGAGACCCGGGAGCGGGAGGCGGCGCTCCGACGGCTGCCGGACAGCCTCTTCGTCGACGGCATTGCGCGCGAGGTCTTCAAGCCGCTGCCGATCCCGATGCTCGTGGCGGTCGCAAAAGGGCTGTTCGTCGAGCTGAAGCGCCTCGAGGCAGCGGGCCAGATCGAGCTGACGCCCGAGATCTGGCAGGCGGCCGAGGCGATGGTCTGGGAGGCGGTCAGACGATGACCGGGCCGGGAGATCGATCGCCGCCGCGCCCCGGCGCGGCGCCATATCGCGGATCGGCGAGATATCTCCGGTGGCGGCCAGCGCACTACGTCATCTGTTTGTCGACGACAGTTACGGCAACTGCCTCCCTGGAAGACAGTTAGCCGCTCGTGCGGCTCCGGCCGCTCCGCCGTGGTTCGGTTGATGCCTTGGTAGCCGGTCGGATCGCAACCGGGGCGGAGGCGCTGGTGGGGGTGGCCGGAGGACGAGAGTTGGGCAGTGATCGCGAACCGAATAGCTGAGGTTGGGATATATCGTTCCGTCGCGGATCCGGTGCGAGTGCACCGATCGCGGGCGGACAAACTTACGCCGAGTGATTGAATGAACGTTCATGTGTCTAATGTTCGTGCACGGCCTGCCGCCGCAGCGTCGCGGGTCGCACCGGCGCGGGCATATCTCGATGCCCACGTCGCCGAGCGCGTCAGTCTCGACGCACTCGCGGCGCTGGCCGGGGTCAGCAAGTTCCACTTCGTCCGGCTCTTTCACCGCGTCGTCGGCGAGTCGCCGCACGCCTATCAGCTTCGCGGCCGGGTCGCGATGGCGAAGGCGCTGCTCTCCAGCGGACATTCGGCGTCGCGCGTCGCGCAGGAGACCGGGTTCGCCGATCATAGCCACCTGATTCGCACGTTCAGGCGCCTGACGGGGATGACGCCGACCCGGTTTGCCGTGGACAGCGCGATCGCCGCGCAGGCGATCGCTGATGTCGAGACGTCCACCATGTCGACGGGCGGCGTGCCGACCGACGCGGAGCTGGTGCCAACCTACGCCCCATCGACGTCGAGCGACCGCTGGGTGCGCGAGGCGAAGACCGCGGCGCGGTCACGCGCCTGGAACGCGGCCGGAGGCGCCGCGCGCGAGCGGGTTACGAGTGTCCGCGAGGAGCCTGTCGCGGGGTAGCGCCTCGCGGCCGCGGTGGCGCGGCGCGACCACCGCGCACAGCGGGCCCGCGACGCCGGCGGCACGCATCGGAGCAATAGCGCACGTCGGCCCACGTGCGCGCCCACTTCCGGCGCCAGGTAAACGGGCGGCGACAGACGACGCAGGTCTTTCGCGGCAGCTCGGCGTGACGGATCACGATGGCCAACCGCCTACCCGGCGACGGCGTTCCCCGAGGCGCGTCAAGGGGGAGGCGCGCCGCCGTCCGGCGCAACCCGCAGGATGAGCTGCGCCGCCGGTGAGAAGACGCGCGCGCGAATCAGCATCGTGCTCGTGAGCGCCGTCAGGCCCGCGCTCGCCAGCATCATCGCCAGCACCACGAACTGGTAGAGGGCGGCGTCGATCGGGCGCGCACCGGTGAGGAGCATCCCGGCCATCAGCCCCGGGATCCAGACGATGCCGAGGGAGCGGAGCGAGTCGATCGCCGGAATGAGACTCGCGAGGACGGCGCCGCGCTGGAATGGGGCGACGCTGTCGCGCGGGGCGGCGCCCAGGGCGAGTGCCGTCTCGATCTCGGCGACGTGCGCGAGCACGTCCGCCTGGAAGCGGTTGAGGGCAAGGCTGTTCGTGTTCATCGCGTTGGCGATCAGCATGCTGCCGACCGGGATGAGGGCGGCGACGCGCGCCTCGATCACGCCGAGCCACGCCATGACGGCGATCGTCGAGCCGGCGCCGCAGGCGATCGCCGTCGCCGAGATCCGGAACGCGCCGGGCACGCCGCGGGCCCGCCGCGCCGAGGTCGCGCCCGCGGCGCCGATCATGCCGACCAGCGCGACGCCGGCCGTCCACGCGGGGCCGCGCAGCAGGAGCGCCAGCACGGAGCCGACGGCGATGATCTGGACGAGGCCGCGGACGAGCGCGACCGCGACGTCGCCGGTCAGTGGTACGGTCGCGCGGCGCGCCAGGAGTGCGACCGCGAGCGCCGCCAGCGCGGCGATCGCCGCCTGGACCAGGCGGAGCGTCAGCGGATCGTGCGCGAGGGCAGTCAGCACCGGCGAATCGCCACGAGCCGCCCGGCGGCCATCGTCGCGACGCGGTCCGCCAGTCGCTCGGCCTGTGCGACGTCATGCGTGACGAGCACCGCGCTCACCCGCCGGCCGGTCGATGCGCCGGCGAGGACGTCCCGGAGCAGTTGTTCGACGCCCGCGCGCGCCGCGGCATCGAGCGCCGACGTCGGCTCGTCGAGGAGGAGCACGTCCGGCTCGTTGGCGAGCGTGCGGGCGACCGAGACGCGCTGCGCCTCGCCGCCCGAGAGGACGGCGACGTCGCGCTCGCCGAAGCCGGCGAGTCCGACCCGCTCGAGCAGCGACCCGACGGTCGCGTCGTCGAGGCGGCGTCCCTGCTGGCGGGGCCCATACCGGACGTTGTCGGCGACCGTGCCGGGGAAGAGCGCGGGACGCTGCATCACGAGGCCGACGGCGCGCCGCAGGGTTGGCGGCGCGATCGTCCGATAGTCCATGCCGTGCACCGCCACCGATCCCGCGGTCGGCTCATCGAGTCGATTGAGGAGTCGCAGGAGGGAGCTCTTCCCGGCGCCGCTCGGGCCGACGAGTGCGACGACGTCGCCGATGCCGAGGTCGAGCGAGACGTCGGCGACGAGCGTGGTGCCCGCCACGGTACGTCCGAGCCCCGTCAGCCGGAGCGCGGGTGTCACGCCGGGTGCCGCGCCCATTACGGCGTGGGTCTCACGCGTGCACCTCGGGCATGCGCCTCCGGCGTGCGCCTCAGCGCGTGCACGGAGCGGATGGGGAGACTGGCGCGACGTGCCTCTCGCGCGAGCGCCGAGGCGACGCCGCGCGCGAGCAGGGCGATCGGTGCGCCGCCCGCGAACGCCGATCCGATCGCGTACCACGTCCGCGCCGTGGGACGCGGTTCGTTGGAGACGGCGTAGATCGGTTCCCAGGCTTCGGGGCGGAACTTCGCCTTGAACGCGTCGACGCCGTCGAAGTTGTAGAACCGGCGACCGTGCGCGCGGGCCCACTGCATCGTGAGGCGCAACCACGCCGGCGCCGCGAGCGGCGGGATCCCGGCGCGGAGCGAGAGCGGGGAGAGCCCGAGCGTCAGATACTCGCTCCCCTCGGCGGCGACGGTCATCGCCGCATCCGCGACGAGCGATTCCGTCGTGCCGTTGGGCGCGCCGGGACCGCGCACGCAGTGCTCGAGCAGCCAGCCGCGGCGTTGCGGCACGGGCGCCGCGACGAGAAACGCCACCGGCTCGCCGTGTCGTTCGGCGACGAAGACGCGGCGGTCGCCGAGCGGCTCGAGGTCGCGGATGTCGACGAGGAATCCCATCGGCGGCAGACCGCGGGTGGCGAGCCAGTCATCGCGCAGCCGCTCCAGGGTGGGCAGGGCGGACGCGACGCGTCCGGCGTCCCACTCGGCGACGCCGAGTCCCTTGTTGCGGGCGCGGCGGATCTGGGCGCGGAGCGACGGCACGCGCTCGACGGTGTCGGCGAGGGTCGCCGGACGCCACGACGGCTGGGCGCCGAGAATGACGACGTGGGCCGGGGCGGCGATGGCGAGGCGGGCGGTCTCGAGTCGTGCGCCCGCGGCGAAGTAGCAGACGCGCTGTCCTGCGGCGGTAGCGTCGGCCTCGAACTCCTCGAGGACGCCGGGGAGACGGTCGAGCGCGCAGACGGGCGAGCCGGCGACGACGCGGACGCCGGCGTGGGTGACGTAGCCGGCGAACGCGTCCCCGCCCGTCGCGAACCAGTGCGTGAGGCCCCGGTTCAGCGTCTGGTAGACCGTGGCATTCCAGCCGTGGGCCCGGACCAGCGCCCGGGCCTGCTCCAGTGACATAGCTTTCCCCGTGGCCTCGCTCGACGCGCTCCTCGATCCGGTGCTCGATGCCGCATACGGACTCGCCCTCCGTCTCACGCGCGACCGTGCGGACGCCGAGGATCTAGTGCAAGATGCGGTGCTGCAGGCGCTCAAGGGGTTCGGCACCTTCGACCAGCAGCTGCCGTTCAAGCCGTGGTTCTTTCGCGTGCTGGTGAACTGCTATCGCGGGCGGCACCGGAAGTCGACCCGCGAGGTGGCGACGCTGCCACTCGAGGACGCGAGCGAGCTGTATCTCTTCGAGCGCACCGCCGGTCTCGGGTGGCACGGGGGACCGGACGACCCGGCGGTCACGTTCATGGATCGGATGACGGCCGAGGCGGTGGGCGCCGCGCTCGACGCGCTGCCGGAGAGCTATCGGGTGGTGGCCGTGCTCTATTTTTATCAGGATCTGTCCTACGCGGCGATCGCCGAGCAACTCGGCATTCCCGTGGGGACGGTGCGATCGCGTCTGCATCGCGCGCGCGCGATGCTGCAACGCCGACTCTGGCAGATCGCCGAGGAATCCGGTCTGATCGACCGGGCCGCGGCCGGGGGGGAGAGCTGATGGCACCGGATCGGTACACGTGTGAGGAGGCGTTCCGCCGCCTCGACGACTACGTCGACCGGGAGCTCTCCGCCGCCGAGCAGCAGCGGGTGGCCGTGCATCTCGAGACGTGCGCGATGTGCGCCGAGGAATACGTCTTCGAGGCGTCGCTGCTGCGGATGGTGCGGGAGCGGCTGGCGCGCATCGCCGCGCCGGCGTCGCTCAGGGCCCGCGTGGCGGCGCTGCTCGCCGACCGGTAGGGCGCGGGCGACAGTCCGAGCTACAGTCCGAGCTACAGTCCGAGCGTGCGCGCCGTGGCCGCGGCCCACGCGGCGTGCCATCCGGTCGGTGGGCCGCCTGCGGCGTCGGCTGCGCTGTCGACAACGGACCGGGCGTAGTGGATCGTGTCGTCGAGTCCACCGACGCTCCCCATCCCCTGCACGCCGACGAGGATCGTGTCGGCGAAGATCGCGCGTGTGAGGCGCGCCTCGTCGAGCCGGGCGCCAGCCAGGCTCGCGCGGGAGAGGTCGGCGTCGGTCAGGTCGGCCCCGCGGAGATCCGCGCCGGTCAGCCGGGCGCCGACGAACGAGGCGCCCCTGAGCGAGGCGCCGACGAACCGGGCGCCGGTCAGGTCGGCGGATGTGAGGTCGGCGCCAGCGAAGTTCGCGCCGTCGAATCGGCCGCGCGAGAGGTCGGCCGCGAGCAACCGGGCGTCCGTGAACCGCGCCCGCGGCGCGGTCACCGACTGCATCACGACGCGGAGCGCCGTCACGCCGTGCAGGTCGGCATCCGTGAGGTCGGCGGCGAGCCAGACGGACGCGCTGAGGTCGGCGCCATGCCAGCGCGTCCCGGTGGCGTCGCAGCCGACGAGCGATGCCTGGCGGAGCCGTGCGCGGTCGAACCGCGAACCCCTGAGATCAGCGCCACCCAGGTCGGCGTCACGCAGGTCCGCGTCGTCGAGGACGAGATCGGCCAGCTCGGCGTAGCCGAGCATCGTCCCGCGCAGATCCGCGCCGGCGAACGCCGACGCGTCGAGCCGGCACAGCGCGCTGCCGGTCACGCGATGCCGGATCTCGATCATCGCGCGGCGAAGAGCGACTGGTACTGCCCATAGCCCTCGGCCGTGAGCGAATCGGCGGGGATGAAGCGGAGGGCGGCGGAATTCATGCAGTAGCGGAGGCCGGTCGGTGGCGGTCCGTCGTCGAAGACGTGGCCGAGGTGCGAATCCGCGTGCGCGGACCGGACTTCCGTGCGGTCCATGAGAAATCCGTGGTCGGTGCGCGTCGTGACGTTCGCCGCCTCGAGCGGCTTCGTGAAGCTCGGCCAGCCGGTGCCGGACTCGTACTTGTCGGTCGAGCTGAAGAGCGGCTCACCGGAGACGACGTCGACGTAGATGCCAGGGGCGTGGTTGTCCCAGTACGGGTTGGCGAACGGCCGTTCCGTCGCCGCCTCCTGGGTGACCGCATAGGCGATCGGGCTGAGCCGCGCCCTCAGCGTCGCGTCGTCGGGCTTGTGGAAGGCCGCGGTGCGCGCCGCGGCCGGCGCCGCGCTCGTGTCGGCGAGCAGCGCGGCGACGACGCGATCCTGCGCCGCGTAGTCACCCTCGCCCGCGTGCGTATAGACGATGCGGCCGTGGCGGTCGACGATATAGACCGCGGGCCAGTACTCGTTGTTGAACGCGTGCCAGATCCGGTAGTCCGGGTCGAGGACGACGGGATAGGTGATCCGAAGGCGGCGGACGGCGTCGCGGACGTTCGACGGCACGTGCTCCTCGGAGAGTTCGGGCGTGTGCACGCCGACGACGACGAGGCCACGGGCCCGATACCTTGCCTCGAGCGACTGGACGTGGGGAAGCGCGTTCAGGCAGTTCGAGCAGGCAAAGGTCCAGAAGTCGACGAGGACGACCTTGCCGCGCAGCCCGGCGGCATCGAGCGGGGGCGAGTTGATCCATTCACCGCCCCCGGCGAACCCGGGGAACTCGGGCGCGCCTGGCGCGGCGACGGCCGCGGGGACGTGCGGCGCGCGAAAGAGCGCGTGCGCGGCGCCGACGGTCAGCGTGCTGGCGACAACGACGGGGAGTATTCGCATGCCGGTACTATGTCGGGGTGCGAGGTTCGGTTCCTGCGCCCGGAATCCGTCCCGTGGATCCGCCCTGAAATGATATTGCGAGGACTGCGCGTCGCGTTATCATGACAAGAGCGGTTCAGGTCGTCGCTCATGGGAGGACAACGGTGCGTATCCGCGTCGGCTGCGAGTTTCAATACGAGTCCGACGCGCCGGTCCCGGCGGTGATGCTGGTGCGTGCCCGCGCCGATGGGTCGCACCGGACGGTCTACGAGTCCCGCTGGCTCGAGCCCGCACTGCCGCTTCGCGAATACCAGGACAGCTTCGGCAACCCGTGTTGGCGCGTCACCTTCCCGGCCGGCGTCTCGACGCTGCGCTACGACGCCGTCGTGGACGTCGACGACGAACCCGACCCGACCGTGCCTGGCGCCGTCCTCACGCCGGTGAGCGAGCTCCCGGACGACGCGCTGCTGTTCACGCTCGCCAGCCGATACGTCGAGTCCGATCTGCTGGCGGACGACGCCTGGGCGCTCTTCGGCCAGACGCCCGCGACGTGGGCCCGCGTGCAGGCGGTCTGTGACTGGGTCCACACCAACATCCGCTACGAGACCGGCTCGAGCGCGCCCCATCTCTCGGCTCGCGACGTCTATGCGAGCCGGGTCGGCGTCTGTCGGGACTTCGCGCTCCTGAGCGTCGCCTTCTGTCGCGCGCTGAACATCCCGGCCCGCTACACCTTCGGCTACCTCCCCGACATCATGATCGACCCGCCGGACGTGCCGATGGACTTCCACGCCTGGTTCGAGGCGTACGTCGGGGGGCGCTGGTACACGTTCGACGCGCGCCACAACGTGCCGCGGATCGGCCGAGTCGTGATCGGCTATGGCCGTGACGCCGCCGACGTCGCGCTCACGACCTCCTACGGGGCGCTTCGCCTCGTCAAGATGACCGTCTGGTCCGATGAGGTGCGCCCCGACGCCGTCCGCCTCGACGAGCCTCGTCCGTGACGCTGTACGGCGTGCGACAGCGGTATTGCTACACGTACACGGGCCCGGTCACCGATCTGCGCCAGCGGCTGGTCATGATTCCGCCCGACACCTACGGCGAGCAGTGCCTGCGCGACTACAGTCTCGATGTCGCCGGCGCCGACGGCGTGACGCTCGCGTGGGAAGCCGACCAGTTCGGCAACCGGGTCTGCCGCGTCGGTGCGGCGTCGGTCGCGACGGCGATCGAGTTCGTCGCCCGCTTCGAGGTCGAGCGCCGCGGGCCGACCGGCCCGCCGCCGCTCCGCGAGGACGCGGCACGGCCGTTTCGCGCCCATACGGCGCTGACGGCACCCGATGCGACGTTGCGCGCCGTTGCCGATCGCGTGCGCGCCGCGGTCGGATCCGACCCGATCGCACTCTCGACGGCGGTCGGCGAGTGGGCGGCCGGCGCGATCCGATACGAGTTCGGGGTCACCGGCGTGCAGACACCGGCGGCGATGGCGCTCGCCCTTGGCCGCGGCGTCTGCCAGGACTACGCCCATCTGGCGCTGACCGTCCTTCGCCTCACGGGGATCGCGGGCCGCTACGTCTCGGGGCACCTGCTCGGCGAAGGGGCGCCACATGCGTGGTACGAGGCGCTCGTGCCCGATCCGGCGGCACCGGGTCGGCTCACCGTCGCGTCGTATGACCCGACGCATCGCCGCGCGGCGGGCGCGTCGTACATCACCGTCGCGGTCGGAAGGGACTACGCCGATGTCGCCCCGACCTCGGGCGTCTTCTCCGGCCGATCGGCGGGGCGGCTCTCGGCGACGAAGGAGGCGTGGGTGCTCGAGACCGGCGACCGGCAGGACGCGACCCGTCAGGGCGCCGCATGACGACGGCCCACCTGCCGGCCTATGATCCGGGCGCGTTCTGGGACGAGGTCTTCGAGTCACCCGGCGTGGTGCGTCCGCATTACGCGTCGCTCGCGCGGCGGCTCGCCACGCTGAGCCCGGCGGACGTCGATCGCCGGCAGCGCGCCGCCGATCTCTCGTTTACGGTGCGCGGCATCACGTTTGCCGTCAACCAGGGTGCCGAGGGGGTCGAGAAGATCATGCCCTTCGACCTGATCCCGCGGCTGATTCTCCCGGACGAGTGGTCGCGCATCGAGCGCGGCCTCGAGCAGCGCGTGCGTGCGCTCAACCTCTTCCTGCACGACGTTTATCACGGGCAGCGGATCCTCCGGGCCGGCGTCGTCCCGCCCGAGCTGGTGCTCGGTGCCAGCGGCTACCGACGCGAGTTTCGCGGGGTGGAGGTGCCGCTCGGCGTCTACACGCACATCGTCGGCAGCGATCTGGTGCGAGACGACAGCGGCGAGTTCGCCGTGCTCGAGGACAATCTCCGGACGCCGTCCGGCGTGTCGTACGTCGTCGAGAACCGCCGCGTGCTCAAGCGGACGTGGCCGCAGATCTTCCAGGACTACGACGTGCGGCCGGTCGAGGGCTACCCGCAGGACCTCCTCGACGTGTTGCGGTCGATCGCGCCGGAGGCGGCGGAGGACCCGGTCGTCGTCCTGCTCACCCCCGGCGTCTACAACTCGGCCTATTTCGAGCACGCCTTTCTGGCAAAGGCGATGGGCATCGAGATGGTCCAGGGTTCCGATCTCTTCGTCGACGATGCGGCGGTCTACATGCGCACGACGCAGGGCCGCCGCCGCGTCGACGTGATCTATCGGCGCGTCGATGACGACTTCCTGGACCCGTTGACCTTTCGTCCCGATTCGATGCTCGGGGTTCCGGGGCTCGTCGCCAGCTATCGGCTGGGGCGCGTCAGTCTCGCCAACGCGATCGGCACGGGGGTCGCCGACGACAAGGCGATCTACGCGTATGTGCCGGAGATCATCCGCTACTATCTCGCCGAGGAGCCGATCCTCGCCAACGTCCCGACCTACCTGCCGACGCGTCCGGCCGATCTCGCGTACATTCTCGAGCATCTGGCCGACCTCGTCGTCAAGTCGGTCAACGAGAGCGGCGGGTACGGGATGCTGATCGGCCCGCACGCGTCGGCGGCGGACCGGGCGCTGTATCGGGACCGGATCCTCGCCAACCCGCGGGGGTTCATCGCGCAGCCGACGCTGGCGCTGTCGCGCCACCCGTGCTGGGCGGAGGACCACCTCGAGGGGCGGCACATCGACCTGCGGCCGTTCCTGCTCTTTGGCCGGGATGTGAAGGTGACGCCGGGCGGGCTGACGCGCGTCGCGCTCCGGAGCGGATCGCTCGTCGTCAACTCGTCGCAGGGCGGGGGCGGCAAGGATACGTGGGTGCTCGCCGAGGGGGCCGACTGATGGCAATGCTCTGTCGCGTCGCGGAAGACGTGTACTGGATGAGTCGCTACGTGGAGCGCGCGATCGCCGTCGGGCGGCTGATCGACGTCACGTGGCATCTCGAGCTCGACGACGGCGACGCCGCCGATCCCCGTCGGCTGCTCTGGGGCCGGCTGCTCGCGCCGCGGCCCAACGACGGCCCGCTCCCCGAGTCGCTGCGCGGGACGCCGGACCCCCACGCGGTGCGCTACTGGCTTGCGTTCGACCGGGCCAACCCGCGGTCGCTCGTCTCCTGCGTGCAGCGCGGGCGGGCGGCGGCGCGCGGCGTGCGCGAGAGCATTTCGAGCGAGATGTGGGAGGCGCTGAACGGGCTGCATCTGTCGCTGGCGGACCCGGAGCTGGCGCGCCTCGTCGAGGATGACCCGTACACCTTCTACAAGCGGATTCGCGAGAGCGCGCAGTTCATCCAGGGGCTCGCCGACTCGACGCTGACGCACGACGAGGCGTGGCATTTCACGCGGCTCGGGACGTCGCTCGAGCGCGCCGACAACGTTGCCCACGTGCTGGCGCTGCAGGTGCACCTCCTGCACGACTGGGGACGGGACCACGCCGACGAGACCGTCCGCTGGCTCGCCGTGCTGCGCTCGTGCGGGTCGGCCGAGGCGTACGCGCGCTTCTACGCGCTGCGCGTCGACCCGGCGCGTGTCGTCGAGTTCCTGCTCCTCAACGCGCAGTTCCCGCAGACGGTGCGCTACAGCCTGCGACAGGCGTGGGGGGCGCTGCAGGCGCTGAGCGGCACGGCCGCCGCGACGCCCGCCGCGCGCGCGCTCGGGCTCCTCTCGGCGCAGCTCGACCACGCCGCCGTCGACGAAATCCTCGAGGAAGGCCTCCAGCCCTACCTCTCGGGCGTGCAGCGCGACATCGCGCGCATCTCGGACCAGCTGACGCGGGTCTATCTGCGCGACGAGCCGCAGCCGGGCCGCCTCATGCCGGTGGCGCGCGCGGCGATGCTGATGGCGGCGCAACAGCAACAGCTGATGGCGGCGCAACAGCAACAGCAACAGCAACAGCAACAGCAACAGCAACAGCCACAGGACCGTTCTCCGTGCGAGTGAAGCTCACGCATGTGACGCGACTCGAGTACGGCGGCGATGTCGTCGAGGGGGTGATGGACGTCCGCCTCGGCCCGTTTTCCGATGCCGATCAGCGCTGCGACACGTTCACGCTGCTCGTGACGCCGGCCGGCTCGGTCCGCCGCTATGTGGATGGGTTTTCCAACGTCGCGCACCTGATCACCGTGGCGAAGCCGCATCACGTCCTCGAGGTCGTCGCGCACAGCGAGGTCGCGACACTGCTGGAGGATCCGTTTGCCGCGCCGCGGCAGGCGCCGCGGACGCCGGGCCCCTGCGACGTCGGGGACTATCTGCTGCCGTCAGCGCTGATTCCCGCGCGTGCGGCGCTCGAGGCGCTGGCGGCGCCGTTTCGGCCCGCGACGCCGGCCGAGACGTTTCAGGCGGTGCGCGGGATGTCGGAGCTGGTCCACCGCACGTTCGTCTACACGCGGCACGTGACGAGCGTGACGACGACGGTGGACGACGTCCTGCAGTCGCGCACCGGCGTCTGCCAGGACTTCGCGCACGTGCTGATCGGTCTCTGTCGCTCGATCGGCATTCCGGCGCGCTATGTCAGCGGCTACACCGTCGCCGACGGTGCGACGGAGCCCGAGGCGTCGCACGCCTGGGTGGAGGCGTACACGCCGACGCACGGATGGCGGGGATTCGACCCGACCAACGATCTGGTCGCGAGCACCGCGCACATCAAGATGGCGGTCGGGCGGGACTACGCCGATGTCGCCCCGACGCGGGGGACCTTTCGCGGCGCGGCGGACGAGCGGCTCACGGTGCGCGTGACGAGCCGCGCCCTCGACTAGCGACCAGCGACCAGCGACCAGCGACTGCCTCCGCGATCGGCGACGCGCGACTGGCGCCGCGCGCCGGCTAGTCGGCGGGCAGGTTCGTCATCCGCTCGATCCCATCGTGCACGGCCGCGGCCGACGCGACCTGCAGCAACGCGGACGCGATCGGTGTGAGCGGATCGCGATCCGGCACGATCAGCCCGATGGCGTGTGAGACCTTCGGATCGACGAGCGGGAGAGCGCGCATCCCCGGCAGTTCGCCGAGCAGGGCGAGCGCCGTGTGGGGGAGGACGCTGGAGAACGTGCCGAGCCGCAGGTGGGACTCGAGCGTGACGATCGCGTTGGTCTCGATCCGCGGGCGGACGGCGACGCCGCCCTCGCGGAAGTGCATGTCCATGATCCGGCGCCCCTGCATGTCGGGGGTCAGCATGCAGAGGCGCATCGCCGCGGCCTCGCGCCAGGTCGCCGTCGTCTGGCTCGCGAACTGGCCGTCCGCGGGCGTGATCAGCACGTAGCGCTCGCGGTACAGCGGGATCGTGCGCACGCGCACGAGCGGCTCGTTGTCCAGATACGTGATGCCGGCGTCGAGATCGAACTCGTCGAGGCCGCGCTGGATCTCGATCGACGAGAGCGAGAGCACGGTCGCCGTCGTGTCGGGGTAGCGATCCGCGAACGGCGTCGTCAGCAGCGCCACCATCGGGAGCGCGGACGGCACGACGCCGAGGCGGAGCCGACCGGTGAGGCCGCCGCGGCTGCTGCTGACGTCCTGCCGCAGCGACTGCACGTCGGCGAGAATCCGCTGCGCCCAGAGCAGGACGCGCTCCCCTTCCGGCGTCAGGCCGCGAAAGCGCTGGCCGCGCTCGACGACGAGCACGCCGAGAATGTCCTCGAGGTGCTTGATGCCGGCCGACAGCGTCGGCTGCGTCACCTGGCACGCGGCGGCGGCGCGGGCAAAGTGCTTCTCGCGCGCGAGGGCGGAGAGGTACTCGAGGTGCTTGATCAGGGGCACTCCGGTGTGCGAGTCGGCGTCTGCGTGCGCCATTATCGAGATCCTCCCGCCGCACCTGTCATCGTGCGACGAAAGCTACGATGTCGACCCCGGCTTGGGTACGGCGGACGGGCCCGTTGGTCGAGGTCGCACCGCGTCGGCGCGCGCGAGTAGTCTTCGGTCGTCGGTCGTAATGCTGGCCACCCATGCGTCGTCGGACGTCCAGAGACTTCGCCCAGACACTTCCGGGAGATCATCGTCATGCGGCATGCGGTGCGTCGGTGCAGGGGATGGGTCGCCATCACCCTGTTGGGTACAGCGATCGGCGGCGTGGCGGGGCCGCTGGCGGTTGCGGCGCAGGCACCCGTCCCGATGCCGCCGTCGGAGTCCAATCCGCCGAGTCGGGCGGCGCGCATCGCGTACCTCGAGGGGGCCGTCTCCTATCGACCGGCCGCGGGCGACACGTGGGCGCTTGCCGAGCCGAATCGGACACTGACGACGGGTGATCGGCTGTGGGTCGACTCCGTCGGACGGGCTGAGCTGGAGATCGGCAGCGTCGCCGTGCGCGCGTCGGACGAGACGGAGCTCGACCTCGTGCGTGTCGACGATCACGCGATGCAATTCCGGCTGCCGCAGGGTGCGACCTATCTCCACGTGCGCGACTTCGACACGGGCGCGGACTACGAGGTCGATGCGCCGAACGCGGCGATTTCGGTCGGGGCCGCGGGGTCCTATCGCGTCTCCGTCTCGCCGGATGGCGCGACGACGAACGTGACCGTCTGGTCGGGATCGGCCGAGGTGACGGCTGGCGGCCAGTCGTTTTCGGTGGCGAGCGGGAAGACGGCGACGATCACCGGAGACAGCGTGGCGACGTACGACATCGCCGATGCCGGGGCGCCGGATGCGTTTGATACGTGGGCCCAGGCGCGGGACACGCGCCTCGATCGACCCAGCGTGTCGACGCAATACGTCTCGCCGGAGATGGGTGGCGTCGCGGACCTCGATGACGGGGGCTCGTGGTCGCAGGATCCCGACAACGGGCCGGTCTGGTATCCGTCCGCGGTCGCCGTCGATTGGGCGCCGTACCGCAACGGGCACTGGGTCTGGGAAGGGCCGTGGGGGTGGACCTGGGTCGAGGATGAACCGTGGGGCTGGGCCCCGTTCCACTACGGGCGCTGGGCGTACGTGCATGATCGGTGGGGCTGGTGCCCCGGGCCGCGCCTGTACACGCCCGTCTACGCGCCGGCGCTGGTGGCGTTCGTCGGTGGCGGCGGGTGGGGTGTCTCGATCGGCTTCGGGGCCGGCGGCGGCATCGGCTGGTTCCCGCTCGCGCCGCGCGAGCCATTCTTCCCGGCCTATCGCACCGACATCGGCTATCGCGAACGGATCAACGTCACGAACATCACGAATGTCACGGTCGTGAACAACGTGACGAACATCAACAACTATTCCTATCGCAACCGGTCGATCGCCAATGCCGTCACGGCGGTGCCGCGCGATGCCTTCGTCAATGGCGCGCCGGTCGCGCGGGCCCGGGTCCGCGTCTCGGCGGCCGACCTCGATCGGGCGCCGCGTGATCTGCGGGCCGCGCCGTTCGCGCCCACGGCGCGCAGCCTCGCACCGTCGGTGGTCGGGCCGCGTGGTCGCGCGGCGGCGGTCCCGCCCGCGCGCCTCGCCGAGCGTGCGGTCGTCGCGACGCACGCGCCGCCGCCGGCGGCCGTGCGGTTTTCCGCGCAGGAACGGGCGCTGGGGACGACGGACGGCGCGCCGCTCTCGCCGCGGCAGCTGGCGACGATGCGCGGCGCGACGCCGGCCGCGACGTCGACCGGGTTTCCCGTGCGCGCCGCGACGGCGACCACCGGCCGGTCTCTCACCCCCGCCCGCACGGGGATCCCGAAGGCGGCGCCCGCGCCGTCCGCCGGATTCGCGAAGCGGACGACGGGCGGCTTCAGCCAGTCGTCGCTGAGCGCGCCGCCAATCGCGGCGCGCGTCGACCCATCGAAGCCCGCGACCGCCGGTCCGACGGTGCTGCCATCACTCCAGCACTCGTATCAGCAGCAGCGGGGCGAGATGGAGGCTCGACACCAGCAGGAGTTTGCCGCGCCGGCGAAGGCCGAATCGATGCCGCACCTGCAGCAGCGTCAGGAGGTGGAGCACCAGCAGCTCGATCGCAATTTCCAGCACGCGGCGGCAACGCACGCGACCGCGATGCCGCCCGCGCCGCACCCGAGCGCGCCGGCGCACGCGGCGGCACCGGCCGCGCATCACGGCAAGGGCTGAAGGCGGTCAAGCGCGCGGGCGGCGAGTTGCCGCCCGCGCGGTCCTTACTGTACGCGGAGGATGCCGACGCGGAGGCCGCTCGTCGCGAGCGGCACGCCGCCGGTCGCGCTGCGCAGCTCGAGGCGCTGACTGCCGGCCGTCGTCGCATTGATGAAGACGTGGCCGGCGCCAGCAGGGGCGGGCACGACGGCGATCGTTGCGTCGAACGTACCCGTGGTTTCCTCGGTCGGGCGCGTCGGGGCGAGATGCGTGAAGATCGTGGAGAAGAAGCCGCCGTCCAGCGTGTCGCCGACCGCGAAGATGTCGGCGTAGTCGAAGCTCGGAACGGTCACGCGCACGTCAGTCGGGGTCACGCGCACCGAATCGATCGCCGTCGCCATCGCCCAGTAGAGCTGCAGGAGTCCGGCGGGCTGACCGGTATGGGCGGCGAGGTTCGCCACCCCGGTGTTGGTGCGGTCGTCGATCAGCGCGTGAAAGAACGCCGGCTCCGATGCCGCGAACTGGTCCGCTGACCAGCGCGCAAAGGACCAGCCGCCACCATACTCGCTGGGGACCGTCGTCCCGAGCGCCTCGACATTCGGCGTGTCGCTCGCGCTGTCGAGGAACTGGTAGAGGAAGATCAGGTGGTTGAAGAGCCCGGCCGGCTTGCTGTCGGCATAGCAGGGTTCGGAGGTGACGAATTCGCAGCCGAAGGTCTGGGCGAACGTCGCGCCGCCCTTCCAGGTGTTGAGGTCGAAGTTCCGCATCCAGATCTCCGAGGAGATCTGGGCCGTGCCTTCCTCGAGCCACGTATCCTCGAAGACGCCGCCGTCGCTGAACCGCTGGGCAAACGACGCGACGTGCTTCGTCTCGTGCGCCAGCGTCGGCCGCACGAACCGCTGCCAGAGGTCGAGCGGGTAGCCGTTCACCGAGTCGGCGACCCAGCTGTAGATCGACTCCGTGACGTTGCTGCCGGCCTGCGCGTGGAAGTCGCACGGATTGACGAAGGCGGCGATCCCGCCCAGCAGATTGAGGCGCGGCGTGAGAACGATCGTCACCTTGCCGACATTCGACAGCGTGCTGTCGATCAGCAGCGGATCGCCGAAGTTGGTCACGACCTCTTCGTACGTCAGCGTGCTGTACTCGTCGGCGAGCGTCTGGTAGAACGACGAATCGGGCCGCTGCGTCCACGTCGACACCGTATCGGCGAGGATCACCGCCTTGCTGGCGACGGCGACGGTGCGCGCGCCGATCGTGTCGACATTGGCGCAGCTGCCGGCGTCGCGCGAGACGTACCAGGTGTTGACGGCGCCGATCGTCTCGTTCGGTGCGCCAAGCGCGCGGGCGGACGGGCCGGCGGCGCGGAGCTCCTCGCGCCGGGCCGCGAGTCCGGCAAACGGGCTGCCGAGTCGCGTCGCCAGCGCCCGGCCGAGCGACAGTCGGCGGACGTGCGCCCGCTCGGAGCGCGCGGTCACGTCGAGCACGTGCTGGAGGGTCGCCGCCGAAATCGCTGGTGCCCCGACGACGCCACCGCGCGGCACACTCCGGGTGCTCGGGACGACGGCCGCGGTCGGGACGCGCGTGCCGGCCGGCCGTCGCGCCAGCGCGCCCGCGGCCTGCGCCGACGACGACGAGAAGCTGCCGCGCAGGTCGAATCCGTCGCTGGTCGACGCGGTGTTGACGACGGTCACGAGGTAGCGCGCGCCGGGCACCACCGTCAGCCGCGCCACCATGTGCGCGGAGTCGAGGAACGTCACCGACTGGCCGACGGCGAGATCGTATGTCGGGATCGTGTTCGATGGCGACGTCCCCGAGTCGCCGCCGCAGGCCGCGAGTCCTGCGGCGATGCCGCAGAGCGCGAGACCGCCAATGACGTCAACGCGCCGGCGGGCGGTGCGAGTCGCCTGTCCGCGTCGGGCTCGTCGGCCGGATGTCAGTCGCATTGGCTGCAATGTAAATCGCGAGGCGCGATCGCGTGTCAATCGCGCCGCGGATTGCATCGAGGCAGGTGCCGAGCCGAAGCGTGTCCGACGCGTGGTAGATTGCCGTCAGGAGGTGGAGCGAATGCCGTGTGCGGACGAGATCGGCGTGACACCCCGCCCGAGCAGACCCGTTGGTCGACGAGCCGCGGAACGATCCGGTGAACGACCTAGTTGCCGCTCGTGCACGGCGGCACGCGCGCCGCGCTCGGCCGGCAGGTGAAGTCATCCTGTCCGGTATTGCGGTTGATTGCATATGAGGCGAACTCATGCCGCGCCTCGTCGTCAGTCATGGGGAGCGCGCGCGCCGCATGTGCCTCGGCGATCCAGAATCGCACCGCGCAGACGCGGTCGCGAATGCAGGTGAGGTGGGCGACACGACGGAGTGCGGTGTCGGTGCGCGCGATGCGCGCGTCGACGAGGAGAAAATGCACGCCGGCGCTGGCGCCGAGTTCGGTGACACCGCCGTCACCCTGCGCGCGCGCGGCGGCGAGTGGCATCGCCCACGCACAGGCGCAGGTGACGAGGGTGCGGAGGGCGCGGCGCTCGGACGACGGATTCGACATTCGTGAATGTTCTCTCACGACGCAGGGTGCGGCTGTGACGCGGGTCACCCCGATCCTGGGTCTCCGAAGCGACTCGTGGCTGGCACCGGCCGGGATCGGATGTCGCCGGCACTGAAGGCGCTGGTCGCGGTCGCGGTCATTAGTGCGATCCCGCTGCTCGGCTTCACGGCGCTGGCGGTCGAAACGTCCGTCGTGCGGCGCGCCGTGCCGGCCCTGATCCGTCTCGCCGCGGGCGCGCTCGTCGGCGCCGCCTGCTTCGACCTGATCCCCGAGGCGCTCGGCGCCGGCCGCAGTCCCGCGCTCGTCGGGGGCGCCGTCGGTGCAGGCTTCGGCGTCTTCCTCGCGCTCGATCTTGGCCTCCATCGCTCGCGCGTCGCGTCGGACGCGGCGCGACAGACGTCGCTCGTCCGCCTCAACTTCATCGGCGACGTCGTGCACAACGCCGTCGACGGGATGCTGATTGCCGCCGGGTTCCTGACGGATGGATCGCTCGGCGTGCTGACGACCGTCGCCGTCGCGCTCCACGAGCTGCCGCGCGAGTTCGGCAGCTTTGGCATCTTTCTCCACGGCGGTCTCTCCGTCCGCCGTGCCATTGGGTACAACGCGCTCACCGGCGTCAGCGCGCTGGCGGGTGCCGCGATCACGCTCGCGATCGGCACACGCGTGCGCGGCGCGGCCACGACCCTGCTGCCGCTCGCCGCGGGCGCCTTTCTCTATCTCGCGGTCGCGCTCCTGCGCGAGGCCGCGCGCGAGGTGCTGGCGCGGGACGTCGGCGGCCGGCGGCGCGGGTGGGCGCTGCTCGTCGCGTGGGTCGTGGTCGGGATCGCGGTCACGCTGGCGGCGCGGGGATAGCGGGCCGCGGCCGCTCGCCGATCGGACGTGCGCATGCCAGACCGGTGTGTTAGAGACGTGTGGGTATCAGAAGTGCGCGTTGACGATCGGCAGCAGGCGCAGGAGTCCGTGATTGTTGCCCGCGAAGTTGAGCAGCCCGAACTGCAGGCCGTGGAGCTCACGCGCATAGTTGAAGAGGCCGATCGAGACGCCCTGGAGCTGACCGCGCACATCGTTCACCGCGCCGGCCGCCGCCCCTCGGAGCGCGCCGTTGGCGATCCGCGTATACATCGATGCGGCGACGAGGCCGGTCACATCGCCGCCACCGGCCGCGAGTCCGGCGAGCACGAGCCCGCGCACCACGCCTGCGCCTGCCCCCAGGCCGGCGATCGCGACGCCGCGCATCGTCCCGCCGGCGCCGACTCCGAGGCCGCCGACGAGCAGCCCCGTCGCATCACCGGCCGCGCCGGCACCGAGACCGCCAATCAGGATCCCGGCCGCGCGGCCACCCGAGCCGACGCCGAGCCCGGCGACACTGACGCCCGTGAGGGCCGTGCCCCCGGCGACGCCGAGTCCGGCGAGGTTCACCCCCGAGACCCGTTGCCCGGCGCCGAGCCCGAGGCCGGAGATGCTGATGCCGGTCAGGGAGCCGCCGACGCCGCTGCCGAGCCCCGAGAGGAGCAGCCCGTGCACGTCACGGCTGATCGCGAGGCCGCCCGCGGCCACCCCGATCCCGTCGATCGATCGCGCCCCGGTCCCGGGCACGCCGAGCGCGAGACCGCGAATCGCGCCGCGACCGGCACCGACGGGGAGCCAGATCGTCGCGTTGATCCCGGTGACACGCTCGAGACGCGTGTCGCGGTAATTGAGCCGCAGGCCGATGACGCCGGTCGAGTTGCCGATGCTGAGGCCCGCGCCGCCTGCGGTGAGATCGAGGCTTTCGCGCCGGGGCGCGGCGGCCGCGGCCGGGGCGTGGTGCGTCGAGTCGCCTGCGGTCGAGTCGGTCAGCGCGGCGCTGTGGCGCGCCGAGTCGGTGGGTGTCGGTATCTGGCCTGCGGCCGGGCTGACGCCGACGCCCGCGACCGCAAGCAGAACAGCGAGCGCGGTAGCGAGCGCGGTGGCGAGCGCGACGAACGCGGCGCGTCGCATGATCGACCTGATGAGCCGAGGCAGGGTCCGGCTACGGTGCGGCGACGGCTGGGGTCGGGGCGCCGTCCGCGTGCGATGTCGTGACGCGCATCAGGGCCTCGACCTCATCGAGCTCGCGCGGTGCGGGCGAGATGCGCTCGATGCCGGCCGGGGTCACGACGAAGTCGTCCTCGATGCGGACCCCGATGTTCGCGTAGCGCACGAGCAGCGGGCGCACGCGCGCTGCGTAGACGCGATTGCGTGGCGTGTCGGGAAGCACGTCGAGAATCCCGGGCCGGATGTAGATCCCCGGTTCGATCGTGAAGACGTCGCCGACCCCGAAGTGGAAATCGGGGGCGTGATAGAACTGCGCCGGGTCGTGCACGTCGAGTCCGAGGCCGTGACTCGGGCCGTGCGGCATGTAGAGCGACACCTGCGGGCAGACCGTGACCTGCGGGCCACCGCCGCAGAATCCCGGCGGCGCGTCGATCGTCGCGGTCGCGGAGTCGAGCAGGCCGAGTGTCGTCAGGCCGGCGGCGACGACGGCGCGGATCGAGTCGCGCTCGGTGCGCGCCGCGACGCCGGGACGCACCTGCCGCTCGCCGGCCGCCTGCGCGTCGCGCACGAGCTGATAGATCGCCCGCTGGTCGGGCGTGAAGTGGCCACTGACGGGGAGCGTGCGCGTGATATCCGCCGCGTAGCCCTCGACGCTCGTCGCGACGTCCATCACGACCACCTCGCCGGCGCGCATCACCCGATCATCGCGATCGTAGTGCAGCACGGTCGAGTTGGGCCCGGAGCCGACGATCGACGCGTAGGCCGGTCGATCCCCGCCGTTCCGGCGGAACGTGTATTCCATCGTCGCCTGGACATCGGCCTCGCTGCGGCCCGGCGCGATCACGCCAGCCGCGGCGCGATGGCCGAGCGCGGAGATCGCGCCCGCGCGCCGCAGGATCGCGATCTCGGCGGGGCTCTTCCGCGCCCGCAGGCTGTCGAGCGCCGGGGTCGCGTCGTGCACGACGAGCGCCGGATGCGATGCGCGCAGGCGGCGGGTCGTCACGCTGCCGAAGCTCAGGCTGTCGGCAGCGATGAATTCCTGTGACTCGGCGTCGCTGACGATCCAGAACGGCAGACCGGTCGCGGCGAGCGAGTCCAGGACCGGCACGAGCCGATCGTTGCGCGCCGCGTGCATCCCCGTCTCGGCCTCGATCGCCGCCGGCGTCACCCGTTCCCCCGTATAGAACTCGCGGCGCGCGTCGGAGGGCTGCACGTAGAGCGTCGCCGTCGTCGCGCCGCCCCGCCGCACGATGACGAGGGCCGCGTCGGGCGCGAGGAAGCCGGTCAGATAGCGGAACGGCGCGCGTTGCGCGAACGGCGGATAATGATCGACGGGCTCGCGCGCGCCGAAGGCGACGAGGACGCCACTGTCGGCAAGTGCCGCGAGCGCCGACCGGCGCGCGGCGTACTCGGCCTGGGTGATCGGCGCGACCGGCGCCGCCTGCGCGGCCGTTTGCGCGGCCGTTTGCGCGGCCGTTTGCGCGGCCGCCTGCGCGCGCGCGGTGGCGCCGATGGCGGCGACCGGGAGCGCACCAGCGGCGAGGGCGAGCGCCGCAGCGCCGCGTGAGAGCACACGGGTGTAGTGCATGCGGGAATGTTAGGGGCCGTCGGCGCCACGAGATAGGGTTGGCGCCTCGCCGACGCCGCAGCACCGCCGAGCCGCCGGCGATAACTTCCCCGACCGTGACCTGCCCCCCGAGACGCGGCGACTCATCCGCCCGCGCGGCCCGCCGCCTCAGCACGACGATCAGCACCATGCTCCGCGTCGCGGGCTGGGGCATTCTCCTCGGCACCCTCGTGGCCGGGCGCGTGGCCGCGGCGCAGGAGACGGTCGAGGACCAGACGATCGTTACCGCACCCGCGGCCTACGCCGCCGTGGCGCAGGCGCTGACGACCGTCGTGCAGCAACAGATCGCCGACAAGCAGATCCCGGCGATCTCGATCGCGCTCGTCGACGATCAGCGGATCGTGTGGGCCCAGGGCTTCGGCTTCGCCGACGCGCGGGACAGCGTTCCGGCGACGGCGGCGACCGTCTTTCGCGCCGGGCCGGCGTCCGCGCTCCTGACGGCGATCGCGATCCTGCAGCGCGTCGAGCGCGGCAAGCTCGACCTCGATGCTCCGATCACGCGCTACCTCCCCGACTTCGCGCCGCACAACCCCTTCGATCGCCCCGTCACGTTGCGCACGCTGCTCGAGCAGCGCTCGGGGCTGCCGCTCGAGCCGCCGGTCGGCGGGGCGGCGGATTCGAGCGGGGCGTCGCTCGACGCGACGGTCGCCAGCATCACCAGCACGGCGCTCGTGTATCAGCCGGGGTCACGGTCCAAGTGGTCCAACGCCGGCCTGGCGGTCGCCGGCCTCGCCCTCGAGCGCTCGGAGGGGGTGCCGTTCGAGGCGATCCTGCAGCGCGACGTGCTCGACGCGGCGGGGATGCGGGGCAGTGCGTTTGCGGCGACGGCGACGGTGTCGCCGCGGCTGGCGGCCGGCACGATGTGGACGTACGAGGGGCGACGATTCGCGGCGCCGACCTTTCCCATCTCCGACGTGCCCGCCGCCGGCCTGTATGCGACGGTCACCGATCTGGGCCGACTGCTGACGGTGCTCTTCGCCGGGGGGCGCGCGGCGACGGGCGAGGCGGTGCTGCATCCGCCGTCGGTCGCCGTCCTCTGGCCGCCGGCGGGTGACACCACCGGTCCGGCCGCGCGCTTCGCCCTCGGCGGGACGATCACCGCCTTCGACGGCCACCGGAGAGCGGATGTCGCGGGGTCGGTGTACGGCTTCGGGACGGACGTCGCAGCGCTCCCGGACGAGAAGCTCGGGGTCGTCGTCTGCACGACCCTCGACGGGACGGCATCGGTCGCCACGCGCATCGCCGATGTCGCCCTGCGTGCGATGCTCGGCCGCCGGGTGGGCGCGCCAATCCGTCTCCCGCCCGCGCTTGCGCCCCTCGCCCCGTCGGTCGCGCTCCGTCTCGACGGATGGTATCACGCGGGCGCCCGGGGGCTCTATCTGCGCGAGCAGGGCGGTGCGCTCCACGAGGAGTCGGCGCGCGGTGGTGTGCGGCTCAAGCTGAAGACGGCGGGCGACACGCTCGTCGCCGACGATCGACTCGGGGGCGGCGATCGACTCGTGCCGCTGGGCTACGCCGTCCTGCTCGACCGCGATACGCTGTGGCGCGCCGAGGTGCCGAAGCCCGAGCCGCTGCCGGCGCGGTGGCAGCCGCTCGTCGGCGAGTACGGCGCGGACTACAACACGCTCTTCGTGCTCGAGTGGAACGGTCGGCTGACCGCGCTCGTCCACTGGTTCGAGCAGTACCCGCTCGTCGAGGTCGGGCCCGACGTGTATGCGTTCCCGGACTGGGGGACGTATGACGGCGAGCGCCTCGTCTTCTCGCGCGACTCGAGCGGCCGCGTGACGCAGGTCGTCGCGGGCGGCGTGACGCTGGCGCGCCGCGCCCTCGCCCCCGAGGACGGCACGTCCTTCCGGATCGTGCCGCTCAAGCCCGTGGCGGCGCTTCGTGCGGCGGCGCTCGCGGCGCAGCCCCCGGCCGAGCGGGGGGAGTTTCTCCCGACAGATCTCGTCGACGTCGTGTCGCTCGATTCCAGCCTCAAGCTCGACATCCGCTACGCGACGACGAACAACTTCATGGGCAGCGCCTTTTACGCGCAGGCACGTGCCTTTCTCCAGCGACCGGCCGCCGAGGCGCTGGTCCGCGTCGACCGGCTGCTCCGGACGCGGTACGCGTACGGGCTGCTGATCCACGATGCCTATCGGCCCTGGTACGTGACGCGCATGTTCTGGGACGCCACGACGCCCGAGAACCACGTCTTCGTCGCCGATCCGGCGCTCGGCTCGAAGCACAATCGCGGCGCGGCGGTCGATCTCTCGATGTACGATCTCGCCACGGGCCTCGAGGTCGAGATGCCGGGCGGGTACGACGAGATGTCCGATCGCTCGTACGCCTACTATCCCGGCGGCACCGACCTCGCGCGCTGGAACCGCGCGCTCCTGCGCCGCGCGATGGAACGCGAGGGGTTCGCGCCGATCGAGTCGGAGTGGTGGCACTTCGACTATCGGGACTGGCAGAAGTACCGGATCGGCAACCTCGACTTCGATCGCCTCGCGGGCTCCCATCGGTGACCACCATTCGCCATCTCGAGGGCGCGGCCGAGCTGGACGCCTGCGTCGCGCTGCAGCACGCGATCTGGGGCCCATCGTTTCGCGAGGCGGTGCCGCGCACGATCCTGCTGATCGCGCAGAAGATGGGTGGCGTGGTCGCGGGCGCCTTCGAGGGGGACCGGATGATCGGGTTCGTCTTCGGCCTGACCGGCGTCCGCAACGGCGCGCTCGCGCACTGGTCCGACATGCTCGCGGTCGACGCGGCGCGTCGCGACCACGGGGTCGGCCGCGCCCTCAAGGCGTTCCAGCGCGAGGCCGTTGTCGCGCTCGGTGTCCGCCAGATGTACTGGACGTACGATCCGCTGATCGCGCGCAACGCGCATTTCAATCTCAACCGGCTCGGCGCCGAGGTCGAGGACTACGTGATCGACATGTATGGCACGACCGGAAGCCTGCTGCACGGCGGCATGCCGACGGACCGATTCGTCGTCCGCTGGCAGCTCGACACGACGGCGGGCCCTCCGGCGCCGCGCCGGTCCGACGACCGCTACGTGCAGATCCCGGTCGCCGATGCCGGGCTGACCGCCGAGTGGCGCGCGCGGACGCGCGTCGCCTTCACGGAGGCGTTCGCCGACGGCTATCGCGTCGTGGGCTTCGAGCGGGCGGGCGACGCCGCGGCCTACCGGCTGGGGCGTGCCCGATGACGCTCCGCGTCGACCGGATCCGCCTGCGCGAGGTGCATCTGACGCTGCGCGAGCCGTTCCGCATCTCCTCGGGCGTCGTCAGCGAGCGTCGCATCCTCCTCCTCGAACTGACCGACGCCGACGGCGTCGTCGAGTGGTCCGAGTGCGTGGCCGGCGAGTGGCCGAACTACAGTCCCGAGACGATCGACACCGCGTGGTGGGCGATCACGACCTGGCTCGCGCCCCGGCTCCTCGGCCAGCCCATCGACGACGCGGCGGCCGTCGGGCCGCTGCTCGACGCCGACGTGCGCGGCCACGCGATGGCCAAGGCGGCGCTCGAGATGGGCTGCTGGGGCCTCACCGCACGGGCCCGGGGCGTGCCGCTCGCCGGTCTCCTTGGCGGGACGCGCGATCGCGTGGTCACCGGGATCTCGCTCGGCATCCAGGCGACGCCGGCGGCGCTGGTCGAGCGGGCGCTGGCGGCCCGCGCCGCGGGGTATCGCAAGATCAAGCTCAAGATCGCGCCGGGCCGGGATCTCGCCTTCGTCGGTGCCGTGCGCGACGCGCTCGGGTCGTCGGCCTCGATCATGGTCGACGCCAACTCCGCGTACCGCTCCGCGGACGCCGCGCATCTCGCGGGGCTGGACGCGTTCGACCTGCTGATGATCGAGCAGCCGCTGGCGCGGGACGATCTCGTCCGCCATGCCGCGCTGCAGCGACGACTGCGCACGCCGATCTGCCTCGACGAATCGATCACCGATCTCGATCGCGCCGAGGACATGATCGCCCTCGCGGCCGGCCGCATCGTGAACATCAAGCCGGGGCGCGTCGGCGGATTCGGTCCATCGATCGCGATCCACGATCTCTGCCAGCGGCACGGGCTCCCCGTCTGGTGCGGCGGCATGCTGGAGAGCGGCGTCGGCCGCGCGTACAACGTCGCCCTCGCGTCGCTGCCGAACTTCCTGCTCCCCGGCGACCTCTCGCCGAGCGCCCGCTACTGGGCGCGCGACCTGGTCGAACCCGAATGGACGATGGATGCGGACGGCATGGTGCGGGTCCCGCTCGACCGCCCCGGCATCGGGGTGACCGTGGACGTGGAGCGCGTCGACGCGATGACCGTCCGGCGCGCGGAGCTGGTGGCGTGAGTGCCGCGGCGGAGGTCGCGCACCCGCCGGTGCCGGCGTTCGGCAGCGACAACTGGGCGCCCGTGCATCCGGCGGTGCTCGCCGCGCTGACACGGGCCAATGTCGGCCATGTGCACGCCTATGGGGCCGATCCGTTCACCGACGAGGCGGTATCGCGCATCAAGGCGGCGTTTGGCGCGACGGCGGAACCGTTCTTCGTCTTCAACGGGACGGCCGCCAACGTGCTCGCCCTCGGCAGTTGCGTGCGCTCGTGGGAGACGGTGATCTGCGCCGAGACGGCGCACATCGTCGCCGACGAGTGCGGCGCTGTCGAACGGCTGCTTGGCGTGCGCCTGACGACCGTGCCGTCGCGCGACGGCAAGCTCACCGTCGATGGCGTGCGATCGCGCATCGAGGGCGTCGGCGTCGAACACAAGGTCCAGCCCCGCTGCGTCTCCATCACGCAGTCCACCGAGTACGGCACCGTCTATACCGCGGCCGAAGTGCGCGCGCTCGCCGACGCCGCGCATGGCGCCGGCCTGCGCCTGCACATGGACGGCGCGCGGCTCGCGAATGCCGCCGCCGCCCTCGGTCTCTCCCTCGCCGCGCTCACCGTCGAGAGCGGCGTCGATGTGCTCTCCCTCGGCGGCACGAAGAACGGCGCGATGGCCGCGGAAGCGGTCGTCTGTTTCGATCCGGTGCTCGCCCGGGAGTTCGTCTTCCGCCGAAAGCAGACCGGCCAGCTCGCGTCCAAGATGCGCTATGCCGCGGTCCAGTTCACTGCGCTGCTGACCGATGACCTCTGGCGCGCCAATGCCACGCACGCCAATGCCATGGCACGCCGGCTGTCGGCCGGACTGGCCGCGATCCCCGGAGTGACGGTGACGCAGCCGACCGACGCCAACGCCGTCTTCGTGACCGTGCCGCGCGACGCGGTCGCCGAGCTCGCCCTGGGCGGCGCGTTCTATCTCTGGGACGAACACCGCACGGAGCTCCGGCTCGTCTGTTCATTCGACACGTCGGCCGCTGATGTCGACCACTTCATCACGCACGCGGCGCGGGTGCTTGGCCGCCGGCCGTCGCCGTCGCCGGCCATCCCCTAGTCGATTGGCTCGTAGAGCTCGGCGACGCGACTCTCGGCGACATGGTACAGCCCATCGGTCGCGTATTTCGCGAAGTGCGGGGCGGCGCGATGGGCATCGAGATCGGCCTGCGTGTGGTACTGCTCGTAGAGAAAGAACCGGCGTCCATCCTTGACCGACCGATGGACGATGTACTGCACGTTGCCCGGCTCGGCGCGCGTCGCGGCGGCGAGCGCCTGAAAGAATTCGACGGCGCGCATCTCCGAGCCCGGACGAATGACGTAGGTGACGGCGAGGCAGATCATCGTCGACAACTCTATCATGCGCGACCGGCCGACCGCCACTCTGGCGATCGGCCGGTCTGACGCATCCGTGCTTCGCGGATCAGTTCGGCTGTACCCCCGCCGTTCCGATCATCGCACTGCTTGCCGCACTGCCCGTCGCACTGCCCGTCGCACTGCCCGTGGCACTGCCCGTCGCACTGCCCGTGGCACTGCTGCTCGCACTCCTGCTCGCACTGCCCATCGGCGCGCTGGTGGCGCTCGACGACCCCGGACCCGCGCTGCCGCTCGACGATCCGTTGGGCGCGCTGCCCGGCACGCCGGACATCCCCTGGTTGCGGCGGATGACGACGCGCCGATTCTGGGCTCGGCCTGCGGCCGTCGCGTTGCTCGCGACCGGGTGCGTCTTGCCGCCACTGCTCGTCGTGATCCGGTCGATCGACACGCCCTGCGAGACGAGATAGTCGCGCACCGCGTTGGCGCGGGCCAGGCCGAGACGGAAGTTGGCGGAGTCGGATCCGATGCTGTCGGTGTAGCCGACGATCTGGATCGGCACCGACTGCATGTCGGCCGCGGTGAGCTGCTGTGCCTCGCGGTTGAGCGCGGCGTTGGACCGCGGGCGGAGCGCCGACTTGCCGAAGGCGAAGTTGATGTCCGAGAGGACGAAGAGGACGCTCGTGTCGACGACGGTGCGCTGCGTCAGAACGGTGTCGACCTGGCGCACGGTGTCGGCGCGCGTGATCGTCACCGTGTCGTACACCGGCGGGTGCACGATCGTCACCGTGCGGACCGGCAGGGCGGGATGCCGCGCGCCGGGGAAGAAGGAGATGCCGAGGAAGCCGCCGGCACTGGCGCGCTGGTTGTGCTGCACGTCCATGTTGGCCTCGGCGCGCAGCGCGGTGTTGTAACTCAGCTTGAACTTGAACCCGGCCGCCGGGTGCCAGACCCACGACCCCTTGGTGTTGATGTCGGTCAGGTCGGGGTACTGGGTCGACGGGAGGTGGAACTGGAACCAGTTGTACCCCGCGCCGCCGGAGACGTAGGGCACGACGGGGAGACTGGTCGGCGCCGAGAGCACCAGCGACAGCGTGGCCAGCTGCGTGATCGGATTGGAGGAGAGGCGCGTGGCGATCTGCGGGTTCCACGTGTCGCTGTAGCCCGCTTCGAGGGCGAGCAGCGGCGCGAAGTGGAAGCCGAGAGTCCCGGTGAACCCGCCGCCCCACAGACCGTTGTAGTGCACGTCGGGCGTGAAGTGTCTCGCGGTGGGATAGAGGCCGACTTCGAGAGCGTCCGTCCAGCTGGGATGCCGGCGGCTGTAGGACGAATCCTCGGTGACCGTCGTGGTCACGGTCGGCGCGGGGGCCTGCTGCGCGCCGGCGATCGGCGCGAGGATCAGGGCGGTGGCGAACCAGAAGCGACGCATACGATACCTGCAGTGTGGAATCCTGCCGGCGGACGCGAAGTCGCCCGCGGCGCCCCCCCCGCAAGGCAAGTTCGACGCCAGCCCGTGACGTATGCGTGACCGTGCATTCGGACGGGCTCGGCCGTTGGATATCTCAGTCGTGAGGGACTTGGATTTCGGGTGAGTGGTCGTGCGGACCGGTGACGGGATGGCACCGCCGCCTGCGTCGGTGCCCGCTTCCGGGGGACGTGGCCCGGAGTACATTGGGGGCACTTCCGCCCCGAGGCGCCTGTGCCCGACATCACCGCTGATGCGTCGAGGGATCCCCGGGGCGAGCGGTCCCACGGGCTGCGGCGATTTCTGCAGGGACTGGGCCCCGGCCTCATCACGGGCGCGGCCGACGACGATCCGTCCGGCATCTCGACGTATTCGCAGGCCGGCGCGGCGTACGGCTTCGGGCTCCTCTGGACGGCGGTCGTGACGCTGCCGCTGATGGCGGCCGTGCAGCTGATGTGTGCCCGTATCGGCATTGTCGCCGAGTGCGGACTCGCCGGCGTCCTGCGCCGCCACTATTCGCGCTGGCTCCTCTGGTTCGCCTGCGCGCTCCTGCTCGTCGCCAACACGGTCAACATCGGGGCGGATCTCGGTGGGATGGCCGCCGCCGCGTCACTCGTCACCGGGGTTCCGAGCGCGTGGTTCGTGCCGCTCTTCGCCTTCCTCGTCCTGGCCCTGCTGGTGCTGGCGAGCTACCGCACGATGACCCGCGTCCTCAAGTGGATGACGAGCGCGCTCTTTGCCTATATCGTCGCGGCGGTGCTCGCGCGGCCCGACTGGGTGAGCGTCCTGCGCGGCACCGTTCTGCCGCATGTGGCGCGTGTGGACGGCCCCTATCTGCTGACGTTCATGGCGATCCTCGGGACGACGATCTCGCCGTACCTCTTCTTCTGGCAGGCGTCCCAGGAGGCGGAGCAGGACCGGCACGTGGCGACGATGCGTCGACCCGTGGCGGGGGTGTCGGAGGTGGCGCGGCGGGGGGTTGGCCGCGAGCTGGCGGCGGCGCGCACCGACACCCTGATCGGCATGTGCTTCTCGAACCTCATCATGTACTTCATCATCCTGACGACGGGCGCGACCCTCTATCCGGCGGGGCAGCGCACGATCCAGACGGCGGAGGACGCGGCGCGCGCGCTCCGGCCGCTCGCCGGGCCCGGCAGCGCGATGCTCTTCACGCTTGGCATCGTCGGCACGGGACTGCTCGGCGTCCCGGTGCTCGCCGGGTCGGCCGCCTACGCCGTCAGCGAGGCGGCCGGCTGGCCGAGCGGCATGGACGAGACGGCGTGGGCGGCGCCGCAGTTCTACGCGGTGATTGCCATCGGCACGATCGTCGGGGCCGCGCTCACGATCGTCGGCGTCAACGCGATGCGCATGCTCTTCCTCTCCGCGGTGCTCAACGGGCTGCTCGCGCCGCCACTGATCGTGATCATTCTCGTCGTCTGCAACGACCGGGCGGTGATGGGCGAGTATCGGAATGGCCGCGTGCTCAACGTCGTCGGCGGCGCCGCCGCGCTGCTGATGGGCGCGGCGGCGGTCGCGCTGATCGCCTCGCTGGTCGGCTAGCCGCGCGCGACGATCTCGCGATAGCTGTCGTCGAGGCGATCGAGCTCGCGGTCCCAGCCGAGCGTCTCGGCCGTCGCGCGCGCCCCAAGGGCGAGGCGCCGCATGCGGGCCGGGTCATCTGCCAGCGCGAGCATCGCCGCCGCGAGCGCCGCCGTGTCGCCGGCGGGATAGGCGATGCCGTTCACGTCGTCGCGCAGGTGATCGGCGACCCCACCGGCGGGCGAGGCGATCACCGGCAGCCCCGACGCCATCGCCTCGAGCACGACGAGGCCGAGGGTCTCGGTCAGTGACGCGAAGACGAACGCGTCGGCGCTCGCGTAGAGCTCGGGGAGCTCGCGTCGGCGGTCGAGGTTGCCGAGGAAGATGACGTCGGCGGTCGCCGACGCGCGGAGCGCCGGTTCCTTCGGTCCCGCGCCGGCGATCACGAGTCGCGTGCTGTCGGGCGGGCGCGCGGCGATTACGCGGCGATATGCCTCGACGATCTGCTCGACCCGCTTTTCGGCCGCGAGCCGGCCGACGTACAGAAAGACGGTGCGCCCGCCGAGGCCGAGGCGCTCGCGGAGTGCGTCGCTCCGGTGCGCCGGGTTGTAGGTGCGGATGTCGACGCCACAGCCCCAGACCTCGACGTCGCGCAGTCCCATCGCGAGGAGATCGCCGCGCGACGGGGCCGACGGCGTGTACGTGCGCCGGCTGCGGGCATGGAAGCGGCGGATATACGCCGAGATCGTGCCGCGCAGCCACGGGACGCCGTAGGCATCGGCGTAGCGCGCGAAGTCCGTGTGATAGGACGAGACGAGGGGGACGCCGAGTCGCCGACCGACGAGCTGCCCGAGCCGGCCGAGCACGAACTCGGTCTCGCTGTGCACGAGGTGCGGACGGAGCTGCCGCGCGAGTCGCCAGACGTCGAGGTAGGCGGGGGCGGCGAGGCGGATGTCGGGATAGTTGGGGAAGGGGATGCTCGCGACGGTCGTCACCGATCCGGGGGGATCGCTGTATTCGGTGAAGACCTGCGTCATCGACGCCGGGTATCGTGGCGAGACGACGAGACATTCCCAGCCGCGGGCGCGCAACCCGGCGACCGAGAGCGCGGTGACCACCGACACCCCGTTGACCTGGGGCGGGTACGTATCAGTGCAGTAAAGGACGCGCATGAGGTTGTTGAACCGTCATCGAAGCGTTACGGAGCTGTCGCACAATGACGCGGTGACCGGTACGCCAGACGCCCAAGTTCTTTCCTGTACGCGAGATGCGCGCGAGGCACACCGTCCGGTCGAGGTGGCGGCGCGCGGCAATGTATCCCCAGCGTCCGGGAGTCGCCATGACGAATCCGACCGATATTCGACGCGTGGTGCTGGTGGTGCTCGACGGCCTCCGGCCCGACGCGATCGAGTCCTTCGATCTCACGCACGTGCGTCGGCTCGCCGCGACGAGCGCGTCGTCGCTCACGGCGCGCACCGTGACGCCCAGCGTCACCGCCGCCGCGATGGCGTCGGTGATGTCCGGGGCGCCGCCGCAGTACCACGGACTCGAAAGCGATCGATTTCACATTCCGCGAAGCCGAGGTCCGCTCCACCTGCTCCCACGTGTACTCTGCGAGGCCGGCTATCCCACGTCGGCCTTTATGCATTCCGTCCCCCGGCTGTACGGCGGACTGGCGCGGCGGATCGCGCGACACCTGGGCGTCGCGTCGCCGCACTTCGGCGGCGAGTGCGCCGACGAGATCCTCGCGGCCGCGATGCCGACGCTCGCGACACAGGAACGGGGGCTGATCTTCCTGCACTGGCCGGACGCCGACCGGGCCGGCCACGAGCATGGCTGGATGTCGCCGGGATATGCGCGCGGCGCGCGGGCGCTCGACTCGGCGCTGGGGAGACTCGTCGACGCGCTCGATCTGGCGCGCGATCCCGGGACGCTGCTGATCGCCTGCTCGGACCATGGCGGCGGCGGTGCCACGGTGACGGACCACGACAGCGACCACCCGCTCGACACCACGATCATGGTGATGATCGCCGGCGCTACCGTCGAGCCCGGCCGACTGGCGGCGCCGGTCTCGCTGCTCGATATCCCCGCGACGCTGCTCTGGGCGCTCGGGGTGCCGCGGCCGGCCAGCTACGCCGGCCGGGTGCTGCACGAGGGCTTCCTGCCGGCAATGGCCGCGGCTTAATTAGCGAATGGCAGTGAACCTGCTCTCCCGTCTCGACGCGCGCGACCGGGCGCTCTTCGATCGCTGGATGCTGACGCGGTCGACGGTGACGCGGCCGGCGTGGGTCGCGATCACGCATCTCGGCGGCGTCTGGTGCAGCGGCGCCGCGGCCGCGCTGCCGCTCCTCGCCGCGTCGACGACCGTGCACGCCGCGGCGGTCCGCGCCCTGCTCGGGCTCGTGATCTCGCACGGGATCGTCCAGGTGCTCAAGCGCAACGTGCTGCGCGCCCGCCCGACCGAGCGCCTCGGCTGCGAGCCAATGGTACGTGTGCCGGACGCGTTTTCCTTTCCCTCGGGCCATGCCACCGCCTCGATGGCGGTCTGCTTCGCGTACGCCGTGGCGTGTCCGGTGCTGGCGATCCCCCTGCTCGCGCTCGCGGCGGCCGTCGGCTTCTCGCGGGTCGGTCTGGCGGTCCACTATCCCGGGGATGTCCTTGCCGGGCAGGCGATCGCGATCGCGGTCGACCTCGTCGTCATCCTGGTGACGCGACCGGTCTGAGCCGACACCGGCGCGGGACGCCGTAGAGCGCCCGTTGCCCGTCAGGGGCTCGCTCGTGTTTAGGGGGATGAGCCATCCGGTCCCCGCCCCGCTCGACGTCGTCACGCCACTGCAGCTCAAGCGCGAACGCCTTCGCTTTTCGGCGTTTCGTTTCGTGCGCACGCCGTCGGGCCTCTGTACCGCCGACGTCGAACTCGAGTGGGTCGACAACGTGACGGTGATCGGGCGCGCGACCGGGCAATCGAGCCCGATGGGCGACCTGCGCGTCGCCGCCGAGGCCGGGCTCAAGGCGCTGGAAAGTTTCGGCGGAGGCGCGATCGCGTTCGAACTCGCCGGCATCAAGGCGTTGCGCGCCTTCGATGCCAACATCGTCATCGTCGCTGTCGGCGTCCGGAAGGGCGAGGGTCCACAGCGGTTGCTCGGCGCCTACCTCGCCGAGAGCGATCCGGTACGCGCCGCCGTCGTGGCGGTACTCAACGCGACCAACCGGCTCCTCGGCAACTTTATCGCGACCCGCTAACGCATGTCGGCCGCGGCACGCCACCGCGTGTCGCCAGTGGCGCGATGGGGCGTCACGCCTGCATACTCGCTCGGGAGCCCCCGCGGGCAATGACCACGGATCGCGTCCTCGCGACCGGTGTATGGGACAGATTATGCCTGACTGGATGGCGGTGCGACGGACGATAGCAACGGTAGCATCGCTCGGCGCGCTGGCATCCGTCGGCGCCTGCGGCGGCGCGCACGGCGCGCGTACCGCCCCGGCCCCGGCCCCGGTCCGCGTCGCGGCGGGCGGCGGTGCCGACACGACCGTCGGCCATGCGTCGCCCGCGGATTCCGCGCACGCCGTCGGTGATTCGGTGCGCGTCAGCCGGGCCGAGGTCGCGGGGCAGGCCGCGCGCGTCTTCGGGGACAGTCTCGTTGGGGACAGCTCGGCCCTCGCGCGCGCGGCGGACACGGCGCACACGGCCGCCGATTCCGCGGTCGTCAGCTGGGACATCGACGTTCGGTCGTACGAGACGCAGCGCCGCGTGGCGCGGTTCGTGGCGCTCTTCACGGGCGAGTCGCGCGATCACTTCGAGGCCCAGGTGCAGCGCGGCACGCGGTACGATCCGATGATCCGCGCCAAGCTGCGCGCCGCCGGGCTGCCGGAGGACATGACGTATCTCGCGCTCATCGAGAGCGGCTATTCGCCGCAGGCGTACTCGCGCGCGGCCGCCGTGGGGATGTGGCAGCTGATGACATCGACGGCGCGAGGCTCGGGACTGCGGGTCGACTGGTGGATCGACGAGCGGCGCGATCCCGTGCGATCCACCGACGCCGCGATCCGCTTTCTCCGCTACCTGCAGGACCAGTTCGGCTCGCTGTATCTCGCCTGCGCCGCGTACAACGGCGGCCCGGGGCGGATCTCGCGGGGCCTGACGCGGTTTGCGGGCGACTTCGAGGGGCGCACCGGCGATGACCTCTTCTTCGCGCTCGCGGACAAGGACTATCTGCGGGATGAAACGAAGAACTACGTCCCGCAGCTGATCGCTGCGGCGCTCGTCGCCAAGCAGCCGGCGCGCTACGGCCTGCACATCGTCCCGCTGGAACCGTATACGTACGACACGGTGCGCGTGGGCCCCGCGACGCCGCTCGCCGCGGTCGCGGCGGCGACGGGCGCCCCGGTCGGCGCGATCACGGAGCTCAATCCGTTCATCCTGCGCGGCATGACGCCGCCCGTCGACTCGTATACCGTGCGCGTACCGATCGGTCGAGCCGCCGGCTTCGACTCGGCGTTTGCCGCGCTCCCCGCCGCCGGGCGCACCGGCGTGACGCGCGTCACGTCGAAGAAGGGCGAGACGATGGCAACGCTGGCGCGGCGCGCCGGTGTGACGGTCAAGCAGCTGCAGTGGTACAACCCCAAGGTCTCCCACACGACGAGTGGCCGCGTGCCACCCGGCACGCCGGTGCTGCTGCCGACGGCGGCCGTCGTCGCCGCGGCGCTCGACGTGCCCGACCCGGCGATCGAGCGTTACGGAGGCGGTGCGGTCCATATCGTCAAATCCGGCGAGTCGCTGGGCGTGATCGCCCGCAAGTATCACACGACGGTCGCCGCGCTGATGCGGCTCAACGGCCTCCGCAAGAGCACGATTCTCCCCGGTCAGGCGCTCGTCGTCTCGGGGACGCGTCACGTCTCCCGCACACGGCGACGGGGCTGAGCCACTCGCGGCCCAGCCCCGTCACCAATCGCCTCACACCGCGCGCCTGACGCCTCGCGCGACCGCCGCAATGATCAGTCGATCGTGCCGCTCCCCGTATAGCCCTTGAGGACGACCCGCTCGTACCCGTTCGACGGGTCGAGCCCCAGCTGGCGTGACTGGTTCACCGCCTGCTCGCCCCGATTGTAGATCAGGAGGGCCGTGCGCATGTCGCCATGCGACTCCCGCACCAGGGCGCGCAGATAACGGAAGCCGCAGCGCAGGTTCGTCTCGCGGTCGTACAGTTTCTCGCGCGTGATCCCCGGCACGAAGAACCGCGCCGTCGCCGGCATCACCTGCGTCAGGCCGATCGCCCCGACCGGGCTCGTCGCGTGCTCATTGAACTCACTTTCGACGCGCACCAGACGGAATGCCAGCTCCGGCTCGATCCCCTCGGCGATCGACACATCGTAGATCGACCCGGCAAGGTCGGCACCGATCCGGTAGCGACTCGAGAAGTCGAAGATCGCGTGCGTCCGCTCGAGCTGCGCGTTCGCCAGATCGAGCTTCCCCTGCACGACATCGAGGCGGTTGCGCAGATCACTCGGACCGAGCACGAGCAGCGGATTCTGTTCCGCGCGCGCCTCGCTCGGCCGATGCGCCGCCCAGATCAGAAGCACCGCCGCGCACGATGCAACGGCGACGAGCACGCGGCGCCAGTGGCGCAGCCGGCGCTCGCGATCGCCGTGGTAGGTGTACGTGTCCCGGTACGTCCGCATATCTGACACATCCCTGGGTAGTCGGTGGATACGCTACGCTCAGCTGTCTCAAGGCAACCGGTGTGCCATCAGCCCCGGCCGCCGTCCCCTGCGCAATCGACCATCACCGTGCAGCCGAGCCGCACTCCAACACTAAGCATAGAAGTATCTAATGCGTTCGCCATCCGGGGAACGGTGCGCGCTGTCACGGATATCGGCAGTCGAAGTGTCAATCGTGCCGACTGTCTTTCCGACAGAGATGTCATTGTCTGCGCCGCGCAGCTCGCGCATCGCGCAGACAACGTGCGTCGCGACCTGCAGGGATGTCAGTGGCGAGGAACGGACGCGCGGAATGACCGCCGCCGTGCGTTTTTCTGCCAGAATGCCGACAATTCGTGCCACGGCAGATTCGTCACCTTTTGCGACACCGCGGACGACGCGCGGTGCACGCCCCCGTGTCAGGCGCGCGGCGGGACGAGCGCGCGCGCGAGGGCCGCGGTGAGGAGCTGCGGATTCCCGTTGGACTCGACCGCGGTGCGCGCGCGTTCGATCTCGCGCGTTGCCGTCGCGGCGAATCGCGCGGCGCGCGGATCGCCAGCACGCACGGCGTCGCGTGCGCGGGCGTGAAGCAGCACGCCGAGTGCGTCGAGGGTGTCGGCGTAGGCACCACGCGCGCCGGCCGACCCCTGACGCAGCGCCTCACGATAGAGATCGCGCCGATCGGCGATGGCGCGCGTTCGCGCGCCCGCGCGGTCGGCGGCGGCGAGGATCGCGCGCGCCGCGGCGAGCGCCTGCGCGGCCGGGAGTCCGCCGAGGAGTGTGCCGGGCGCCCCCTGGGCGCGGACGATCAGCGCCTCGATCGCCGCGGGGTCGTCCGTCGACGCGAGGCGCGCGGAGACAGTCGGGTGTCGCACGAACTCGCGGACCTCCGCATCGCGCACGGGCGCGACGCGCACGGCGACGACGCGGGAGCGGATCGTCGGCAGCAGCGCGCCGGGCTCGCTCGACGTGAGCACGATCGTCGTGTCGGTCGGCGGCTCCTCGAGCAACTTGAGCAGTGCGTTCGCCGCCTGATCGGCGCCTTCCTGCGCGACCATGCGCTCGGCGTTGCCGATGATGATCACCTTGTGGCGGCCGATCGCCGGCGAGATCGACGCCGCCCGGACGAGCATGCGGATCGTGGCGACGAAGATGCCGTCCATGCCGGCCGCGGGCGGATAGAGCAGTCCGTCGGCGACGCGCGCCGCGATGGCGTCGGCGAGATCATCATGAATCACCGCGGGACTCGCGTCCGAATCCTTCGGTCGCGGGCGCGGAAAGACCCAGTGCAGATCGGGGTGCGTGAGCGAGGCCATGAACCGGCATCCCTGGCATGCCGCGCAGGGCGCGGCCCCGGTGTCGTCGCAGAGAATCCGTCCCGCCAGCTCGAGGGCGAGCCGCTGCTTGCCGATCCCGGGGGCACCATGGAGGAGGATCGACGACGGCAGCGTCCCACGAGCGCGCGCGTCGGCCAGCCGCTGGCGGAGCGCGGTGTGTCCGACCAAAGGGACAGTCGAGCTCGGGTGCGTGGCGGCGCGCGGCACGGCCGGAATATATGTCGCCCGGTCCAGGGCCCGGGGCCGGACGGGACGGGTGGCGGGACGAATGTTGACGGACGCGCCGCGCGTGTATGTTGCACGAGTGACCTCGCCGAGATCGGCCCGACGGGCGGCGCTGCAGGTGATCGAGGGCGGCCAGCGCGGGAATCCCGCGGCGCAGCGCGTGCGCGCCCTCGACAATCTGCAGTTCATTCGCGACACGATGGAGCGCGCCGGGTCGTTCACGGCGATCTCCGGCCTCGGCATGGTCGCGGCCGGGGTCGTCGCCGTCATCGTCTCGCTCGTGGCAGCCGGGCGGCCGACGACGGCCGGATGGGTTGCCGCGTGGATCTCGGGCGGGCTCGTGAGCACCGTCGTGCTGCTCGGCGCGATGATCCAGAAGGCGCATGGAGTCGGCGCGCAGCTCCTCTCGGGACCGGGCCGCAAGCTGGCACTCTGTTTCACGCCGCCAATGCTCGTCGCCGTCCTTCTCACGGCCGCGCTGTATCGGGCGGGGCTGCCGTCAGCGCTCCCCGGTGTCTGGCTACTGCTCTATGGCACCGCCGTGATCGCGGGCGGCACCTTCTCGGTCCCGACCGTCCCGGTGATGGGCACCTGCTTCGTCGTGCTCGGCGCGGCGGCCCTCTACGCGCCCGCGGCGTGGGGCAACTGGATGTTGGCGCTCGGCTTTGGCGGGCTGCACCTCGCGTTTGGCGCGGCGATCGCCTGGCGGCACGGTGGCTAAGTCGTCGGGCTCGGCGGCCCGCGCGGACGGCGCGCGCACGGCGGTCCGGGCGTCATCGGCCCTGGACGGCGTCATTCACGAGCGGCTGCGTCTCGGCATCGTGAGCGCGCTGGCGGTCAACGACGTTCTCAGCTTCAGGGAACTCAAGCAGTTAATGCAGGCGACCGATGGCAACCTCAGCGTGCACGCGCGTCGGCTCGAGGCGGCCGGCTACGTCAGCTGTTCGAAGCGCTTCACCGGTCGCGTCCCGCACACGGAGTTTCGGCTGACGGCCGCCGGTCGTCGGGCTCTGGAGAGTTACGTCGCGCACATGGAGACCCTGATCCGGGCGACGCGCGACCGCTAGCGCCGTCCGTCCTTTTTTTTCCTCTTCCGCTTCATGGAACAAAGTACTTCGTTCACGCCGCCGCCCGGTACGCACGTGGCGATCATCATGGATGGCAACGGGCGCTGGGCCGGTGCCCGCGGCCGGCCACGCGCCGCCGGCCATCTCGCCGGCGTCAAGGTCGTCCGCGCGATCGCGCGCGGCGCGTCCGAGCTCGGTATCGGCGCGCTGACGCTCTACGCCTTTTCGGCTGACAACTGGCGCCGCCCCGCGGCGGAAGTGCATGCCCTGCTGCGGCTCTTCCGAAGCGCGCTCGCCGACGAGATCGAGATGTGCATCGCCAACGGGGTGCGCCTGAGCATCGTCGGCCGGCGTGACCGCCTGCCCGACGCGCTGGTGCGGGCGATCGAGCGCGCCGAGGCGGCGACGGCGGGCGGCCGCACGCTCTGGCTTCGCATTGCGGTCGATTATTCGTCGCGCGATGCGATCCTCGCGGCCGCGGCCCGCTACGCCGGCGCCGATGCCCCGACCCGCGAGGAGTTCGCCCGCGAGATCTGCCGAGTGCACCACTCGGACCCCGTCCCCGACGTCGACCTGCTGATTCGGACGGGCGGCGAGCAGCGCCTCAGCGACTTCCTGCTGTGGGAGTGCGCGTACGCGGAACTGTACTTCACGCCGCGCTTCTGGCCGGAATTCGACGTCGCCGAGCTCGCCCGCGCGGTCGGTGATTTCTCACGCCGCGAGCGCCGCTTCGGCGGCTTGAAGGCGGTCGGCTGATCCCGCCGCGCGCCGTCCGTCTCGGCGCGATGCGCGTATCGGGGTGGGTCATCGTGTCCCTGTGGACACTCGCGATGGCGAGCGTCGGCGGCGCCCAGGAACGGCCGTCGAGCGGCACCACCGCGTCGCTGCGTGGCGTCTCGACCGGCGCGGGTGGGGCGATCGTCTGGGCCTCCGGGACGCACGGGACGGTCCTGCGGTCCGATGACAGCGGGTCGCACTGGCGCGCGGGGGTGATCGCCGGCGCCGCGACGTTCGACCTGCGCGGCATCGTCGCCGTCGGCCGCGACACGGTCTACGCGATGGTCTCGGGCGCCGACACGGCACGGATCTACCGGACGGTGACCGGCGGTGATCAGTGGACCCTCGTCTACGATGACACCCGCCACGGCGCCTTTCTGGACGGCGTCGCGTGGTGGGACAGCGCGCATGGGATCGCGCTGGGCGACCCGATCGACGGCGCGTTCGTCGTGCTGCGGACCGATGACGCCGGGATGCACTGGCGCGCGGTCGATGCGGCTGCGCTGCCGGCCGCTCGACCGGGTGAGGCGGCGTTCGCCGCCAGCAACGGGGCCCTCGCGATCGGCGACAGCAGTGCGGCCTGGTTCGTCACGGGCGGCGGGCCCGTCGCGCGCATCTTCCGCACCGTCGATCGGGGCGCGCACTGGAGCGCCGCAGTGCTGCCGATCGCCGCCGGCACCAGTTCGGCGGGCGCGTTCGCCGTGGCGTTTCGCGACCGGTTCCACGGCCTCGTGGTCGGCGGCGATTACGCCGCCGCGCCGACCGGCCCCGGACGTGACGGTGCGCCGCGCGCGGCGATCGCCCGCACGGAAGACGGCGGCGCGTCGTGGACGGTCGCGGACTCCGGCCAATCCCTTCCGTACCTCTCGTCGGTGCTGCCGATCGGCGGACCGGCGGCGGTCGCGACGGGCCCACTCGGCAGCTGGGTGACGCGCAACTGGGGACGGACCTGGCAGCCGCTCGACAGCGTCGGGTACAACGCCGCGGCGCGCATCGGCACGCGCGTCGTGTTCGTCGGTCCCCGTGGCACCATCGGGCTCCTCGCGCCGCACTGACGACACCGCGGTCGCCGCGTCCGCACCGTGAGACGCGTCTCACGCACGGGCACCGGTCACTCGTATCAGAGACCCGTGGTGATCGTCCCCCCGGTAGGGCGGTCACGATGCCGCAGCGACTGACGGGCCGGCATTCTCTCATACGGCGGATGGATGGGCGACGAGTCGCGCGTGATCGAGGACCGCGACGCCCAGTTCCGCCTGCTGGCCGAACGCTCACGCGACGTCATCGGCCTGCACGATCCGGACGGTCGCATCCGCTACGTGAACCCCGCCGCGCGCACGCTGCTCGGCTACTCGGCGGACGCCCTCCTCGGGACGTATCCGTTCGCGCTCGTGCATCCCGACGACCTTGCGCGTGTGCGCGACGACGCGATCGCCCGACGCGCCGCCGGCGTGGGCAAGGCGGAGCCGATCACGTTTCGATGCCGCACCCGCGACGGCACCTATATCTGGCTCGAAGTCCTGACGGATTCGGTCCGCGATGCGGATGGCGAAGATCTCTGCCTCGTCACCTATTCGCGTGATGTCAGCGCCCGGCTCGCGGCCGCCGAAGCGCTGGAGGAGAGCGAGCAGCGGTATCGCTCGTTCTTCGAACGATCGCCGGACGGCGTGATCGTGCATGTCGATGGGCGCATTCTGCTCGCGAACGCCTCGGCCGCCCGGATCCTCGGCACCGCCGATGCGGCGGTGCTGCGCGACCAGCAGCTCGAGCGCTACGTGCATCCGGCCGATCGTGAGACGTTCCTCTCGCGCACGTCGGACGTATCGGACGGCGTCGTCGAGCGGCGACGCTATCGGATCCGGCGCGCCGACGGCAGCATCCGCTACGTCGAGGCGCTGCGCGACGACGTGATGGTCCTCGGGCGCCCGGCCGTGCAGTGTGTCATCCGGGACATCAGCTCGCACGTCCATGCCGAGCGGGCGCTCGCGGACATGGAGCACCGCTACCAGTCGATTCTCGAGATCCTTTCCGAGGGGGTCACCCTGCAGGACGCGCGGGGCGCGATCGTCTTCTGGAATTCGAGCGCGGAAGCGATCCTCGGGATGAACGGCGCCGAACTGGCGGGGCGCTCATCGGCGGACCCGCGCTGGCGCGCCATCCATCCCGATGGCAGCGACTGGCCCGGCGAGACGCATCCGCCGATGGTCTCCCTCCGGACCGGCCTTCCCGTCTCCAACGTCGTGATGGGGATCCACACGCCCGACGGGCGACTCCGGTGGCTGACGGTCAACAGCCGGCCCCTCTTTGCCGACGACACGCGCGGCGCGACGGGCGTCGTGACGACCTTTCGCGATTCGACCGAGTCCCGTCAGGCGCTCGTCGCGCTGCGTGACAGCGAGGAGCGCTATCGTCTCGCGCTCGAGTACGCCGTGATCGGCAACGCGATCGTCGGGCTCGATGGGCGCTGCGTCAATGCGAACCGGGCGCTTTGCCAGATCGTCGGCTACACCGAGGCCGAACTGGTCGGCCACGACTACCGGCGGCTCGCCGATCTTGACCGGCTTCCGGCGGGCGTCTTCGACGGCGGGCGGGAGCACAGCGGCGAGGTCGAGAGCGTCGAACAGCGATACGTCCATCGCAGCGGCCGGACGGTCTGGGCGACGATGTCGGTCTCGTGCGCCCGCGACGAGACCGGGGCGCCGCGCGGCTTCCTCGTGCAACTGCAGGACATCACGGACCGCAAGCGCCTCGAGGACGAACTCACCCACGAGCGCGAATTTCTCGTCGGATTGCTGGACAATCTCTCGGAGGGCGTGCTGGCCGGGGATGCCGCCGGCAACCCGACCCGCGCGAATCGCTCGCATGAATTGCTCTACGGCATCGATGGGCGGCCGGCGACGCCCGAGTTGCGAGAGGTCTTTCGGCTCCGCTTGCGCGACTTCGACGATCAGTCGCGGTCGCTGCTCCGCTCGGAGATGCCGCTCGTGCGGGCGGCCGCCGGCGAACACGTCGACCAGCAGTTGATCGCGCTGATGCCGGCGGGAACTCCCGTGGGGGTCATTGCGGAGGATGGGGTGCGCCTCCTCGCGGCCAACTGTCGACCGATTCTCGACACGCGCGGGACGATGATCGGCACGGTCATGAGCCACCGGGATGTGACGCGGGAGTATGCCGACCACGCGTCGCTGCTTGCCAGCGAGGAGCGATTCCGCCTGCTCTCCGAGGCGTCAATGGATGGCGTCTTCGTGTCGCGGCAAAGCGTGATTCTCGAGACGAACGCGGCGTTTGGACGGATGATCGGCAGCGCGCCGTCCGAGCTGCTCGGTCGGCGCGTCGCCGATCTCATCGTGCCGGTGGACGACGGGCCGACGGTCGACGGGCGGCCGAGGATCCCGGAGGCCGGCACGCTCGTGCAGGGCCTTCGCGCGGACGGCACACGGTTCGATGGGCAGGTGATCACGCGGTCGATCATGTATCACGGAGCCCCGGCGCAGATCTCGGTCCTGCGCGATGTCAGCGAGTGGACGGCGCTGAGTCGGCTCAAGAGCGAGTTCGTGTCGACCGTCTCGCACGAGCTGCGCACGCCGCTGACCTCGATCCACGGAGCACTCCGCCTGCTCGGCAGTGGTCGCGTCGGCGTCTTGCCGGAGACCGCCGCACCGCTCGTCTCGATCGCGATCGCGAACAGCGATCGACTGGTCCGGCTGGTGACGGACCTGCTCGATCTCGACCGGATGGCCGCCGGGCGACTTGCCCTTCGCCGGACGCCGCTCACCGCCGACGATGTGATCGGCGCCGCCGTCGACGGGATTCGGGCGATGGCGGACGGATACCACCAGCACCTCGACGCCCAGGTGGCGGTCGGGCGCGAGTTCAGCGGCGACCGGGATCGCGTCGTGCAGGTGCTCACCAACCTGCTGTCGAACGCGATCAAGTTTTCACCGCCGTATGGCACCATCATGGTCCGCGCCGCGCCCGCGAGCGGAGCCCGGAGCGTCCGTTTCGCCGTGACGAACAGCGGGGCGGGTATTCCGCCGGCGGATATCGGCCGGCTCTTCGAGCGCTTTCAGCAGCTCGACGGATCGGATGCCCGGCGCGTCGGCGGGTCGGGGCTCGGGCTCGCGATCTCGAAGGCGATCGTCGAGGAGCATGGCGGGAGGATCGGCGTCGACTCGGTCCCGGGCAGCACGACATTCTGGTTCGAGCTGCCGGTCGAGCCCGATGGGTTGCCCCCCGCCATCGCATGAGCCGGTCGTCCGCGACCGCCTATCTTTGCCCGCATGACCCTTCCCGTCCTCCGCACGTGGCGCTGCGCGGCAAGCCGCGTCCTCGCTGGCGCGTTGGCTGGCGCGTTGGCTGGCGCGTTGGCTGGCGCGTTGGCTGGCGCGTTGGCTGGCGCGTTGGCTGGCGTGCTGGCCGCGACGTCGCTCGGCGCGCAGCAGCCCGTCGCCCCGATCGCCTCCCCACGTGATACCGCGCGCGGCGTGATTGGCCCGGTCCATCTGCTCGTCGACTATGGACGGCCGTCGAAACGGGGTCGCGTGATCTTCGGCGGCCTGGTGCCGTTCGACTCCGTCTGGCGGACCGGCGCGAACGCGGCGACGACCCTCGTGCTCGACCACGCGGTCGTCATTGGCGGCACGCCGGTCGCGGCGGGGACCTATACGCTCTACTCGATCCCGTCGGCGACGAACCCGTGGCGTCTCGTGATCAATCGCCAGACCGGGCAGTGGGGGACCGAGTACCACGCGGAGCAGGACCTGGCGCGGATCCCGTTGATCACGACGACCGTGTCGCCCGGCGTCGAGCAGTTCACGATCCGGATCGTGCCGGCGGGAAGCGGCGCCACGCTGCAACTGGTCTGGGACACCACTGTCGCGAGCGCGCCGATCACCGTCCCCTGAGCGATCAGGGCCGGCGACCGTGAACGGCTAGTACGGCCGGCCGCCCGGTCCGCCCTGCTGTCCGGTCCCGCCGACGTGTGATCCGCTGCTCGCCGGTGCGGGCCGCTGGGCCTCGAGCTGCTTGTTGATGATGCCCTGATTCACGGATCGCATGCGGGCCTGCTGGTCCGTGCTCAGCACCGCGAGCGCCTCGGTGCGCGCGGTGAGTGCGTTGTCATGCAGGGCCGCGTTTGCGGCGCTCATCGCGCGGCGATACGCGATCAGGCTGTCGCGTTGGGTCGGGGTGATATGCGCCCAGTCGATCGGTGTCGTCGACTGTGGCGGCAGCGTGTCGATCGCGAGATGCGCCGACCGGTCGGCGGCATCGAGCCGGTTCTGGATCAGGTTGAGACGCGTGATCTGCGAATCGGCCAGCGTGAGATCACTGCGGTGCTCGATGATGAACGGGATCGGCCGCTCGGGATCCATTGGGCCTCCCGGCTCACCCGGTTTCTTGACCGTCGTGTCCTTCGTGTCGCCCTGATCGCTGCTCCGCCGCTTCCCCTGCGCGGCGATGGGGCGACCGATGGCGACGAGGCCCAGGCAGAGCAGCCCGGCCGTTCCCAGCACGCGCGCGACACGCACGACCCCTCTCCTTCTCCCGGCACCCCGGACGTCGGTCGCCGTCGGCCACGACGATCGTGATGTGCTCCGTCCGCGCCGGGTTCCGGGGGACCACATCAGTCCGACCTCCTAATATCGCCGCGATCGCTGCGGCCGAGCAGGGGCAGCGCCCCGGCTACAGACGCGCGTGGGCGGCGAGCACCAGCGCCCGCGCTGCCTCCGCGTCGGCCGCCGTTCCCGCGAGATGGCCCATCTTGCGTGCGTGGCGCGGGACGCGCTTGCCGTAGAGGTGCAGGCGGGTGCCGGGGAGCGAGAGCGCCGCGGCGAAATCGGGCGGCGTCGCGCCGTGCCAGGCGTCGCCCAGCAGATTGGCGATCGCCGCGGGTCGAATCAGCTCGGTGCTGCCCAGGGGGAGGTCGCAGACGGCGCGCACGAGTTGCTCGAACTGGCTCGTCGCGCATCCCTCGATCGTGTGGTGAAAGCTGTTGTGCGGGCGTGGTGCCATTTCGTTGACCAGCAGCGTGTCGCCGACGACGAACATTTCGATGGCGAGCAGGCCGACGACGTCGAGCGCGGTCGCGAGGCGGACGGCGAGCGCCGTCGCGCGATCGGCGAGCGCGGGCGCGACCGGCGCCGGGAGCATCGACCACGCGAGTTGCCCAGCCTCGTGATGATTGCGCGCGACGGGATAGACGGCTGTCTCGCCACCAGGCCGCCGCGCCACGAGCACCGAGATCTCGGCGTCGAGCGGCAGCGCCTGTTCCGCGACGCCGTGCGTCGTGCCGAGCGACGCCCACGCCGCGCCGGCGTCGGCCGCTCGGTCGACGCGGACCTGCCCGCGTCCGTCGTACCCACCCGTCGCGGCCTTGATGAAGGTCGGCCCGAGTGCGGTAACGGCGGCCGTGCACTCGTCGGCCGATCGCACGACGCGATACGCGCCGAGCGGCGCGTCCTGTGCCGCGAGCCACGCCTTCTGGGTCGCGCGATCGTTGATCGTGGCGAGGACGGTCGCGCCCGGCCGGACGGGAACCTGCGCCGCGGCGGCGGCGAGCGCCGCTGGGGCGATCCGCTCGATCTCGAGCGTGACGACGTCGACCGACGACGCGAGGCGGGTGGCGGCGGCGACATCGTCGAACGATGCGACGATCAGTTCGTCGGCGACCGCCTTCGCCGGGCAGTCGGGATCGGGGTCGAGGACGCGCACGCCGTAGCCCATCGTGCGTGCCGCGAGCGCCGTCATGCGACCGAGCTGCCCGCCGCCGAGGAGCCCGATCGTGGCGCCTGGCAGGACCGTCACCGCGTCGGCAGCCGTTGCGCGAGCACGTCGTCGCGGCGCGCCACGCGCCACGCCCGGAGGCGTTCGCGGAGCTCGGGACGGCTCAGGGCGACGATCTGCGTCGCCAGAATGGCGGCGTTGGCCGCGCCGGCGGCGCCGATCGCCAGCGTGCCGACGGGGACGCCCTTCGGCATCTGCACGATGGAGAGCAGGGAATCGAGTCCGTTGAGGACGGTCGACGGGACCGGAACCCCGAGGACCGGCACGAGCGTCTTGGCGGCGACCATTCCCGGGAGGTGGGCCGCGCCGCCGGCGCCGGCGATGATGACTTCGAGGCCGCGCCCCTCTGCCTGCTCGGCGTACTGGAAGAGCCAGTCCGGCGTGCGATGCGCGGAGACGACGCGCGACTCGTAGGGGACGCCAAACGCCTCGAGCAGTTCGCCAGCGGGCGCGAGGTGGGCGAGGTCGCTCTCGCTCCCCATGATGACGCCGACCAGCGGGGCCGTGGGCATGGCCAAATGTGGGAGCGCGTCAGGCGTACAGAAAGCCCTCGCGGACCGCGCGCGCATCGCGCGCGGTCGCCGCGTGGTCGATCGCCTGCCAGGCCGTCGAGACGCCGACGGCCGCGATCACCGCGTCGAGGGCATCGCCACCGGGGTCGCGCGCGATCCGGCGGCGGTCGTGTGGGCCGATCCGGATCACCGGCTCGAGTCCGGCGAGGATCGCGGCGCGCACGCGCCCGCGCGCGCGTCCGATCGGCCCCGGCGCGGGTCGCTTGTAGCGCTGAAAGGGCAACTGCATTCGCTTGAGCGTCGACGCAGGGCATGTCTCGACGACGACACGCCGGATAGTGGGGAGTCGATCGTACTGGAACGGAAGGACGGCGGTGCCGATCTCGTCGGCGAGCGCTCGGCAGAGGTCCCGCATGGCGTGGTACGTCTGGTAGATGATCCGGTAGTGGTAGCTGTGGAACGGCGTGTGGGCGGCCCGGTCGGCGGCTCGCCCGATGTAGCGGTCCCGCCCCACGCGTCGCGCGCGGTCGACGCACCAGCGGCCGAGCGCCGGGGCCGAGGGGTGGGACGCGACGGCGTCGAGCGTATCGCGCCAGCGCGTGCCGTCCGGAAAGAGCGCGATCGGCAGGCCGAACGGTGCGTCAATCCCCCACAAGGCGTTCTCGGACAAGCGGATACGTGCGAGCAGCGTGGCAAGGCATGCGTCGCGCTCGTCGGTGCCGGTCAGGTGATCGAGGCGGTCGAGTCGATCCAGCTGGAGCGCGCCTCGGTGGCGACTGGCCTCGGCGATCCAGATGGCGCGACCGGCGCGCCGAGCGCCGCTGAAATCGACGCCGTAAACCGTTTGGCAGGCCCAATGCATCAGAGTGTACGAGTGGGTGGACGCTCGCGGCGCGGGCGCGGTGCCGATATTGCGGTAGAGCTCGGTATCCGGGAACTAAAACGAGCCGCCGGGCCTATGTACGGGCCGGATGGAAACGCATGAGGCGCGAAGAGTTAGATGGTGACCGCGACTTGGCGTTCCGAGCCGGGAACAATTCAGTCGACGCGGGTCATAAGATGCAGATCATACAGCAGATAGGCGTGGCACTGTCGATCAGTCCTCGCACGGCGGACGCGATTCAGCGAGCGCTCGTGGTAGCGGGACATTCGGACGGTGCTGGCGGATTGCGCGTGACGGCGCGTGTCACGCGGCGCGGGATCGACTTCGGTTTTGCGATCGAGGCTGACGCGCGCGAGACGGATCTCGTGATTCGGCAGCACGGTGTGCAGGTCTATGTCGATCCGTTCTCGGCGCAGCATCTCGATGGCAGCGAGATCGACGTGGCGGACGACGAGGATGAACAGGGTGCGGCGGCGTTCACACTGACGCTGCCGAAGCGGCGGGCGGCGCGACCGAAGCTGGTGGCGTAACCCGTGGGGATCAGCGAGGAGATGGTCATGGCAGTTCCAAAGAAGGACACGACGAATCGGGCGCGGCCGGCGCGGCGGTCGGCGAAGCGTGCGCCCGCAGCGATAGAAGGGGAGCAGGGGCACGAGCTGCTCGATCTGTACATCTCCGAGCTGTCGCGGACGCCGGTACTGGCGGCCGAGGCACAGAAGGAGCTCGCGCGGCGCATGCGTCACTCGCGGACGAGCGCCGAGGATCGCGCACGGCTGCGCGCGGAGTTGATCAGCGCGAACCTGCGGTTCGCGTTCTCGGTGGCGAAGCAGTACCAGAACCGCGGGTTGTCGCTCGAGGATCTCGTCGGTGAGGCCAACGCGGGGCTCTGTCGGGCGGCGGACAAGTATGATCCCGATGTCGGGGTGAATTTCATCTCGTACGCCGTGTGGTGGATCAAGCAGGCGCTGCATGCGTCGATCACGACGAAGGGCCGGTCGGTGCGGCTGCCCCTCGGTCGCGCCGGCGATCTGTCGCGCGTCGTGAAGGCGCAGGCGGCATTGCGTGCGGCGATGGGTCGCGAGCCGACGCACGAGGAGATCGGGCGGATGTGCGGACTGAGCGCCGAGATCGCCGAGAGCCTGGTGGCGCTGGTGCAGCCCGAGCGGTCGCTGGACGAGCCGCTCGAGTCGGGCGGCAGCTCGCGTGGCGGCGGCAGCCGGACGCTGGCGAGCGTGATCGGGTCGGACGAGGATGGCGACGATCGCCTGCCCGGCCGCCTCGAGGACGAGGATCGCGGCAATGCGCTGCGTCTGGCGCTCGAGCCGTTGCCGCCGCGTGACCGGCAGGTGCTGGTGCTGTACTACGGCCTGAACGGTGGCGAGACGAAGACGCTCGAGGAGATCGGCGAGATCCTCGGCGTGACGCGCGAGCGCGTGCGGCAGTTGCGGGACCGGGCGCTTGCGGCGCTGCGGGCCGGTGACGCGACGGAAGTGCTGCGCGACTGGGCAGCGTAACGACGATCGCGGTGGACCGCGGCGAATGACGAGGGGCCGGCGTGGATCTCCACGCCGGCCCCTCGTGCATCGGTTGAGGCGCGTCGCCGGGACGCGCCAATGAGACGCGCCGCGCGCTACTCGGTCAGGCCGTGGTCGGCGACCTGGATCGGCGTGTTGTGGGCGTCGATATCCGAGTCCTCGGGCGTGCCGGCCCGCGCATCGGCGGTCTGCTCGGCCTCGGTCGCCGCGATGTTCGCGCCGGCGAAGCTGCGCCCGTGCAGGATCTCGACCTTGGGGTCGACCGGCTCGGGCTTCGATCCGTGCAGCTGCGGATCGTTCCGATCCGAGATGTCGCTCCGTTCCGTCATCGGTGCTCGCTGGAAGAGGATCCCGTAAGGTACTCGCCCCGCGACGGACGGTGTGTCGTCGCGCGGGCTACTGGCAGCCCGGTCGGCCGCGTCGTAGATCTGCCCTGTGCCCGAGGCGCCAGTGACATCGTGGTCGGCGGCATGGCCGATCGTGTGGGGGCATTTGCCGAGCCTGCTGGCGCTGATCGCCATCGTGGCAATCGGCCGCTGGCTCTGGTTGCGTTGCGTGCCGTGGACTCGGCGCCGGGTGGTGGTGCGCACCGCGCTGCTCGCCATGGTGTACGTGCCGGTCGCGGCAGAGACCCTGGTGACGTTCAGCGCGGCGTGGGCATTCCGCGGCGATGATCCGGACTTTGGCCTCGAGCGGATGCTCGACGGCACGGCGTCGCGGCCCTACGTCTATCGGCGGCTCGGCGCGGACGTGATCGGCGCGACGAGCCGGTTGGCGGCGCGCGTGCTGCCCGAACGGGTGCAGCGATACCTGGAGCGACACTCGCGCGTGCGTCGGTACGCGGTGATGGCCGACACCCTCTCCTCGCTCGACGTGGACGCGGCGACGCTCGCGGCCTCGCGGCCACCGGTGGTGCCCGGCGAGCGCTGGAATCGGCGCAAGGCGCTCGACTTTCACGCGGCGTATGCGTTCGTCTTTCTCTGCTTCTTCGGCACCCTCTGGGTGGCGCGGGCGCTGACCCGCGCGGCGCGGCCGGACGCGCCGCTGTTCGCCGACATCGCACCGGCGGTCGGGCTGCTGCTGCTGCCGTACACCTTTCTCGCCGGTGGCTACTTCTACGACGCCAGCGAGTTGCTGCTCGTCTTCGCGTCGGCGCTCTGCATCGTGCGCCGCCGGCCGTGGTGGCATCTGGCCGTCTTCGCGCTCGCGGTGTGCAACAAGGAGGCCGACGTGCTGCTCGCCCCCGCGGCGCTGGTCGCGTTTCTCGGGACGATGCCGCGCCGCCGCTGGTGGCTCGTCGCCGCGGCGCACGGCGTCGTCGGCGTGGCGCTCGTCCTCGCGCTCAGGCACGCGTACGCCGGAAACGTCGGCGGCGCGGTGCAGGTGCACCTGTGGGGCAACGTCGCGTTCTGGACCGACCCGCGCGCCTATCTCCGCTTCATGGATATCTATGCCCCGCTGATCTGGGTGCCGCGGGGCGCGAATCTCCTCACGGTGGCGGCCGTGATCGTGCTCGTGGGGACTGGCTGGCGGGAGACCGCGCCGATCGTGCGACGGCTCTTCGTCGCGACGCTCGCGCTGACGATGCCGTTGCTGGTCCTCTTCTGTCTCGCCGACGAGTTGCGGAACCTGTCACTGGCATTTCCGGCGCTGTATCTCGTCGGCTGCGCCGGTGTGCGGCGACTGTACGCGAGCGACGGCGAGCAGTACCGCACGCCGTCGGGGTCGCGCGGGCGGCGCCCGTCGGCGGAGGTCGGCGTGGCGCCGGTACCTGTGACGCCGGTACCCGTGACGCCGGTACCCGTGACGCCGGTACCGGTGACGCCAGTACGATCGTAGCGTGCGTCGCGAGCGCGTGTCGCGAGCGCGTGTCGCGAGCGCGTGTCGCGAGCGCGTGTCGCGAGCGCGTGTCGCGAGCGCGTGTCGCGGGGCTACTTATGCCGACTGTGGCATGTCTGTTCGCCGCGTCTTTTCACATCTTCATTGGCGCGGCGGCGGCCGGCGCCGTGCGCGGCGC
>Ga0209611_10000747_pt1 | contig 51160 bp, 37 predicted proteins | sample S1TSphgellanicum_3_FD_187693 | JGI IMG/M metagenome (GOLD analysis project Ga0209611, IMG submission 187693) | Host-associated microbial communities from peat moss isolated from Minnesota, USA - S1T2_Fc - Sphagnum magellanicum MG (SPAdes) (version 2) | ecosystem: Host-associated > Plants > Peat... | reverse complement strand
TTCGTGTTTCGAACTACCAATCTTACTTCATTATTGAATGAAATACAAAAGGTTGCATGGGCACACAAAACATTCCTATGCACCCTCCACTCCAATATGGTATTCTCTTGTGATAAAGAAAATGGTTAGACAACCACACAATAGTTGCAAGTTAAAATTTTATGCCGTGTATTCACTGTTTGGCAACATTGAGCTTTGCTCCTTAATTAACCACCAGAAAGTTCAAAAAGAAAATGATCCTAAGAAATCTTAATTAGGCTACTAATATAATTCAACACTACTAAAAACAACTTGAAAAAAAACTTTGCAAGATGAAAACAACTTACCTCTAGAAGCTTAAGCTTTTCCTTCTTCCAAATAAATTCTTGTGTGCACACACATGAATATTTCTAATTTTTCAGCTACTCACAACTCACGTTGACATTTGCGTTTTGTGATGTGAGATAAAGGTCAAGCACACATGCATGTGGTGATTCAAGATCACACTAGCAATAGAGCTTGCATAAACTTGCGCACTTGTTGGGTGCTCGTTGAGTGATTGTGACGTCAAAAATGCCCTAGCATAGACTAGGGTCATGCATAGCTTGAAGGTAGGTTAGGCACGTGAGGGAGAATAACATAATTTGAAATTGGACTTTTTCATCTAGTTTTTGTTGTTAGGCCCCACTAGTCCAAAAAGGCCATGTGTTAGTTGTGCCAAGGCCTTGTGCTTAAAAAATTATTGAGCCCTTGGTGGGGTTGGCTCCTTTTATTGTGATTGCACCCTATAGTCATATACCAATCCACTATTATCATGAAGTAGTAAATGTAATAAAAATCCAAAATAGTCCTTTGTAGTCTTTTTTCTGTTAGACCATCCTTTTGGGTATGTCCTTAATTGTGAATATGCCCACCAACAATGAAATACATGCTTGCAAGAAGTTATCTTTCCTACCCATAAAGGTGTAAACCAAGCCCACAAAATGGACAAAGCCCAATCAATAAAGGTTCTTCAAACCTTAGTTTGTTTACCAAATTTGAAAGCAATGTTACAACAAGATTTTGATGGGATAAGCCTTTTCAAAAGTTGGAATATAATGTTCTAATAACATCACAATTTTTTTAGCAAGAAAAACCTTTTTTTCTTTGCCTAAAACCTTATTATTGTTCAAAATTTCAAAATCTTGGCAAACTCTTTCAAACTCCACCTTCCCCTTTTCTACAAGTTCATGATAATCCTTTATTTGACATTTCTAGTAGTCCACCCTCTTTTGCAACCCTTCCACCTTTTGCAATTCATCCCTACCACCTTTGATTTCATTCGATTTCTCCAATTCAAAAATTGCTGTGTCCAATGCTAAAACCAAAGTGCTAAGCTTTTCATTTTCCAATTTCAAGTCATTAATCTTATTGTCCATCAGGCCTTGGGCATATTTTCCCTTTGTACATTGTCATGAACACCTCTTGCAAGACCTTCTTGAACTTTAAATTCAAAAACCAAATTGTCTCAAATTCTATATATTGTGAAACCTCTTATGGCACAAATGATGGTTTTGTGCAATCGCTACTTGCACAAAGATCTACATAATTTATAACATCTCTTTCATCCTCAATGTCATTCAAGATTTCTAACACAACCCTTCTCCATTATTGTTGTTCCTGGTTTGTCCATTCTACATATAAAAACCAATTCATTTATTTCCCTACCATTTACACAACTATCCCTGTAGCAAAGTCAAAAAAAAACCACCCATGTAGTAGGAACATAAAGCTTTTGATGAATGGCCATCCATAACTTTTCAACTTTCTCAATCAACATAAGACCCTGATTATAAATGTAGCTATGAATGTTTTTGCTAACAATGGGTCCAAAATACTTAGCCATTTCCTTAGTTGATATATCTTGTGGAATCTTGATGTGGTTTAGAGTCATGTCTGGTGCACAAAGATCAAACCTCTTTGCAAACTCTTTTCACATAATGGGACCACCATTTCCAATCTTAGGAGGTTTCACATACAAAAGTGCAACAAACCCTAAAGGTTTGCAACTAGCCTTCAAGCTTGGCTCAAGTTTCATTCTTTTCTTGAAAGCACGAAGAGGTAAGAAAGGTATAAGTTGTGAAGAAGGTTTTGTCATTTTCCCCACAAAATTACAAGTTACCTAGCTCACAATCAAGAAAATTCAAGTCCTTTGAAAAGTACAAAGTCGGTTAGAAACTTGTGTGTTGGCAATACACAGATAATTAACAGAACTTGAAAATCTAATGTAAGAAAACTATTTCCATTGTTGGAGAAATGACTTCTTTCATGCAAGGCAAAAATATGGAAATTAAAAAAAAACTTGCATGCATTCTTTTGCGGTCACAATCCGACGTGTGTACATTAGTTTGTATAAGGCCTAAACTTGACAAAATCCAATGGACTAGGTTTTTTACCGATTTGGATGCATGCCATTTTTTTAAACTAGGGACTTTTAAAAGGGACTATGATCTATTGAAAATTAACCACCCTAGCATGCTTTTACCCCACCATTGGATGTTCTTGCTCTTGGATATGATCAAATTTACAAGATTTTATTTGGCAAAATTGCAAACAAGATGCAATATGAAATTACGATTGGGAACTTTCCAACTTGCACTTGCATGGATTTCATTATTATGATTTCAATCTCATTGGGGAAACATGGTAAATGGGTGCCATGTAAACACATGTACTATGTACTACAACATGTCATGTTTTATGTGCAATTTGAAATTTTCATTCATTTCCCAACTTGGAGTTGCAATGAAGTTTGTTGCTTGTTGGCTTGGTCTGTAGTTCTATGTAAGTAGGAGTAATAGTTAGAAGTGACACCAAAATTTGTAAAAATATAATGTCTATTGTAAGATTGAACATGATGCTATGTGTTTCCTTCCGTGGTCAAGAATTGATTTTGTAGGTTTTCATTTGCTAAAGGCTTGGATTAATGTTGATTCATAAATTTGGTAGGTATGAATCATGTTTCATTGTGTGAGAAATCACACATTAGATTGAGTGTGCTAGATAAATATATACTAATTATGCTCAACATTATATTGGGTGGTTTAATTGTCTTCGCTTGTTCTTACCCCTAACAAAGAAAACAAGAAAATTATTTTTGTAATTTGAATGTTGCATTGGTTTAGTTGGAAAAATATTGTCACGTAGACAAATTATTTTTGTATACATGGAAAAAATATTCTATCCACGAGGCAAGAAGATTCCATGTGGTAAAAATATTCGAAAATAGATTCCTTCCTGCTTATTTGACAATGTCAAAACTTTTTAGGTGCTTCTTCATGACAAGGTTGTCAATCACCTTCTCTTTTTTCTCTTCAATCATCTTTTCCTTTCTTGGCTTCTTCAAAAGCTTTTGGTGTGTGATAGAGCTTTCAACATGTATAACAATTTGCTAAGATTGTTGTTGTTCAATTCTCTTGATTTCAACCACTGCCTTATCTCATCCCATCTTTCCTTGAGGTCCTTCCTTGTGGGCTACCCCATGTTTACAATACCGAACTCTGAATTTTTCTTTTCTAGGTTTTCAACACAAGGAGCCTATATTTATTCAACAATTTCAAGGCATGTGTAAGTTAGTGAGAAAAGCTAGTTATAGAATCAAATGCCAAGTGCTCCCTCTTTGCTGATACATTTGACACATGTGAAGAGACCAATGAGGATGAACAAGATTGGGAGGATTTATTTGAGGACGTTGAGTTCATGGGAATGATGGCTGCATGCATTAATGAAAGAGTTTGAAGCATAGATAGATAGCAACATATATCTATAGTTTTTATTTTTCAAATAACCTTTTGAAAGGTTATTGTACTTTCAGCTTTCTGCATATTAATTGAAGTTTAACTAATTGAAAATTGAAATTTTGTTTCATCGTTAGCTAAGTGATTGTAAAGTTATTTTGAAATTTCAGACATATTGAGAAAAATTTCCCAAAAATTTCAACAAGGAAAATCTGAAAACACTAATATGTGTCAAATCTGATATCAAAGTAGGGTACACAGTCTGCATACCTTTGCATGTGTTCATTCTTTAATTTTGTCAATAATCAGAGTGTGCTAGCTTGATTAACATCATTGTTATAGCACTGCGATGGCAGACTCTGAAGATTCACAGTGCTATGATTCTAATTCGGTGGACTCTGCTCATGCGGTTTTGAATAGGCTCCTAAGATTGTTTTGTAGAATTTGTTGGTGCTGTCTTTGTTATGCTCCTGTGACTATCTTATAGAATTTTGTTGGTGCTGTTTTAATTATTCTCTTGTGACTATTTTGTAGAGTGTGTTGGCACCCATATAGTAATGCTCATATATGATTCTTTTGTTGCTTGTTGCCATCATTTTGATTAGTACATTCCTTTAAAAAATTGTGTCACAATGAATTTTTGTTCCATGGGTTTTGCTTTAAGGGGAAAGACTTCCCATCTATATAGCATTTTAGAATTTTGGGGCCTGAACTGGGGACTCAAATGGTGGTTGAAAGTTTGACACAACTGAATTTTTCAGGCTCTTTTTGGGAAGCCAGTTGGAAACAGCACCCACCAGGTCCAATTTGAAAACAGAATCGAGTAATCCTATTGGTTAAGAACTTAAAATTGGGCCTAAAATAATAAGAGGAATGCTCTTGGGATGGAGACCCAATTTCCTCTCTTGGGCCCAATTTATGACTTTGTTGAGTCCCATTGTTGGGCCAAAACATTCAATCTTAGGCCCATGAGCAATTAGGCCCAGGCCCTCATGTAAACTGGGCCTTAATAAGTGCAGTTTGCAAACTAATCCTAATCTCATATAATGGTTGCTTACAATTATTCATCTTCATCTTTAAAAACTCTTTTGTTGACACTTCAAAAACTAACATCAAATTTTCTCACATTTCTCACCCCGGAGGCATGAAACACTTTCATGAAATTATGAATTGAAATGGCTAATTTTCGTTTTTCTTAAGATTACTGGGGTGAGAAGTCCTAATTAGCCCTTGAGATTAGAAAGAAAAATTCTTGGAACTCAACAAAGAGTTTTTTCCCTTGTTCACATCAGGTTTTCTATGTGGTCCCATAAGGTTCCCAAATCAGGGTTCCCCAAAACATTCCCAATAGCACCTCACTTTTATCCCATATGGTTTGCCCTAAATTCAATTCTCATGTATATAAACTGAAAAGGTGGGCTAATGTGACCAAATTTGTTCCTATTTTGCAACTAGGGGCCTAAAGAGGTGGTTCTATCAGGCAGTGCCCAACATTCCCAAAAAAATTGGTGATGGGCCAATCAAGATGGCCCTTTGAGCTATTTATAAAAAAAAGTGTGAGTGCACCCATGAACTAATTATGATATGAATTGCCTTAGTTGCTCCCACAAAGTTGTGAGGCGCACTTGATCCAATTACCTAACCCTAAGGTCCTCAAAATAGCGAAATGAAATATTGTGAAAACATGAATTTGACATGTTGAAAATCACTGTAATTATCACAGACTACACTCTGAATAATTTCATTACTCATAACAAAATATTATAGTAGATGATGAAAATAATAATAATTTCAAAATTAAAGAACGAATTCATGTTTTGAAAATCAGAAAATTACTCGTTTTGTCAATGTGGAAACTAACCCTAGGCTACGGTACTAGGAAGATGATTGCAGTGACAAAGTCACCCGGCCCCGGGTTCCCTGGCACATGGGGAACCAGAAACACAGAACCAAAAGCAGTCCACATTGGTTGTGACCTCTGTGACCTCATTGTCAACTTAACAATATTTTAACACTTTTCCTGGCCAGAGTGAACCTGCACCCAGCAGCTTACCGTGATCATATGTAACCTCTCCTATTAATTAGATGAGGTGCCTCCCAAGTTTTTTTTTTTTTTTTCTTTGCAACGAGCCAATTTGATTGGCCCATCACTGAGAAAAAATTGAAACTATAGAGGCTCCCCAAAATAGAAGAGAAAAATAAAGTTCCTCCCCCTTCGCCCACCTCTATAGGTGAAAGGAGGACAACATTTACCAAAGCATATGGGATAGAAATGAGGTGTTATGGAGAATATGTTGAGTAACACATTGGGAACTTGAGGAACCTATTGGGAAGCTGATGGGAACTTAAAGGGAACACAGTGGGAACACATTGGGAACCAGGGAAAAATGAAAAGAATCCTCCCTAGCCAACCCTAAACAAACACATTAGGATAAAGCGTGTGAGGAGCGCCAATTGGATGGCACCAACATGCCCCCAAGGATGTTTCTTATTCTTATTTTTTGAAGGGGTGTGAGCCAATTGGGTGGTGCAAACATGGCCCCAAGGCATGTTTATTATGTTTTTGAAGAGGTGGATGCTTGATTTCCCATCAAGTTCCCAAACAGTTCCTATCCAATTCCTCTTGTTCTCATCAATATCCAATCAAAATCCTTTTGTTCTCATCAAGTTCCCAAACAATTCTCATCAAATTCCTCTTGTTCTCATCAATAACCCATCAAATTCTTTTGTTCCCATCAAGTTCCCAGAAAGTTTTCATTCTCATTTTTGCAAAGTAGCCAGTGGGCCCACATCTAAAGTGCATGTAGTGCTGATACACCTAAAACTATCTTGTGTTGGAAGGTCTGTTTGGCCCATTGACAAAAGTTTATTTGAAGATGGCTGCCATTTTAAATGTCAAGGGGAAAAAGTTTGTCTATATTTGGAATTCGGTTAGGGCTTTTTGGCTACTATTGCAATTAGAGTTTTAAAAAAGTGGTGTGATAAAAAAAAATTTGGTCATAATCTAGCAACTATTTCTAACAAATTGTAGTATTGCACACACAATGCAAAGTTCAAATTGCAAGCTCAAACATAAGCACTTATGGAGGAAGTGAATCCCTCAAACTAGCCATTCCATCACAAGTGACCTACAAAACCATAAGTTGGTACCCAATTACAACAAATGCAAAGATAAACCATTGGCATTGGAATGTGAAAAAAGGATAAAAAATGTCAACATCATGCAAAGAAAGTTGTGTGACTTGTAAAATGGTCATTCAATTCAATAGAAATACGTCAATTATAACATTTTTGCATTTGCAAAACTTGTAGGGCTATCACAAAAACTACATTGCTTACTCATCATAACAATATCGATGACAAGTTCTTCACCATTATTTAATGCAATTTGCATATGGGAAATTCTACAAAGTATAAAATCCTTGTGCAAACATGTGCACAACAAGTGACAAGTGGGTAGTGAACCTATTGTGAAGCTTTGATTTCATAAAAACCAAAGTAAGGAAAAATGTTTAATGCTCCACGTTGCCTATTGTCTACACCATGGCTAATTCAACCATGGCTAATTCAACTAGTTTCACATATGGTAAGAAGTTGGAAACAAGTATTTGAGATGTTATCACAAGGTCACACACTTGAACACATTTTTGGATGTGCAAACTTGATGAGAACATGCATAGATTCTAGTAATGGAAAAATGCGCACAAGTCCAAGCAAAAGTTGGAGGTGACAAAGGTGTAATTCAACATAGCTTGTTGGTTTATAGGGTTGTCCAAGGCCATCTTCACAAGGAAAGTTTTGTATTCTACCATAATTTTCTTGGCAAGGTTCAAGATCAAAATCCATCTCAACTTGACAATCTAGATAATTTTCTTCCCTTTTGTTGTTGTGCTCTTTGCAAGTTTTGTGAACTCCAAGTGCTTCTTAGGTGAATGTGAAAAATAGGAGAACAAACATTGGAGCAAATTCTCAAGGTGCATTACTAAAGGCAATTTTGACAATGTTTGGACTACCAAATTAATGTGGTGGGCCATACAATGAACCCCAATAGAATGGCAAATTGCATGATCTTCCTTGCTTTCTCTCTTGCCATCCCATTTGCAACTTGGGCAACAACATTTTCACAACTACATTTAACCAACAATTTCTAGTTCTTGGCATGCTTATAATATTTGGAGTAAAACTAATCCCCTTTTTTCACATTAGTCCCAATATTACTTAAATTGATTTTCTTAATTTACATCCATGTTTACAAATAAAGTCCCACTTAAAAACAATCAACTTATCTTTCCCTTCCACTTCATTACAAATCTTGCACTTGATAATGTGTAAGTTATCATCTAACCCTATAAATAACTCTGCCCATGGAAGTTTTCTGCAACCCATATGTATTGAAATTTTCTAATCACATCATTGTTACATATCTTGATTAATGGTTTGGATTGGATAGTGGGCAAAATGGCTTCAAGAAAGGATCATTCTCATTCATAACATCTTCATGACAAGATCATTCATAACATCTTCAAGGTTTACAAGATCATAAGTGTATGAAGAAAACAAAGGAGCAAAAGATGGCAAAGGATCACAAGATGAAGAAACAAAATTTTGATCAAGAATTGTAAAAGGCCCACTCACAACAAGGTTCCTAGTAGAATAGAAGTTATTGAACTTGTAAAACTTAAGGAGTTGTGAAGGAATTATGAAAGACAATTGACAAACTCAAGCAAGAAAATTCATAGTAGTAGATCATACTTAAGAAACTAGAAACCTCACATGAACACATGAACTTTTGACTATCCAATTCATAACAAGTCAAGTGTGCATCTAAGTTGTTTTATACATGAAAGGTTAAAAAGAACAAATGGAGGAGGTTGTAGAATCAATTCCCACAATACACAAGAGCAAATCTAGGAAAAAAAACTAATGTGCCATCATTTTATTAGTCGAGTGGATTAGTTATTGCAAAATTGTTTTTATCAAAACACCAAATGATTTAAGGAGTGATTAAAACCCAAAACACCCTACCTTTAATTATATGACTTATAGTATAGGGTAAACCAATCCTTGGGTCATACCACTAAAAAACACTTCACTAAAGTTCAAGGAAAGGTGAACTTAGATTAATTTAATTAACTAAATTTAATCTTTTTAAATTGTAATTTTTATTTATTGACTTGCACCACAAGGGGTTTGTGTTCCCCATTTATGTATACACTATGAAAAAATTGTGAACACCTACATAAGCTACACAAGTAAGATTTGTATTCCTAAAATGTGTTCTTAAAATTCTAAACCCCTTATTATAAAATGTCAAGTTGCACCATTGTAAAGCTCTTTTTTTTGTTTATCAATTATAATCCTCATGTTATGGCCCAAATTTTTGATTGAAAAAAATAGTGAAAATTATTACAAATTTGTAAACAGGAATGTGATGACCTTTCAAAACCTTCAAAAATTGTTCAAAAATATGTGGTTGTTTCAATCCACTATCAATTAAAAAAATATAAAAAATGACTTTGAGGCCTTTTAAGATATTAAAAACCATTAAAAAAAGAAAAAATGTTCCTTTTGTGTTCCTAAACAAAGGAACCCCAAGTGTTCCTTTCTTGAAATTTCAAAAAGTTAGCTTGTGTAAGGGCTATGCTCTAGTTTTTTAGGGTCATTCTAAGTGTAAAAAATCATTCAAGATAATAGCTTGTAGCAAAATCTACACAAAGTCTCATTCCATGGTCACATTATCAAGTTTTGATTGTTTTCCAAAATACACAAAATAAAAGGAACTATATTAAAACTTTTCTTCTTTGGAATTGCACAACATTGGAATTGATTCAACACATCCCAAAGTTATGGCTACAAACTTCCAATGAAAGTTTCAATTTTTAAAGATGATTTAAAAGTAGAATAAAAAACTTAAGACAAAGGGTAATTGCTTACTTGATGTCTTTTGTGAAGAATTGATGGAAATCTAAATAAATAATGTAATGGTTGTAGATCTTATTGCATCAAAATGTGGCAATATTGTGCAATAAATTTTGACCATTCTAATTTGAACAAATCCATTGCAAAATGCACATGATGCTTACAAATTGTGACTACCATCTTCCACATTGCAATAAACACAAGCATGCCTTGAGGTTTCAATATCCATGACAAACAAGAATTAAATCCATTGGGCTTGGCAAAGAAATATTCCCTTTTGCCGAGGGGAGAACTTCAAAACTTTTTAGTGAGCTTCAATGAATTTCCTTCTTTGTGAAGCATTGCTTGATCAAGTTAATTAAACTCAACTAAAAAATTGTTGGTGATTACAAAGGAAATTGCAATGCTATCTAGCAAGGAGAGGAGACACAAGTTTGTTAAATGACAAGGTGACAAAACACAATTTCATTGATTGCTGATGCAACAAAATACAAGTTCAAAGAGTAGCCATAAGACAAAACACAAGTTCAAGGAATGGCTATGAGATGAAACACAAAGGAGTGAAGCTATAATGACCTTCAATGAACACTAAACAAGAAAGGTGGTAAGAAAATATTGAAGTTTTTCACAAATAAAACATGTGGATAGCTATATTGTGGCTTTTGGGTAATATTTGTACAATTTTCCTCTATGTGAATAGGCAACAACCTAAAAGGGTTTAGGGTTTAGGGTGACAATTCCATGATGTTGTAACTATGTTTTCTAGCCCAAACCTTGGGTGTTTTTTGACAAATTTTAATTATTTTCCCCCATTTTCCCTTTAACTAGTAGTTGGCATTTTTTTAAAAAAATGGCAATAATTTTTCCAACAAAAAAAAAGCTACCATATTCTTAGACCAAGAGAACAACATAAACAATTGGGGTGTTACACTTGAGAAGAGATCTTGTGCTTCAAATGTTATTGTGGTGGAAAGCTTCAAGGATGCTTTTGGAGCATGAAGTTTTGTAGCAATCTTGAAACTTTGGAGAAATTGAATTTAAGTAGTAGAAGAGTCACTTATAAAAAATACTAAATGTTGTTTTTCTTGCCCCAAGAAATTCCAACACCAACATTCCCATCAAACAATGTTTTTTTAATTATTGTTTTTAGGCTCAAATGTTGTGGGGATGTTGCCAATGTTAACATCCATTAGCTTATTACGTGAACTAGCTAGGTTCTACAAGCATCTCACACCCCATGTTGCCATGGCAAAACCTAAAAATGCTAGAGAATCATCATGCTTCAAACTCCTTGTGGAACTACAACACTAGCTTAAACAAGACCAACATTCACACAATCTAGTTGTGTAGCAAATTTTAATTCTAGTTGATGATGAAACGTCTCACATCTTTCACTTCACAATGTTTGTGGTCTATGCCAAAATGACACACTATTTTTCCAAAATTCATCAAACCCAACTTGTTCAAGAAGGTTTAAGTCTCTAATTTCACCTTTGTTCAATGTAGTTAACACATTGTCCAACTTGATTTCTAATGCAATAGAATCATCAATATAAATAAAGTTTATCCAACAATTACTTGCAAGAAGGTTCATGGATGAAAATTTACTAACATGTTATTGAGAAGGGATTGGAATGACTCTAATCCGTGGTCATAATTAAAGAGCTTCTTAGTAGCACCACATGACCAAACATTTCTTATGGTGGGCTTTTGCATTATGGGTACACAAAAAGGTTGGAAATAATTAGCTAAAAAATTTGAAAAAAATTATAAACAATTTAGTGCAAATAAAACAAGGGCCAAAAACTTGGAAAATTTTACCACTCTTAAAAGCTTTGCAAAATGAAGAACTAAAGAAGAGTTAGCCAAAAAGTTCACAACTTAAAAAATTCAGATTTATCTTTAGGAGATACATTGCTTGGTAGGATAGAAGAATGAAAGAGAAGATGATAGCTTCTTTAGCAAGGTAACATGCATTCTTTGAAAGGAATGGTGCCTAGACAAGCTTGTTGCATGAGTTGCATCACCTTCCATTTGAACAATTTATAGCAATAGAGCTTGAAGGAACTTTTGATGGAACTAGCACAAATTTCTATAAGATGTCTTCTTCAACACTTGAAAATACCAAGTTGACATCCTTTGTAGCATTTGAAAAGATCAAAAATATCTGTCAATTTTCTTCAAAAAAAAATTAAAAGCTACAAATGTCAATGCTACTTTTCAAAACAAAAGAAGGAGCTCGGTGATGGCATTAAGGATCACCATATGCATCACCACACATGGTCCATTCTCCCCCCATTGATGTTGCTACTCACAAAGAAAAAACATGTCAAAAAACTCTTGGTGATGCCAATGTTCTTGATTTGAATACCCTTGTGTGTGCAAGCTTTTAGAAATAAAATAAGCATTGGGAAGCTTTCGACAATGGAGTTCACAATTTTCTTTTGGACCAAGGTGTTTAGGTTGAAATGTTAGGGACCTAGCTTTAGAGTGTTAGTAAAAAAAATAGGAAAGTAAAAATAATATTTTTTCCTTTTAGAAAATTTAACAAAATTTTCCAATCTTTTGTCATTATTTTCTGAATTTTCCATAAAAATATTAAAAAATTCAATTCTTTCAAATTTTGTGGTTTTGAGAGTTTGCAAAATTTGCCAATTTTCAATAAAAATTTCTTGAATCTTCCAATTCTTGTAGAGTTTGTGGTTTACATAGTTTCACATTTTTTTCCAAATTTGCACTACTAAACAAAAATTTCCAATCCTAACCGATTTTGTGGTTTTGGGAATTTAATGAAAATTTCTAATTTTGTGGTTTCAAGGCTTTGATGAAATTTTCCAATATTTTTTTCGAATTTTTCCAAATTTACAATGTAGAACAAAAAAATTCTAATCTATTAAAGATTTGTGGTTTCAATAGTTTGACAAATTTTTGCATTTTTTGGGGTCATATTTTTCTGAGTTTTCAGTAAAAAAAGAAATAATATTTTCCAATTTTGACAAATTTTTGATTTTGGAATTTTGGTGAAATTTTCCAAATTTTTTTCAAAATTTTATAATTTGTAGTAAAAAAAAAGAAACTTCTCCAATTTTTTATAATTGTGTAGTTTTGAGACTTTGGTGAAAATTTCCAAATTTTTTTCCATTCTTTTAGAATTTGTAGCAAAGAACACAACTTTCCAATTATTTCAAGTTTTGTGTGGTTTTGATAGTTTGGTGATTTTTTCCAATTTCTTGTCATATTTTTCAGAATTCTCTTTAAGTAACAAAAAAAAACTCCAATATTGAGAATTTTGTGGTTTTTTTTAGTTTGGTGAAATTTCCCAATTTTTTTTTGCATTCTAGTAAATTTTTTAAAAATTTAAATTATTTCCCATTTTATGGTTTCAAGAGTTTAGCAAAATTTCCCAATATTCTATCAGTTTGTTTTTCCAAAATTGTAGTAACTCCCATTTTTTTCAATTTTTTTGGTTTCAAGAGTGTGGTGAAAATTTTCAAATTTTTTTTCATATTTTAGCAAATTTCCATAAAAAAATTGCCAATTTCTTTTCCAAATTTGTGGTTTATGCTTTAGATTTGATTTAAGGTTAGAAGTAAGTGTGTGATTATACCTAGTACTGAATTGTTAATATTATGCATTGATGCTTCGTCTAAAGCTACAAACTTAACTGAATTTTGGGAAAACAATAATTTTATCATGCATATGAAGGTGTGGGCATGCTTACAACTTTTTACTTTAGTCCATGAGGGTTTTTTGATTGTGTAGAAGTTGTGGTTAAATATGTAAATGAGGATGACACTTCATTTAGTGTTCTAAAATTCAAGTTTGAGGGTTGTAAACTTATGCTTACATCTTCTGATTTATATTATAAATTTGTTAAAAATAAAATAAAATTCATTGGGCCTTTTTCAAAATTCTCAAGTTTGATGGGAGGTTAGAGAACACATGATTGTCTCCTAACACAATAAAATGGTATTTGGATTCCCAACTTCCTACCCAGGAATTGGAACTTGAATTTCATAGTGTGCTAAATGATGAAAGAATTGCCATACAAGGAATTGTTTTTAAAAAACACATGAAATTCTCCCAACATTCAAATTCCACTAGTTGAATGGAAAGGTGAGGAGCAAAAGCTAAACTTTATCTTGTTGTGAAAGCACATTTGACTTTTTCCTATTGTTTTGACCCACTAATATACTAAAAAAGTTGTGTCATAACTAAAATTTATATGATTGAAGAGTTGGAAAGAAGACACATGTTCCATGCAATGGATAGAAACATCAAGGATAAGAAAGTTGCGTGCTGTATGTAAAAAGAAAGTGAATAGGTATTATTTGTGATAATATTATGATTTGTTTTGGTGCTTGTTTTGTGAAATTACATAGCACATATATATTGTAGGTTAGTTTAATGGGGGAAAGGATCAACGCCATGGTTGATTGCCCTCTCATGTTCAACTCTTGAAGTTGGTGGTATTTGACTTATCTAGTTTTTTTTTAATAGGTCATGTTGCTCTATGAAAATTACTCAAATTATCCACAACAATATGATATGAATGTGGTTTCCTAACTTTTTGTGGCATTTTGTCATCAATTTTCAGAATTATATAACTTTTAATTTTTTATTTTTTTTCATTTCTTTAAATTGCACAGGTCCACGTATTTAGGTAGGAACATGTGATTCAATTTTCACCAAATTGTAATAAACTCAGAAAGATTATCGGCAATTGTTCAACTAGAGGTCTCCAGTGTTTTCTGGCATTTTGTGATCAATTTTCAGAGTTGTATAACCTTTTTGTTATATATTTTTTCAGTTTTCTTTAAGTTGCATGGGTCTTCAACTTGGCTAAATCTTCTTGCGGATGATGATGACTTAGGCAACAAATCAAAATCGATGAAAACAACATTCAATCATTATTGAGCCTTGGACACATTTTAAAAAAAGTCTTAAAGCATTATTGTAAGAAAATTGTTTTGCCCATTTTTGGGAGGGGGGACTTGATAGGTACGCCCTATTGCACCTATAACTAACAATTGGGACTTCTTTGTCAAAAGGGGCCCACTCTTCCCTGACCCCAAACCACAATATATTAATAATAAATTAAATTAAAAAAAAACTCCCCTCTCCACAAAAAGAAAAGACAAACCCAACAACCAAGCTCAAACTATGGAGTTATTGTGTTTGCTCTTGTTTCAATGAACCTTCCGTTCCCACACCTGAAGTTGGAAAAATGGGAAAAGAATGGTAGCAAGGTCAAAATCTCTAAAAACTTGGAATTCTCAAGGCTGCCCAAAATAAAAAAAAGATTTCACCTTCAGTGGTGGAGGTTTTTCATATCGCAGCCAAATCCCTTTTTTTTTTTGGTATTGAAAGATTTGGCTCAAAGTCTTCTACAACTCTTTTTCTAAAGGTTTGTTACCTCTTTCAAAGTTGGACTGCTTTGGTCAAATGACAGTTAAGGATTAACTGGTAAAAAAACCTACTTTCCTGCCTGTCTGCTTAAAGATGGTGGATGAGATTGCTTCTTTGTTCCAATGCCTTAGAAATCGTTTGGTGAAGAATTTTTGCAATATCTATGTTTGTGGGGTTGCACCAGTGCTGTAGTACCCATTTCCAGGGTGCACCATGCGCCAAAGCTGCTATGTACTATAGCAGCACAGTATGTAGCAAACCTGGGTTTGATACCAGGACCTCATCATAGGCAAGTTTGGTATCTCAGCCTACTGCCCCCCATTTTCCTCCCATTGGGAACAATTTTTTGAAGAAGAATATATATATACTGTTAATTGGAGATTTTGAGTTACTGTGTTCCCCAATGGTTGTTCCCTGTATGACTTTTGGGGAATGGCCATTGGGAACACAGGGAACCAAAAAGGCTTAATGGCGTGCACCATCTTTTGTCCAAGTAACTTCCCAATGCAATTGTCATTTTGCCCTGGCTGTATATGACCTACTTCTTACAAAAGGGTTACCAAGGTGAAACCCGAAATCATTTCTGTTGAGGTCCATCTACAACCATTAACTGGGTAAGGGGGGATCGATTGAATGGTGCACTGGAGGATGCTGGTTCATTTTTTCAAATTTTCACTTCCTTTCCCCCTAGAGAAAGACAAGGGAACACAGAATCTTCCAGACTTTATTCTTCTGCAATGGGGTAAGTGATTTTTTTGACAAATTTTTTTGACTTAGCAAACAAAACTTTGAGAAATACTGTACTTGGAAAATGGTGTAATTTCAGAGTAACATGTGTATTTCAGCAATGAAATCTTGTGGAATGGAAGGATTGAAGAAAAACACTGTATAGCCACAAAAAAAAAAAAAAAAAAGGAACATTAAAAGGGGAAAAAAGTATGTGAGAAACTGACAACAGGTCATCAAAACTATGTTTGCCTAAGAAGATTCAAGCATCACCCACTTTTGTCTTTTCTATGTATCCTCTTTGTATGTGTGAGAAAGGCAAATTGACCACTGAATCTTCCAATGTTTACTGCATTACAAAAAGTAAGCACTAGGACTAAAGGAGGAAAACTGCTTGACTAGTTAGTAGTCACTACATAAGATTCAATCAAAGGCTTTTATGCCAGGAGGAGATTCAACAAGATTCAACGAGATTCAAGAATCAGGACGAAAGCATGAATCAGCACAGTTGAGTCAGGCTGGTATCTTGACCTTTTTTTAATGAAGGACTCTTATTGTTGACCATTTTTAGCCCCAGAAATATTAAATCTAGACTTTGAGCAGTCCCTGATTTACTGTTAAGTGGGCAATCTATAGTGTTCACAAACTACCATAAGGCACTAGGAGAAATTTCCCAATTGTATTTTGGAGGGCACCTTATGTCCATAACAATCCCTCTTCGAAAAGAGGACGGATCTTACACCTACTCCTTGATAGGGGGAGGGATGTCACACCTACATATAGGCATAAGATCCCTCCCAGTCTTGACTAGTAGGCATGAGAACCGTCCTTCTCTTACACCTCCTGATCTACCTATATTTCAGTTCATAATAATATTAGGCCTGCTTTACACTAGGAGTCAGGGCTGATGTTCAACCCAAATCCAGCATTCCTATTGGTGCACAAGTTGAAATGAGCCCCAAGAGCTTTACCCTAGGAGTCAAGGCTGAAATAGAGAAAAACTTTTCAATCTGCCCTAAGTACTAATAAATGCTGAACTTTATGGCCTTGTATTGGCCCCAAGGCTGGAAAAAGGATCCCATCAAATTTGGGAGGCCACCAATTTGCAACCATTGGGGCCAATGTTCCAGCATTTATTAATATCCTGACATTAATGTGCTAGCATTTATTAGTAACTTGGGGCCAATTTGCAACCCAAAAATGCTCAAAGTTGGCCCCAAGTTGTTTTGGCCCTGACTCCTAGTGTAAAGTGGGCCTTAGTCTAATTGGTAAAGGCCATGCCTGGGGGGGGGAAACATTCTCCAAATGTGGGACTTGACTGGGGTTCTCATCTTAGGCCCCTTATTTTGCAATGCTTTCCTGTGTGGGGTTTTACCATACACAGGAAAGACTGGGGGAGTTTTCAACCTGACAAGTGGTACGACTTGCACAAGCTAGATAGCCATTTCTTCCAGCTTTGTAACAAAAGGTGCACCAAGCTCGGGTGTTGGAGGTAACTCAGTGGAGCTCAAATTTTTTTTGCATACCACAGTCGGACCGCTGCTGGAGCGTGCAACAAGATGGGTAACAAGCTGAGCTTGAATAGTTCTAGCACTTCTATTCAAGATGAAATCAACTTGCACAACCAAGGAAAAAGGGCGGTTAGTGTAAATTGAATGCAAGTGGTGCGGCAAACTTAGTAGGGAAAACCTCAAGCACAAGCTTTACACGACCTACAACCTTCAAGAGGAGGCACCATTTCCCTCTCTATAATATATTTTGTGACTTTATAGGGGCTACATCCAAATGACATTTTTTCCCGAAACTCCCAAATGGAAGTCTTGAAATTGGGATTATTATTGTTCTGAAACTTTGGATGCCCATATATTCTTCAAAAAAAATCTTTTTGGATCATGCAAGGCCAATATCTTATAGCCCTCAAAAAGATATTTCCAACAGTGTATTGCATGCCTCAATCGAAGATCATTTGGCCCTTGCTATAAGGGGATTTGTGGTTGGGAATCAAATTCCCAATTTGATTCTCGACCTTTCTTTTGATCATAACTCATAAATTTTAGATTTAAATGAATAATGCGAAGGCACTTTAAGCATGTGCATTTAAAGACCTTTCCAATGGTATTTTGGGGGCCCAATTTGGTGCATGTTTTCCTTTTCAACCAAGGCTTTGAACATTTGGGACCCAAAGTGGGAGTGCACTTAAAAGTCGTTGGGCTTCATCTTTTGCACTCTTCCCCATTTGTAAGAGTGTGTTTCACACTTAAACACACTCTCTTGACCTCATGGACCTTTGCACTTTACACTTAATCGTGAACCCGATGTTAAGGATGTAACAATTTACCCTTACATTTTGTGGAAAGTGTGTGATTAAAACATTTAAACTTGCATTTGTGTCCTCACATCCAATTCCTTTCAATGAATTTTTTTTCACACAATGTTTTGTTTAACATAATGGAAAGAATTAAATAAACATATGTTTTGTTTTTGCTTGAAAAATATCATTTTCCCATTACTAGTTTTGATCTTTTGATGTCCAAGGGCATTAATGATGTGTTTGCCTTAGTCATAATTTTTTGGGGACTTGATTATATATTAAAACATGTTACTCTTGGTTTAGTTGAGACTTTTGAGATTATAAAACAAGCATTGGAAAAATAATTAATGAATATTTTGGATGAATATGGTTTAAGGACTAAAATTATAATATACATTAAAGATGAGGGTTCAAATTTGAATATCATGACAAATGTTCTCAAGTTTATGTCAAATGTGAAACTCTATGACGCGCTCCCAAGTCCCTAGTTAGCCCCAAGTTGGGCCTAAGTTACTCAAGTTGTGGAATTGTGGGGGATTCAGGGCACGCTCCTAGCTTTCAGCACTAAAAGGGGTAAGGGGTGTGTTGAAGCTTCGAAATGGGACTAGGAAGAGTGACAAGCTATTCACTTATTCGAACCTGCATCAAACCAACCAACAAGTTGGTTAGTTCACATTCTGGAACACCCTTGGTGCTAGGACAAGCCACAGGCAACTCTGGACTCACTTGATTCACCACGGCCCAAACTCGGGGGAAGCCACCACCTTCCCCCATATAGTATACTTTGTGCCTTTCCGTGGCACCCACATCCGAATGGTTTTTTGTCCCGAAACTCCCAAGGAGGAGTCTCGAAACTGTCCTAGTTTGGACTCCTAGGACTTTGAGCGATCATAACTCTTTGCTCAAACCTCCGATTGGACGAGGTCTGAAGCAAAGTTATAGCTCTCCTTGAGAGCTTTCCAACGTTGTGTCACACTTCACTTGCATGCATCAGGGTCGGGTCTTTATCTGACTTTTAGTGGTCGGGAGTCAAATTGGTCGTTTGACTCCCGACCTTTCTTTTTGCCATAACTTGTGCTGCAGATGTCCAAATTACCCATGCGAGGCCATTTTCGACATCTACACTTCAATAGCTTTTCAATGATATAAAAAACACCCAAATGCAAGGTGTTTTGACTCATGCAATTGAACTCTAAAATTTCGGGAGTCCCAGAGGATTCTCAAGTCCCAATTTCGAGAGTGTGAGTTTCATCTTCACACTTCCCTCAAAGTAGGGTTACGACATTCTAGGTTTAAAGGAGAACTTTCATTGGAACATGTTTTGGGCATGTTTTCTCCAAAACTTATGAATATGCCACAAATGATTAAAAAGTTATGCAAGTAAGATCATATTGTTTTAAGAAGCATTGTAATTTAAGGGAGTAATTGTTTTATTTTATATTCACCTAACAAATACCAATGAAAATTATTAGATGTGTGTTCTCACCTCTAATTTGAGATGTCTTTCAAATCATTGTTGATATTCTTTTTTTTAGTTGTTAGTGTTTATGTGCTTAACCAATCATGTGGGCATCTAGTTACTTTTTTGATGCTTTGCATGCAACAATTACCATGGCAACATGGCCTTGAAACAAAGAATTTGGAATGGTACTATGTATGGCTATTTTGATGGAAGATGATGTGAATGTGGTTTTTGAGTTGTCTATGTTTACTTTTAACATCAAAAAACTAGTATGTGATGTTTTAGATAGTTTTTTTTTCATTCCTAATGAAGTATGAAGAGAAGAACATCCATAACATGTTATCTCTAATGTTGAACTCAAGATTTAAAAGTCTTAAATTGGTTTCATCTTTTAAAATTTAAAAGTCTTAAGTAGGTTTGGTTGAAAACAAGTTGTTTTTATGGTGGAAAATTATCATAGACAATTTTCATTTCCAATGTTGTTGAAATGCCACCATGTACCTCACCTTGTGTTGGAATTTGAAGATGTGGCAAATTAGCTAAATGATGAAGATTCTTGTTTTGACATTTTTGAGATAAATATTGGGACTAATGAACTAGCCAATGAGTTGGTGAATAGGGAATTGCAAATGTTTTAGAAGTACCAAGTTGATGCAAAGGACATCAAGTGTTTCTAAAGTGGCATAGAAAACATGAGTCCTTGTTTCTAACTATTGTTGTCCTTGCCCATTAGATCCTTGGGATTGTGGGATCCCACATTGAAAATGAGAAGGACTTTTCCTTGGTTAGGATATTGAAAAAAATGAAGAAATAATTGAAATAAGTTAATATTTATAAGCAAAAATTGACCAAATGATTGTAAGGTGAATTGGTTTTCAACTATTAACTTAATAAAGTTGATGCTTTTTTAGAAGCAAACCTAGAAGAGTACAAAGGTGAGTTTGAATGAGATGAGCTTGTGAACATGTAACTTGTAATTTATAATTTATAATAAATTTTTTGACCATTGTTATCCAAGCTATGAGAACTACCTTGAATATTTCACAAATATTATTTTGTAGGATATCCAAAAATGTGAGATTCAGATTTTCATTTTTAAAGAAATTTGATATCCTTCATGGATATTGCAATTGAAAAAAAATTAAAAGTAAGACCTGGCATGGTTCTTTAAAAGCATTTAAGAAACCGAAACCAACAAATGTTTTTAAAAAATGATATCCACCCAACACAGGTTCTGACCCTTGACCAGTGGTTGTAAATTATTGCAGTGACCAGTTTTGACCAGTAACTGGGGTTGCAAAAAAATGTCAATCAACTAGGTCAAAGAACATAAACTATTGATTTTTTGCTAGTTCTTTCATGAGACCCATGATTCTTTGAAAATTTTCCAAAACCCAAAACTGGAGATTCTTTGATTCTGATTCTTAAAATTTAAAAAAAACTGTCTGAAGCACAGTTTCTTGATTCTGAATATTTAAAAAAGACCAGAACTGGAGGTTATTAACAAAACCAAAGAACTACACAAAATGGGTTTATACATTCATACCATGCTTCTTGGGTTGGTTGCATTTGCAGTTTAAGAATGCTGACTCTAGATTGTGGAAGTGAGACAGTATGTGGGCTACAAACCAAAATTCTAGCAACAAAATTGATGCTCCATTCCAAAGTTATCATGAGGTTTAGGATTTGCAAGCCTGCTGTGATATGCTGCTAGTAGAGAATTAAACTTTCAACTTGTTCACTCTTTGCCCTTTGTTCATCTTCTAGCATTTTGCGGACCATGCCTACAATCCATTCAGAAAGGGAGACTCCAAACACTTACTTTACCGCAGATGACAAAAAAAAAGCAATATGTTCAACCCACCTTTGATGGAAGTGATGAAGGTAAGTAAGGTCCATGATCTGTGCACCATTATGTCTAGGACCGACCTATGTTTTGAAAAAAAATTGCTACATGATGACAAGAACAATCTAGTGTGACTCATACAAAGGACTTTTGTGGAAAAAATGAGCAGAAGTTTCTGGATTTCAAGGAAATAGTTCTGAAATCACCATATGTAGACAATAGGTCCCAGCAGGTTGCCAGAATATAACACCATTCTTCAATTTTTCTACTTTCCAGTCTGACCTGCAGCCAAATTTGGCTAATTCCATGTTGTGGATGATTTGATGATGAGACTCGGAACTTGTTTTTCATAAAATCCCTTTGTATGAGTCACCCTGGAATTTTTTGGTGATCAAGTGGTGAAAATTTGCCCAAAATCAAAATGCTGAAATTCTTGCCATGGTTGCATGAATAGGTGATATATCCAGATTCGATTCTTGCAGGTGAATGGAAACTTGGGGTGATTACAACATCAGAGGAGTAAAACTTGAGGAAGAATTTGTCTATGATCAGAGAAGCCATTTAAATACAAGGAACCTAATAACAGCTTCGTAGTGAAGATGGTGTGCAAGTTGATAAAATCAAGGATTATTGGTGAAGGATGGGGCAAGAGACAGATATCAAAGTTCTAAACATTTGAGTATTCAATGGGTTATTCCAGATGATTATGCAAATCCAATTGTCAAAGGCTGGAACATACACAGATGTGTTCGATCATGAAGGCTTCAGCAAAGACACTACAAACATGGCATTGCAACCTAAAGCATCCAAATATTGGCATGATCAAGAAAATGAGCAAATACCAAATCATGGGTGATCTAAAGTTTAGAGGATCAAAAGTGAGCTTAGACCATAACCTTTAATGACATCTGCAGACAATCTGTTGCACCACAAGAACATCACAATTCAGTCTGCTTGAAAACTGTGGAGGGTGTGGGATACCAAAACAACAGCACAGTTATAGAATATTCAAGAGGAACTGTACAACTTTCAGGTTGTTATTTACTGGGACAAACATTCATATGCACACTACATTACTTCCTTAGAACTCTCGCTCAAGAACATTTCTCACACCCTCCATGAGAGGTCCTTGATCAAGAAATCTGTCACTGCACTTCCCAGTCACATCCCACAATATGCTTGTGTGACTGTTGCCAATGGATTGGTCAAACAGCAGTCTGGAAAGCCATTCTTTGCGAGTTGAGCTCTCATGCATGTTTTTCTCTTCTTGTGTGTCAGCTGCAATCAGACGGTAGACAACAACCTTCTTCTTCTGCCCAATGCGAAAGGCTCGGCTTATTGCCTGCCGTGCGACTGCTGGATTCCAAGGAACTTCTAACAAAACAACCCTGGAGGCTCCCACAAGAGAAATTCCCTCTCCACAAGCTTTGATGGATGCACATAGTACTCGGGCATCCTGACCCTCGTTGAAGCTTTTCACAATCTTCTCTCGTTCTAAAAGATGTGTCTTCCCATCAATCCTGAGAATCTGAAGACCTTTACCCCAGCCCATCCTATGAGCTATCACATTTTCAATCAGGGCAAGGGAGTAGAGGTACTCGCTGAAAATAAGCAACTTCTCCCCAGCTGCATCACAAAGTTCCATCAAATCTGTGACCCACCTCAACTTAGCACCATCTTTCACATTCACATTTTCTTGCAGCCTCAGGTCATCTTGACTCCTCTTCTTTTCTCCGACTTGCTCCAGAATTGGATGCACATAGATTGCTGCTGGTCCTTTCTGTAAATTGTCTCGGATGTCATGTTTCTCTGCAAGAGCAAGAGAATGTTTCTGTGCAGGTGTGAGGTGAAGCATTATGGTGAAGTCCGAGATGCCCGGTAAAGTTTCCAAAATTTGGCCTTTGTGCCATGCCACAAAGGGGGAAATCAGAATTCGCAACTGCTTCAGGGCTGTCAAAATCCCTGCTGGAGTCCCACTCTCAATCCTCTCCACAATCACATCTTTGAATGCCTGCCTTCCCACATTGCCTGACTTCTTGGTTGGTGAAGGAATGCTGCCAGCTGTCACTGTCTCAGACCAGAAGGGTTCAAGTGCATTGGCAACAGGGGACAGAAGTGCACTAGCTCGCTGCATGAAACCAGGTCTAACAAGCTCCAATGTATTATAAAACTCATCAAAATTGTTGTTGAATGGAGTGCCAGAGAGCAGCACCCGTCGCTTGGTGCGCACTTGCATGAGGGATTTCAAGATTTTAGTGTCTTTGGTTCGTGCCAAGTGACCCTCATCAAGAATCAGCAATCCAGGTCCTTCTGTGAGCAGCCTCCCAACTTCACCAGTCATGTTTACAAACTGAGAGTATCCTACCAGCAGGACACTTCTCTCTTGCTGCTGCCACTTGTGAAGCATGCTCAACTGGCTATCCACACAGCTTTGAGCTTCATACAAGTTAAAGGTGGTAATCTCCTGAACTTCCCACTTCTTGAATTCTCTTACCCATGGTAAAAGCATTCCCTTTGGAGCAACAATTAAGGGCTTTGCATCTGGCATCTGGACCAAGAAGCTCTGTATGAAGCTAATGACAAGGAATGACTTCCCAGTGCCAGGTGCAAATGCAAGCATGCAACCACCTCCATCCTCCTCTACTAAATTCCGGGAGAGAAATTTAAATCCCTCTAATTGGTGAGGATGCATACGATCTTCTAAAGAGGGGTGGACTTCTAGTCCGGACATGGTAAGCAGGCTCTCTTGCAACTCCTCACCATCAGGAATACTGCAATAAGGATCCTGCGCTTTCCTTCCTTTGCTTGAAGGATTTCGTAGATACCGCTGATTTCAAACACACACCACAATCATTAGGATAGAAGCAAGTTATGATGGCTCCTCAAACAAACAAAGAATTAAACATTTACATGCCACCCATAATCTAGAGCCATGGTTGAAGGTTTTTGCATAATCTATGATGATTCTGGCATATGTCGTAAGCAGCACATTTGCAGTAGAAGCTTCTGGAATGGACAATATCAAGTAGAATTATGTTCACCTTCCTGGATTATCTGCATCCAATGTTCTCAGACTAGAGGATGACAACCTCCAAAAGAATATCAGGTTCCAGACGGGTTCCTTATATGACACAGGTTCCAAGAGGGCCATCCTTCTTTGATATAACCAAAGAGATAAAGGGGTCTGAAAACCAACTTTGTGCTTTATAAAATATCACAAAGAAGGATGCAGAAAGGAACTTGCAGAAGTAGCTGTGAAAGGGTCACCTACTGGAGCGTGATATATGAACGACATGTGTTCAATACGTTCTGTGACCAATCCACACTGAGTACAAGTCCTGCCCAAATCAGGCATTATGACCAGAGTATGAATGCAATGTCCATTAGGCGTCTCATCTAGTACTGGTTCAGGTTTTTCCTGCATTCACCAAGGATTCAGTCAGTAAATGTCAAACTTTGTCATAGCTCAAGATGGAGCTAGAGCCACTGAGAAGTGCTAAAACTGTGAAGAGAAGTCTATAATTTAGATCATCATAGATTGACCTTAGAGAGAGACAAACCAAACCTTGCATGCCATGATTGCAAATTCCTTCCAGTAATCTGCAAGTGGGTCAACTATCTCATCTGCATCCTCTGAATCACTTGCACTGTTTTCTTCAAGCTCATAATCAGGGCCTTCACTTTCTACTTCCAGATATGCCAGCTTTGGGGCTTTCTTCACTTTGGGAGTATCTTCAACTTCCATGTCTTCACTGTCATCATGTTTCTGCTTCCTGGGTTTCCGGGGAGTAACACTTTTTATGTGTTCAACCCCATCCTTCCCAGGTGACCTGGGCTGCTCAAAAGCAAGAATTTCCATGATGGTGTCACCAGGTGACCTGGGCTGCTCAGGAACAAGAATTTCCATGCTGGTGTCACCAGATGACCTGGGCTGCTCAAGAGCAAGAATTTCCATGATGTCATCACCAGGTGACCTGGGCTGCTCAAGAGCAAGAATTTCCATGATGGACTCAGCAGGTGACATACATGAAACTGCGGGAGCCAAACCCTCTGCTGCATTGAATGCATCACAAATGCTTCCCTTCATCAGTCTTCTTGGAGTACACGAAGGCATGTCTTCACCATCAGATTGAAGATCAAGTGCGGAATCTGCAGTCTCCCCTGGCCTAGATTGCAATGGTTCCACTGTTTGATAAACTCTGTAGTCATCCTCCAAATCCACAGGCACAATTGCAGTGATTTTGGTGCCAATTGGAGAACATTTCCCAAGGGGTGATTTCAGGCCAGTTGATTTTGATCCAAATTCAAGTACTGCCAATGCTCTCTGGCAATCATGTACAGAATTTCTGGCCATATTCATGGCGTCAGCAATTGGGCCATCAACAGAACCATACCGACCTCTGTTGCCTGACGACCTTGGCCGTTTTCCCCGGTCGCCTGGAGAGAAGAAGCACAGACACTTCAGGCAAAAAGCCCTGTTCCAGAATCCTAGAAAGCAGGCAATCTCTGGTGACATTTCAAGTCTTCAAGAAGCAAGGGAACAAAATTTTACAGGAACATCAAATATTTGACATCATGAAGCGTCATTCATCTTCAGAACAAATCTGCTAAACAAAAGCTTGCTAGAAAGAAAGCAATGACATGAGCGATGGTACTATACAGAACAACGTTGGCGAGCTGTAGGCGGCTGGTTACCAGGAGATTTCAAGCATGGATCATTTACATGCCACGCCAAATGTCGTCCACCTTCGACGATGAGGCCTTTCTTCCACTTCATCATTCACCTCTGACCTTCACCAGTACCTCCTCCTGTCAACAAACGCAAGCACGGAACATGAAGCCATGCTTTGTCAAGTTGATAAGCTCGACCGCCACAGCCTAACATTCATGATAGCTGACTAAATCGTGCATTATCGTCTCAGGTTCGCTCTTGTTCTCGATGATCGAATTTTCATCACCAGTATTTCTTCTTTCGACCATGCACGCGTCTTCTCCTTCGACAGTGAAGTAGAATAGATTCAGAGAAACAACAATTCTGACAAGAAAGATCTGGAGTTAGCTGCGGCCGGGAAGACTTCACGAGCTTAGCATTTGTTTAATTCTTGCACAACTCAACGAAATTCTGTTGAAGCAGTGATCGAGTCTCATGTGTTCTAAAGACTCTTGAAAAACAATTGTCGAGACAATGTGTCAAACCTAGGGCAAAAACCGCGTTGGATCGCAATTGCTCAAAGCTTTTTTCCTCAGCTCTTGCAACGTTATCGTTGCAAGCAACAAACCTAACAATGTTCCTAAAGCCATTGTCAGGAACTCCGTACGAATTCCGAATGTTCATGCAAAAGACTGGAAACAAATGTCACCAGCACAAAGATCTTGACCATAATAGATAATAGCCTTGCTGGAATTCGCGCAAACACACTAGGTACATCCCGGGAACACCTCTAGAATACGAAAGAGAAAATATCGCAGCAGAACACGCGCACGGGGAACAACAAATCCACAGAAAACGACTGGAATTCTACAAGAAACGTAACACCCCCGCAGCTAATTCCACGCACCTCAGATCCTCATGCACACAACTCCGTTTTCAAAATTGTAAAAGCAGCAATGCGTGAAATCACGAGACGGGTGATATTTCCTCCTCCTCCAGACGTCGCGAATTGCGAAAGATGAAGCAAATTGGCAGAAACATTCCAGAACCGGAAGCAAAACGACAACCAACGGAGCGAAGGCTTTGACGACGCAGCGGGTCGTGAGGGGCACCCAAACAAAGGGAAGAGGAACCAGCTGCATAATTAAGGTAGCCAGTTAACACCCTAGTTAACTAGCTTACAATATAACTAGGTTAACAAGTCACTAACTGGTGCCGAAATAAACTTACTATTCTTCCTTGAATTGCGAGTTCGTTAGTCACTACTAATGGATCTAAAAGTCTGCGTGAGACGTTTCCTACTTACTCCCTAGTTACTAACTGGTGTAGTGAAGGAGTAACCGTGAACTCAATTAGGTTCTTTTGTTAAGCGCGTGGGAGCAAATTATGTTAGTGAGAAAGTAGTGAGTCACGAAAACCGGACAAGCGTGAGCGCCGTCACTACTTACGCTTTTGAAGAAGGCGAACCTATCAAAAGGTACCTACCTGAAAACCTACACAGCTACCCCCACAAGATGCCCTAAAGGTACCTAGAAACAGCCCAGATTTGTTACGTGGCGAATTTCTATTGGTGAGTAAGAGCAAAATCGTAGCCCTGTTATCGTAGGTACCTACCTCATGTGAGGAAACAGGCCTTTATGGCCGTTGTCAGGTAATTATTTCCTAACGTGGTAGACTCTTAAATTTTTACCCCTCCCATAACATGATGGTAAGCTTTTCAAGTTACTTATACGGGAACAGTGAAAACTTTTCACTAGAAGGGCAATTCGGGGATTCCTTTGTTTTTTGTGTTTCTTTTTTCTTCAGCAATTAAAATTAGGTAGCCTAGTGGCACATATGTGGAAGACTCATTGCTAGTCTCTAGTAAAACAAGGGATGGGTCACACTTTGGCCTTGAGTTTTCATGATTCTTCTTTTGCCTTAAGATACCTTTTAAGCCAACTTGACAATAGCTAGAACATCTTCTTTTGGTCAATTTCGACCTCTATCTTCACAAATGTGTTAGTTTATTTTGGATTGATTTTGTTGGCTTTCATAGGGGAGATTGTTGGAGAAATGTTACATTGATGGCAATTAATATATCTCACTAACTGCTTTCTTTGGTTTCATCCATTTGTGCAGCGATTATTTAATTACTGATTAATAAGTGAGGGCCCTTATCAAATAGGTTGCTTTCTTAGGTCGGCCCATGGCAAACTTATGGATATGGGTTCCCATGTAATAATAATCAATAATCAAATCTGATGGAACGATAGTTATAATAGTTATTTCATTTAAAACCTCAGCATCTTTTCAACCTGAAGATGTACATAGCATGAGTACAACCAGGAATATAAGTTTTGAATTAGTGCAAATTAGGGCTCACTAGACATTAACCAGCCTCATTGCTTCCTAATTGCACACGTAGCAACCAACATAACTAGGCAAGAAACAACAAACCAACCCATGACCCCCAACAAAAATGGATGTAATGTTATTTGGGCTTCCCTTATTAGAAGTGCTACCTCCCTAATGCAAGTGCTACCTATGTTCTTTATAGTGCTACCTATATGCTTTCTATGTTATTTGGGCATACAAGTGCTACCTCCCTAAATGTATTAGCGCTATGTAGGTTTGAGCTGCCTCTAGTTGGCATAAGACACCTCCCCCTTTTAAGGAGGCATTATTAACCTATATAAGGTGCCCTACAAATACACTAGGAAATGTTCCTGAGTATTTTAGATCCATATTTGGTGATGACTTGGCAGAAGGGAATTACACCTTGGGCTCTACCTAATGAGGTGATAGCCAAGTCCCTTTTGGGAATCTCCCCAGGCCTTGGCGTTACCATCATAAAGCATAAGGTGAATGTGGTCATAAGCCTAAACATAAGTAGCAATGGTTGTGATGCCGTAGGACACAAAGGTACCTTACCTTTCTAAGCAAGTTCTAGTCCACTAGCAAATTGTATTTGGTTTTGCTATAAAATACATTACAATGCTCCTCCTTTGCTTGAACTTTTGATTACAGCTGGAATGGTATGATGTATGACTTCCATTTCCACATAAAATGATTGTTCCAAAAGTGCTGATGATAAGACTTCTCTAATCTGGACTAGTGAGCACTTTGTGCCCAATCACGATTGTCTTCAAAACTTGATAAGAGATTTCAAACGTAGACAAAACCTTCACACATTGTATATGTCCTTTTTTAGAAAGAAAGGACCAAAAGGAACAAGAGAGAATGATTCCCTCCATTCCTTTCTTTTTTGAAAAACAGAAGACAATTCATGAAGCGTTTGAAACAAGATAAAAGTTCACATGAGCATTTGAAATTCTTTCTTTCCTTCATTTCATAGTCATTGCCTTGTTGTTTTCAACCATTGTATTGCTCTTGGACATTGCATCATTGTTGTTGGACCCACTTTCTTACATGTGATTCGTTTTTGGGTTCATGTAATTGTAAGGACCTATGGCTTGTAAGCATCATAAAAGAGTGATATTGTGAGAGAAGAATGATATTGTGGGATTTGTGCATGATGATTTTGTTGTGCAATTTTTTTTTGTCAAAGTGCAAAAAATAAAAATGGAGTATTTTGTCATTATATTCTCATTTTTTAGAAAAAAATCAACAAATTTTGATTATATATACATATATACATAGAACATTTCATCACATTTGTATTTTCATTTTAATTTGGTAGCATTTATTAACTATTTTTAAAAATTATTTAGACATGATTCAGAAACTTGTTGCCATTTTTTGCTAAATTCATTTTGGGGTGCTAGCCAATGACACAACATCAAAAAAATTTAAAATATTTTGAAAAGTCTTATGTGATTTGAAAATAATCTAGATAGGGTTTTTGAAACTTTGTCTATTTCATTCATAGTAATGGGCCCCTGTACAATTGCCCAAGTGTGATCACCTCAAGTTTACAACTTTCCAAACAATCTAATTGTGGAAAACATATATTTGTATTTTTTATGAAAAGGCAAATATCATGGCCAATGCAAAATTCTCCATCCATTTCCTCACATGATGTGAAAGGGCAAACCAAAAGATCAATATTACAAATAGCATTGATTGATTAAAATGGTTCTAATTTTATTGGTCCATGTGTGAAGCATGTGAGCATAATTTTTTATTGGATCAAGTGTTATGGCTTGAAGAGACATTGATTGGTTGAAAAAATCAAAATTTTAATCTTTAATCAAATTTCAATGAAAAAATCATTCTAAATTCAATAACTTTTGCTCCATTAATTCAAAAATTACACAATGATTTAAATGCAAGGAAAGGCCTCAAGGTTTGGGAAGGTTAAGGTGTGGTTGCAAACAAAACAAACACAAATATATATATACTAAAACATCAACTTTAAAATATTAACAAAATTTGAACATGGAGTTATAAAAAAAACCGTATTGAGAAAATAGGGATAACAATTAACTAAATTTGATCATCATTGTTTAAGACAAATTTTACAAGAGATCAAAAAAAAAATTTTGTATGAATTTATTTGAGCCAATGAAATGAACCACTACCAAGTCATGTTGGAAATTTAATCAATTTAATTAATTAAGACCATCCTATTTACAATTTTTTTGAAAAATTCAATTATGTAGTTTTGGAAATTTTGGTGCAATGTCTCGGTTTTATTTTTTTTCAATTTTCTGATGTAGCCGAGGTGGCATCCATAAGCTAACTTAGCCAGATTTGTCTATGGAAATATGAAAGGGAAAAAATTAAACAGCCTTATTTATATTTTCTACCTACTTGAACCATGTATAGAAATATGGTGATTTTTTTTAAAATTGTAATTTCTTTGCAAAAAATTATTGGATTTTCAAGATAAATTTTCCAAAATTTGAAAACAATGCAAAATTTTGCACCAAAAACAAAAGGGCTGGCACTAAATTATAGAAAAGTTACAATCGTGAGATGCATAGAAGAGTCTTGCAACCTTTCATCAATGAATGCAATCAAAATTTGATGTTGCTAATTATATTTAAAAGATAATTAACTCTTACCACAATGCAATAGCCATTAGGTTCAGTTCTAATTTATGCCATAATTAATTAGGGTAGTAAAAAGAAAACACAAGTTAACCCCAAACTCATCCCCGCCATGCACATATGAAGGGTTTTGGGTGACATGCTTCCAGCTAGTGAAGCATGTGACCCAAACATCCTTGTTTTTAAGTTGCAAGCTGCATAGCTATGGGAATTTCACACAGTTGCAAATGGGTCTCTAGCTTGTTGCTGATTGTCAATCTCAGTCATCTTGTTAGGCTGAAAGAGCATATTGCACAATATCGGGCACTTTCAATAAGAAACCTTGAATGAGAGTGTTATAAAATTACTGCAACAACCATCACTGGAAGAGCATGCAAGGATTTGGTTCAAGGACAGAAAAAAGGAAAATTCTTGCCCAAAAGAACAAATAGATAGAGAGACTAATGCACAAATCAATGTAGAAGAGAAATAATGAAGCCAAAGCTGAGGCATAACAAAACACCTTATGAAATGGAATTGCCATATCCATTGACTGAAAAATTCTGAGATCTCAGCTCTACTTTCTTGGATCAACATCTAATATCATATCAAGGAGATTACAGAAATAACTCTACATAAACACTTTGAGGCTACTAATTGTTGTTGTAAGTTCCATACAAACCAACACAAACAAGATAAGAAGTTTTTTGAGCGTCTATGTAACCAGTACAAAACTTGTCAAAGTAGCAAACAGAACTCAAAAAATTGATATCTGATCACAACTTTGGTCTCATCATTGTTTGAGGGTAGTAGTAGGCAGTATAGTTCACTATAATCTCACTTGAAAAATCTTTCAAAGAGAAAACCCTAAAACCTCTCAAATAATCCCTTCAATAAATCTCAAGACCTTTTCAATAGAAGTTAGTTTCCACCAAAACCTTAAAACCTTTGAAGTAATAATGCCTTCAATCTGGAGGTCTTTTCATTAGGAGTTTCTATTTGGCAAAAACATATGAGGGCAGTAGGTAGTAATCCTTCACAAAACCTTCTTGAACACGAATCTCTCTTTCAATTTCAAAAAAACCTATAACCTTTGAAAGAATTCCTCATATTTTGCACAACAAACACTTAGTTCAGAAAGCTTACAACTCTCAGATTGCCTTATAGCTGAGTGGTTGTGTCTAGTACAGTCTTGATGTATTATTGATTTTTTCCTCCCTGGATGTCCTTTGCACAAATGTAGTTTTTTTTTGTAGGATTTAAGGTTTTAGGGTTTAGAGTGATACAATTTGATAATGTGGTATTCGGAAGATTGAGAATTTCATGGTTTAGGATTCATGGTTCAGGGGTTTAGGGTCTAGGGTTTAGGCGATCAATTTCAGGGTTTAGGATTCCCGGTTTAGGGGTTAGGGGTCTAGGGTTTAGGGGAGCAAGTTCCGGGTTTAGGATTCCCAGTTTAGGGGTTTAGGATTCACAGTTTAGGGTTTTAGGGTCTAGGGTATAGGGTAACAATTTAAGGGTTTAGGCGAGCAATTTCAGGGTTTAGGGTTTAGGCGAGCAATTCTAGGATTTAGGGTTGAAGACTTTCGAAGATTTCGCACCAGACTTCTGTGAAAACCTCGACGATGAGGGCGTGGTACTCCACTGCGTTGAGCGACAGATAGCACTGCAGCAGCTCCTCCAAGTCGCGTGATTGTTGAATGTCCTTCTCCACGATCATCTCGATCATGGATTCCTTGAAGTCGTTGTAAGGATTGTACGAGCTTTTCACCAGTGCCACACTCTCCTTCACCACCCCGTTCAACTCTTCCGGCATCGTCACCAACTCCTCCTCCTCCTCCTCCTCCTCCTCCTCCTCGCCCTTGCAGCGGCTCTGCAAGTAATTCGACCGCCTGTTGTGCACTAACAGTTGCTGCTCTTGTTGTTGTTTAGGATCTAAGTTGTTTTGTTCTTGAAGAAGCCTCGGTAATGCATTTGATGAGTTAGGGTTTGTAGTTTTAAATTCTGCTGCTGCTGCTGCTGCTGCTGCTGTCGTCTCCAGCTGCTTGTGAGACACCCATGTCTCCGATTTCGACATTGCTTCTGACTTCATTTGTACTGGATCCGCTGCTAAAGAAGCTGTTTTCAAGTAAGAATGATCAGCGGATTGTGATTTGGATCTCGTAAGCTCGCGATGGCAGAGTTTGTTACTCTTCCGTCGGGAAGCCGACTTCTTTCTTCTAGCTGTTTCCAGCTGAGAGTCGATTTCATACAAGCGTTTCGCTCTCGACCTTGCCGGATGCTTCCTTGCAGTGGCAGCCGAACTGGATACAGGAGTCGCCTCGTGATCGGCCGCAGACAAAGCTGCTGCAGAAGAGTTCAGCTGCATAATATGAGAAGTTCCTCTAGTACGAAGGTCGCACGATGACCCGACGCTTTTGCCCTGGCGCTTGTGAACCGGAACAACCCAAGTCTTCTTCGCTAATGCCTCTTGCTTGCAGACTGCAGCTCGCGAGGTCATGTTGAATCTGTTGAAGTCTCGACTAGAGATTGTTGAGCTCTTGAAGCTTCCCGGAGAATCGAATCTCTCGATCCGGTTACCAGGTACTTCTGGACGTTCTGAGTCGCTCAGGCGCTCTTCCGTGACGTCGCTATCCAAGCATGATTCCAGCTGAATTGCCTCAGCTGCCTCTTCGAGGAATCTTGGTGATTTCTCTCTTGAAAGTCTGCAGGATGCCGCTCGGAAAAGCTTTGCTGCTTTCCGATTTTCAAATTTCGAAGCTGCGGAACTCATGTCGTCGGAGCTGAGTGCGTCGCTTGTAGCAGCATTCCAGTGCTCGAGTACTAGATCTTCTTCGAATTCTCCACTCGTCGACGTGATTCCACTGGAGTCCGAGGAGGTAGAACAGAAGCTTTTCTTGGGAAAACTGTTCTTCACGTCTCCGGCTAAGTTGTAAGAGGACGTGAAGATACTCTCGTCGGTTGGCAAAGAGCTGGAGAATGAACCGCAGCAGCTGGCAGCAGCTTCTTCAGCTGCCTGGTGCAGCAGTGCGAAGCTGCTGCTATCATCATCATCATCATCATCATCATCGTTGAACTTGTTCAACAATTTGCGTCTCGTGCATTCAATGGAGTCGTCGGGATCGAAAACTGTTTGTGGGTCGTCGTCGTCGGCATTATCCCAGCCGAGGGTCAGACAACTAGGGAGAGTGAGGAGCTTCGACTGGGTATGAGGAGGCTCCTGCATGACTAATATACCAGCTTGGAGATCATTATCTTCAGAATCCCATGACTGCTGCATCGCGCTAAGAGATCGGAGCTCCAGCTGATTCCAGGACTGTGTATCGTCCAGCTGCAGCTTCAAGGCTGCTCGTTTCTTGAGAAAGAGTTGCTGCTTCACCAATGCGCCTCTACTGAGCTCCTCTGTCCACTCGTCTTGAATCTTCTTTTCTTGCGCCGGGCGCGGCTTCGACTCCTTCCTGTCCCCACGAGACGACGACTTGGCCGCCAGCTTGAGACCAGTAACACCCATGCTATTGAACTCCTTCAAAGCTCGGTCTAGCGCGAACGCCGAGACTTCGAGACTATCCATGTCCATACTGCCGTGGCGAGTTCGACCAACCCGCGGAGCCACAGTGGAAGAATTCCGCTGCACTCTAGACTGCGCTGTTTTCCTGAACGCACCCGTCGACAGTGCAGCAACCTCCCTGGGCGCCGTCGTGAAGTCTAAACCGTCTTCTGAATCTGGACCAGGCGATGATGAGAAGTTAGAGGCAACGGGTGCAGAAGACCTGATCATCAGCGGCGGCTTTGCACTGGACTGCAAACTACTCTCCACTGGTTGAGGATCAGCCTCGCGGCGGCCGAATGCAAGAGGATCCTGATCACGCTTACTGACAGCTTTTAGCAGAGTGGGTGTTTTCACGGAAGAAGCTGCTGTACTTCTTCGTGGGCTAGGAGTTCTCATTAAATTCTTCCCTGGAGAAGCATAGGGATATGGGATATCGAAGACTTTGTGATTCACGGGGCTCTTACAGCGGGGCTCCACGACACCATGCAGATTGTCCGTCGAGCCATGCCATGAGACGGGGCTAGAGAAGACTCGGATTGGCGACTGCTTCGACTGGCGCGAAGTCCTCAATGCAGTGCAAACGAAGCTCATGGGATCACCCCCTGCAAAATGATCTGTGGTAGCCGGGCAGCTCTCGCGCCCAGCTGAGCCTTGTACTTGATCAATTGCCTCTGCAGCTGGAGGTTGCTGCTGCTTCTGACTCTTCCTCCTCATGTCCCGCAGCTTCAAAACCCATGTGTTCGGCAGGACCTGCATAATTTCCTTGAAAAAGCTTGCAGATTTAGACATCGAACACGAAGCACAAACTTTTCCAAGTGCAGCTGCAAGTACTGAATCAAAGATGAATATTGTCCAAAGTCCAAGAGATCAACTTAGAGCTTAAAATTTGAAGAAATCGTGACGGAATACACAGCCAAGAAAGAGGAAGATTTTCAGAGACTGGACTCTTTCACATACCGGCATGTTGTCCAAGACCACAACTACGAAGGAATGATCTCGTGGCCTCGCCGGAAGAAATCTGATCAAGAATCTAGTAGCAGCCTCGGGGGTCTTATACTGCAGTTCCAACAGTGCGAATTTCGTGTTTGTATTTCAACATGACCCCCATTTGAAGCATCTTCCGGCCCCGCGTCGCCATGCGAGGACATGCCACAAAGAAACAGTCGACGTGAGGATGGTCGACAGTAGTAGTAGTAGTATCCTTGTTCCGCGATTTTCCCATCGACATCATCAAATATAAACGCTGTTGATGGATCTCGATCACACCTTCGACCATGACAATAGCGACTATCTTAACTGCATTCCAGAATACACCTTAAAAGGCTTAACTACAGATCATGATCTCAGGCCACAACATCGGTAGTTATAAGTACTGGAAAACAAAAAGAAAACGCGATTCTAAGCAAAGACGTTGGAACTTGGGTTGATGCAACAACAGCATGTATCTTTATGAGCTGGGGAAACAAGAAAAAAGTGAGCTACAACAACAGGCGACAAATTCATGCTCTGCACGATCGATCGATCCATCCATCTGGAGCTTCTCAGCCTGCCATTTCACTTTCCAACAAAACTCTTTCAATTACTGTCCAGCAGCACTTTAACAAATCAATCTACTGTTTGAATCAGAAATAATCTAAGTACTGTGATCGCCCAAGTCACATGAACCTGCCGCAATTCTCAACTGCACAAAACAAACCCATAAGGTACATACATGGGGGTGAAAGGAGTTTTTAAGAGTCCATCATCCTACTCGCGGGAGTCGATCTAAGCGTGAAGAACATTAGTGCGATCATGACTATCATGAGAGATAATCATTGACGACATGATCACAGACTCTAGCGGCACCACTGCGCGCGCGCACACGATCGATCTAGAAACTCTTCAGCTTCAATCTGACACAATTCGCCAAACAAAATTGCAGTGCGAGGTCGAGACGTGCGCAGAGGTAGGACCAACACTGTTGTCCGTCGTGAAGACGAGGTCGTTAGATAGTAATCGTTAGATAGTGAGGAAAGAAAGCAGGCGCCGCATTAAAGAGGAAACGGAAAAGAAATCGAGTTATGAAAAAGAGAAATCCTAGGTTGGGACACAAGTCGGATGGGATGATCTCGGCCGTCGGAGGAGCCGCACTGTAAGTAGGTGCCTAGTTATTTAGTAAGTTACTAATGAGGTTGTCCAGCGCCGAGCAGAAGAGTGGGGCTGGCGTGCGGGCGGCGTTCCCCTGGCGCCACGTTCCCCCGCAAATGACGCCGCTCCGTCGTTGGCTCGGCGCTCTTCGCCTGTTCCCACGCTTATATGATCACTACAGGATCGTGAAGAACAGGGCCAAACGTAACCTAGGTACCTACTAGCTACTTAGTATGCAGCTACCTATTATGCAAAAGAAGTGAGATTTTCTGAAGCCGTCTGCGATTTTATTTTTGGCTGGTACTTTTATTGAAAGAAAAAAGGAGTAATTAGTGTACCGCCAAGGGGCATGACTTTTTTAATTAAAAAATTAGGGGGTTTTTCTTTCAATTTTGTCAGACCAGAAATTTGGAAAAGTTTTTCCAAAAATTATCAAAATTTCTCACATTTACTCTAAAAACAGATTTCCAAAAATTTCCTCCTTTTTCTTTTCGGGTTGAAAAGAAAAAAATTGTTGGGGGAAAAACGTTGTTCACAAATCATTAATGTGAATGCTTTTAGTTTGCGCAAATTTTCCCCATTTTGTGGAACAAAAATTAATAATGTTTTGTCACAAATTCGCTTCTGTTGTCCACAACAGGATATCCACAATAATTTGTGAAATATGTCAATTTATAGGAGGTGGAGTCGGGACCATGCTTAATGATTTTCATTACAATGTAGCAAATAACAATAACCCCTTAGAAATTGTAAAACCTCGTGGTACATAATGACCTTGGTGGCAAATCTACAAATAATAAAAACTCAATTTAGTATTCATTCAGTCATTTAACAAATGTAAAAAAAATGAAAAAATAAAGTTTAAATTTTAGAATTGATCAAATGTTTAATATTTCTTTCTTTTCATACAACTATTTTAGTTTCTTTAAACAAATACCAAAGTCCACACATGCCTTATTTCATTATTGCTTCATTTTACCATTTTTTGAATCAAATAATATATTTTCTACAAATTTGATTTAGCAAATTCTATGAACACATATTTCAAACCTTTATAGACTTTGTTATTTGTTGTGGCATTACTAACAAACTTGGACAAAACAAGTCCCTTGAATTTTTTCCTCCTTGAACCCATTGTTTCATAATTCACAATGGATTTTAGTGCAATAATCATGACATTTAAATTGGAACCTTCAATTTTCAGATATGTAATGATCTTTTGTCTCAAGCTATATTAATCAAGAAAGTTAGTTATATTTTTTGCAAAAACTTGCCAAGTAATTTCAATATCTTCAAAAAGTCCAATAAAAAGATATGTTTTGTTATGACCTTAACTTTGAAGTCACATCCAATGTTAGGGCATGCCATTAAAAGTAGAATTTTTTTCTAAACTAGCTAATCCTATGGGCATCCTAGCAATAGGTAGTTACTAATGATGGACATACTTACTATCTCCAAGTTTATTTAGAAAGTGAAATCATTAGATTGGTTAGCTCATAGGAATGCATATTTGGTATTTGTTTATTAATCAACTAGAAGTATTGGGATATGGACTTACTTTGAAAGGTGAAAAGTGTAGCTTGTGTAGTTTGTGAAAGAAGGGAATTAAAAAAAAGGACACACAAGGCATAATGGAAACAAGCCAATAACCAACTAGGGCAAGAAGTAGGCCTAAAATATTGGGGAAATGAAAGGGAATAACTTTTAGGACTCGCAAGATGAATTCCCATTTTGGAAGTTGGGAATAGTAAAATGTTTTGAATATTTGGGACAAATTAAAATGTAAAGGGGAAAATTTTTTATAATTAAAAAAATTATTTTTATCATTGGAAAGCTTTCAAAATGAAAACATCAAAAGTGGACTCACATTTTCCATTTGGACCTAAAAACTATGAATCATGACCCCCCAAAAAATCAAGAATTGAATTGCCACTTTGACTTTTGACTACTAAAACCTAGGTATCAAAGGCCAAATGAACTCCAATGGAAGTGGACAACATGGCTTTAAATATTGAAGGCCACAAATTTGTAGATGATAGCTTTTCAATTGGAGCTCATGTTAAAAAGTTATGAACTCACAAAGTTGCAAGATTCACAACTTGAGAATATTAAAACTTTGAGTTAGGAATCTCAAAATTTTTTAAATCATTTCAATATAGTCCTGATAACAAGGTCCAATCACAAAGTATATTATAAAAAAAATGGTGGTGACCTTTTTCCAAGTTTGAGTTGTGTGAACGTAAACAAGTTTATGCCCCAAAATTGATTCCATTTCCACTAACTACCTCACTATCTAGGTTGTGTATGTGATTGGTCTACGAGATGCTCATGAACTTGTCACGTTGTATTAACCTTCATAATGAAGTTTTCACATGTCTCTTTCTTTAGTGCATGGAATTAAAGAACATGCCCCAAGTTTTTTTTTTTTTTACTTTTATTTATGTTACCATCTTTTAAAGATTCATCCCCCAAGCTTGGGGAAGAACTTAGAGATGTGTCATTAGCACATTTTTATATGTGGACATATTTCAAACACTATATTAAACTTGAGCTATGTGTTGCTACACACTACCAATGATGTTCACCTTTTTTTTCTTCATGTTCCCACTTGGTTTTCAATATCTCATTATTATGTATATCAATTTTAAATTTTATTTAAATTTTATTAAATGTTATATCCATGGTGGGTAAGGTAAAAGAGGGAGATAGTTATTAATAAAGGAATGAGATAGTTAAGCTTGAAAATAAAATAAGAATTTTTTTTTATATCCATACCGATGGGTAGAGGAAAGGAATAAGGTAATTATTAAAAAAAAGGTAGTTCAGTTAGGAAATCATGAAGTAGTTATGAGGGGTCTTTAGAATTGTCCCTGGAATTGTCCAAGGACAACCAAACGATAGATTCTACGAGCCTATGAAAGATTATGCAAAATTATCTATATACCAACTCCTCAAAATTTTGTCATTGGAAGTATAATTTTTTGTTTACATCCAATTTTAATATTTATTTTTTCTTAATAAACCTAGAATCAAATAAGAAATCAAGATTATTTTTTCAAAGGTGGATCACTTGCATAATGAATTGGGATATGCAAAAATAATTGTTTCAATAATTCATTAAATGCTACATGCAAGGTTAGCAAATTTTGTGACTAGTTCAATTTTCATTACAATCTTAAAATATGAAGATTTGGAATTAAACAATAGCAATTGCCCATTCCACTAATAATTTGAAATATTAATACTAACCAATGCACATTTAATTTTCAACTAGTTTCACATACACAAATGAAACAATATAAACAAAACAAGAAACTTAACTCATCAACAATTCTTATGATGTTGCAATAATGTAGAATGTTTAATATGACCTCACATGATCATAGTAAAGCATAAATTAATTATTTTTAACACATTGTATATGATGAGCCTAGAAGATTTGCTATGGTGCTTGTAATTTTGCACATCATGTTGATATAGTTGATGATTCATTGTGACCCAATAACATTATTTCACAAACCTTGCAAATAGTTCACAAAAATATATGAGCTTGGTAATCTATTATTTAATGAATTAAATAATAAATCATATCTAAGTTATGAATGAAAAATAAAAATGAAAAGGAGGCACATGAATCATTTAGTACAATTATCATCTTAAAACATGGTCAACCAAACTTGTTTCTGAAAAAAAATAATCAATAATTAGGCAAGGCTTCTTGATAATACGTAGAGGATGCACCATTTAACTAGCTAGGAGGCACTCCAATATCAAGTTGTGGTAGAATTTTAAGGGGACTAAGCACATGAAATTATTTTTTAAATAAAGAAAATCTATTGTGATCACACAATTTCAATGAAAAGATGTCTTCATACCAATGCCATTCTAGTATGAAAATTGAAGTAATATCACATACATACACATACATATGTGACTTACACCAATATCAATATCAAGTTTATACCAATGCTAGTCGATTATTTTTTTTTTTAATACTTGTTGGGTAGGTCTTTTCTTTTGAAATTTTTTTTGGGATCATATCATTTATCGATATCCAAAAAAAAAAAAAGAAAAAAAAAAGATGGCAAGTAGATTTTCATAAAATTTGGGTAATAACCATGGATTATGCATAAGGGTAAGTTTTCAAATAACTGATTGATAACCTTCAGTTATACATCAATTACAACATTTTAAATATTTCATTATTATTTTATTTTTAAAATATTGATCACCTATCTGGATGAAAATTGAATCATCCAAGTAGAGTACTAAACCGGATTGACAACCGAGTCAAAACTCAATAACCGGCCAACACTGGTGTATACCTGCTGTAAACCAGGCGAAAATCAGCCTTCGGACCTCATATTGATACCTGCCAGGTATGAAAAAAACGCAGTACCAGGACCAGTATGGTATGCTCAAAAGTCGATACTGTTGCACCACTCATAAATTCCCTGTTTTTAGGAAAATTTAGTAAAATGTTTTTTTGGAAAAAAAAAATTCTTTACATTTAAAAGTATCTTAAGGCAAAAGAAGAATTATGGAAATTCAAATATTTCACCATGCAAAAATATAACCTTCAAAAACATCCTCTAAGAGAAACCAAAATCCTTCAACATATCATAACACTCTATAACTAATCTCAAGTTTCAACACAAGCCAAAATATCATCTTTCAAAAATCCTCATATAAAAATAGACCTATTATTATTATTACCTAGGGGCCAAAATCCCTTAAGATACTATACTCTATAATGAATCTAAACACAATAAATATCCTTGCCTTGGTAGGCCAGGCCAAAAATACTAGTAAACTACATACTCGTAATGGCCATTTCTGTAGTAATAACTGGTATTATTCTACCTTTTTTTTGTAAGTGTTTTCCAAGCTGGAATTGAGGGGTGATTATTGCCTGTTCATTAATTATCTACTTATATAAAATAATTGGTGTCCGCACATGCTTGATTCGATAATTCGTGATTGGCTGGAGCCCTCCCCCCTCCGTGGGCCCTGCATCCTAGTGGTACACATAAAATAACCTTTGGATGATTTCCTCCATCTACAAATAACCTTTGGATGACTTCCTCCATCTACAAATAACCTTTGGATGACTTCCTCCATCTACAAATAACCTTTCCATGCTTTCCTCCATCCAGAAATAACTTTTGGATGACTTCCCGCATCTACAAAGAACCTTTGGATGATTTCTTCCATCGATAAATAGCCTTTGGATGATTTCCTGCATCCAAAGATGCGGATGTGCAGCAGCAAGCGAAACTGCACGAAGTTCTTGTCTTCGTTCTTTCCTCGTGTGTTTCTTCGCCATCGCGATCTCCGCACCGATCTTCAAAGCTCTCCTCCTCCTCCTCCTCCTCCTCCTCTTCTTCATCATCGTCTTCTTCTTCTTCTTGATAACTGCGATTGGAAGCTTTGGTTTCTGAGTCTGTGAAAAAAGCTGCAGATTTGTTTGTTCTCTCTCCGGCTCAAGAGAGGAACGTAGTGGGATTTGTTGGAACAGCAGGACTGCGCACCTCAACGAACGCCGATTTGGATTCAGCTGGCTACGCACCATGGTAAGCTACCGAAAACACGAAAAAAAATCACCTTTCTCTGTCTCTCTCCCTCTCTCTCGCTCTGTCGTGTACTTGAATTCAGGGGATTTGATGCAGTTTGCGTAGTTGAAAGCGGAATTGTAATTAGGGTTATTGAAAACTTGGCACACCAAAAAACATACACACACACAAACTCACTCCCCCACCCCTCTCTCTCTCTCTCTCTCTCTCGTATTTGAATTGAGGGGATTTGATGTTGTTGCGTAGTTGACAGCAGAATTTTAATTAGGGTTAGGGTAATAATATACATGCGTGATGGGAATCAGAGACCATGTGAGAATTTGAGGGGTTTCTTTTTCGGTTTCTGATTCCAAGTTTAGGTCATACGTTTTGGAGATTGGGGTTTCAAATAGGAACTGGAACCCAATCTTATATCTGATGACAGGAACAGCATAAGCCATGTTAGTTGCTGTCAAGGAGTTGATGAGTATTTGGTCTTGTCTTAGGCTAGGTGCTCAGAAACTTTAAGGTTCAATTCAATCAAGATACATGAGCCTGGAATTGTGCAGGGAATGATTTAGGGTTGTTTAATTTCTTACTTCCTTTGTTTGGATCAGTTCACTTTTGTTTTGGCTCTGTAATCAGTAAGCAGTTTGGAAACCCTAGAACTTCCAGTTTGTTGTGTACATGGTAAGTGTACAATGCTTCAAGTCAAATTACCAATACTCCATATTCTGAAGAACCAAAGGGTTTTAAGGAGGTTTACCAGTAGATTCTCTGTGTCTGTAATGTGGCACATAGTTCAAATCTTTCCTTTCGAGTTGAAGGAGTTCCAAGACCTTATTTGAAGTGCAAACGGATCAGTATTGCAGTTGAAGAGGATTTGCTGACCATTGTGAAAGATGAGAACTAAGTGAATTATTGACGACTTGTCCTGACAATTTGGATGTGTATTGCAGTCGACCCTCGCAGCAGCAAGGGCAGACAACTTCTACTACCCACCAGAATGGACTCCAGAGCAGGTATCTAGATCTCTACACACTATTGAAGATGTTGTAGCATAGGGATAAGGCTTTTGGATCACAGGAACCATCATCAGTGGATGAAAGGGTGATGGGATTGATTTGTAATCTTGCTCTGTATGCTTTGAAATTGGGTGGTGATGAAGATCTGCTCTTGTGGTCTCCTCAAGGGTGTAATTGTGCTCTGACATTGGACTTGTTGTGCAAATTATTTAGGGAGGTCTCAACAAGTTTCATGGCCAACATGCTTTGCGGGAGCGAGCCAAGAAGATCGACCAGGGCATCCTGGTTATCCGGTAGCTTTCAAAGACCTTTCATTCCAAATTGCTATGCTACCACAATACACTATATTTGAGCACTTTGCTTTTTGGGTTCAGTAGTTAGTTTTCCTAGCAGGGTGTGTAGTAGGTGTTGTGTGAGACATTTATAGCAAAAGAATGAATCCCAAGGAGTAGGTAAGTTATTTGACTTCAGGATGAGCTAAAGGCTTGTTTTTGCTGGTGCCAGGTTCGAGATGCCATACAATATCTGGTGTGGAGGATGCCAGTCAATGATTGCCAAGGGTGTGCGTTTCAATGCTGAAAAGAAGCAAGTTGGCAACTATTATTCAACCAAGGTGCAAGTTCCTTCTTATGTCTTTCTTTGAGGGGTTGATTGCATGGGAAAAAAGAGTTGATTGTGAGGAGTTGCAGTATTGTACCCACGTGCAGCTTAGTTCAGGTGCAATTTCAAAAGGACAGCATTATCTGGGAGATTTAACACAGAACAGAAGTTGCATTATTGTCTGGGTGCTCATGGATATGCAATTCAGTATCATGTAGGAAAACATCATGTGACTTGAATCCTGACTCTTTTAAATGATCACTAACCAATTGGTACTTGGCAACCTTATCATTGTATGAGACTTGGAGGTTGTGATTGCAGTTACTGTTAGTCATTATTGATGTTTACAAATTTCATGAAGTCAGACATGGTTGTGCAATGTGCATTTTGTTTGTCTGGTAGTGCTTTATAATTTGTGGGGCATTTGATATGGAGCTTCTGGATTCTCTAGGTGTATAGTGTATAGTATATTGACTCTGTATTTGGCTGTTCTCTTTGCATTCAGATATGGAGCTTCAAGATGAAAGCACCCTGTTGCAAGCAGGAGATAGAGATTCAGACAGACCCCAAGAACTGCGAGTATGTTGTAGTGAGTGGAGCTGAGAAAAAGACTGAGGACTATGATGAAGTTGATGCTGAGACAGTCCTGTTGCCTGCTGTTGAAGGTGTGTCCTCTGTCTAATGTTTCTGCCACCAATGATTTGGAATCTCTGGTCTTCTTAACCATTAAGCACAACACAGACAATGTTTTGGTTCATCCTTTTCTTGCATGGCCCTACCACCTAGGACTAGCTTGCATGGTCTTGATGTCTAAGGGAAAAAACAGTATGCTATTGTTGGCTTTTGATACTACTATCCAACCAAAGATCAGATGGTCAATGCACAAACTGGGGCTAGAAGTCATTGGTGGTCTAGTTGCTTTTAGGTCACCTGGAAGTTGTCCCAACCTCCTGTTTGTGGGGAGAATGTCATATTCCTTTATTTTTATGACAGACAGATTGGCACTTTACCCAAGGAGGCAGAAGATCAAGGTCACATATGCAACTTTGATTGGGCCGATTTGGGCCTTTTACCTAGCCACTTAAGTGGTCTGATGTAATGTGTTGACAGTGGCAAAGTGTTCTTCCAGGATAGATGTTATGCACACTAGAAGTGTGAATTAATGTTTCTGCTCAAATGCAGTTTTCACAAATGAGCGGAAGTTACTGAAATGGTTTGTGTTCTCTGGACTGTGTAGACAGAGGGAAACTGGTTGATCCCTTTTACCAGTTGGAGCACATGGGTGAGGATGTAGCAAAGGCTAAAAAGGAAGCACCTCTGCTTGTCAGACTGCAGCAATCATCAGATTTAAAACACAGTGACAACTATGCACGCAATAAAGCTCTTCGCGCAGACCTACGGGTATGCTTATATTGTTATCCATCTCAGTTGCTGTGTTGAAGCTCTTTAGAATCTGAGTGTGGTGTTGAATACTTCTCATATCATTTGTGGGAGAGAGAGGGGTTCAATACTCAAATGGGACTCATCAGTATATCAATTTGTATTCCATGTAACAGGCTCAAAAAAAACGAGTGGCTAAGGAGGAAACAGAGGCAAGGAAGAAGGGTTTGGGAATCCGGTTGCTTCCACTTACCCAAGATGATATCACTCAAGCTGCAAATGTCACATTTGCCCACAAGTTTGATATAAATCGACGGAACAAGCGTGCAGCCATCCATGCAGCCTCCATCTTCTCCAACAATCTCACAGAGCAGTCTCCTCAGGGTGTGGCTCCAAAGTCAAATCATGCTGAAAAATTGGACCTTCTTGCCAAGCGGCGCAAAGTGGATGCTGCTGGCATAAGAGACTTGGTGTGTGGTAAATTCAAACCTTCATCCAGGAGTAAGGGAGAAAGGGACATGCGATTCTCTCTGTTGAAACCATCAGTAAAGATCAAGCTTGCTTGATTCCTATTGTCTTTCAATACAATACTCAATATGAAAAAACATTCTTCGGCTTAAAAGGAATGAGTGTATAATACAAATGTAGATAGTACAGGAAAGGCAGAACCCTTAGTTAGTGCAAAATATCACTCCATTTTTGTTTGAATCTGTAAGCAACAGGAAACTTGAAAGTGCCCATCATTGTCTATTTCTTCCTTCATGGATGAAATCACTTCAGATCCTGATATTGATTGAATTTTACTCTTTCATCCAAGGCTTCCCTAACTGCTCTAGTATTACAGTTGTGCAGGATTAAAGTTTAGGGTCTAGGCTTTAGGGTGAGAAGTTGGCCTTTTCGATGTTTTTATGATCCAGTAAATGAGCTACAATTTGTGCAACTTTATATTGCACAAATGTCTTTGAATTTTACATTCCAATACTGTCTTTGGATATCATGAGATTGCACAAATCCTGGGAGTTTCTGTTGTGTTTTTTGTAGTTGGCTGTAGGAAAAATTGTGGGCTGTTCAATACCCATGTTGCAGGTGCAAAGGCTGCAACCACAAATATCTATGTATGCCTTTTCACTCCTTCAGCTGAATACTTTGCTTGTACAGGCAAGCTCAAATAAATGAAGCTTTACTCTCAGAATCTGACTTGAAGAAGGATATTATGACTTGTTTTACTAGCTATACATCTCAATTGCTAGCAGATATCCTGATCTACTGCTTGTACCTAATGCTTCTAGAAGAAACTTAGGATGCAATTTTCTGTATAATGATCTACAAACCAAATGTGTCCAATGCTTCTTACTTTGAATGCAGATTTTTATGTAATGATTTGCCCCTATGGTTGAGTAGAGTAGATTGGCATATACTTATGTACAGCCACTGTCAGGAGCTGAGGAAGACAGTTGTGGAGTAATGACCTCCAGTGATGGTTTTCCATGTTCATGATTAAGTCGGTGGTATGATGCTTTGTTGTGGGTGTGACACGATGTCCACAACAACATTCATTTCTTGTCACACTTGCTGTGGGTTTGATTGGAACTGACACAACATATGGTATGCACCACTGTTGGTGGTCTGGAAATAGACCTGTGCCTGGTACGAACACTGGTATTGGTACTGGTAGCAAGCACTGTACCAGCCTGGTATGAACACTGGTATTGGTACTGGTAGCAAGCACTGTACCAGCCTGGTATGATCTGGGCCGATACCAGCCTGATACAGACCTGAGGTCATACCAGGCTTGTACCAGTTGTAATACCAGGCTTGGTATGGAAGTTTTTTAAAATATCCAATACCAGAACCACTCTGGTATGAATTCTTTGTACTCAATACCAGGACCAGTTGGTTAGTTCAAGCGTTTAAACCAGATCAACATTTGTATGCACCTACCGTAGCCTAGGGTCAGCTTCCACATTGACAAGATGAATAATTCTTGTTTTTGAACATCAAAAGACCAATAGTTTGGAGTATTGGACTATCGAAAGTTTGAAAAAATTTCACCTTTCTTTTTTTAATATGATTTTCAAAATTATAGTTTGAAAACATAAAAGGTATTTTTTTCATAGAATCATTTCACATTTTAAATATTCATTATACATTTTTCTTGTATATATTTTTGAGAAACATTGAATGTATTTGTATTAGAAAGAAAATGTTCAGCCAACATTCTACTATTACATTACTTAGGAACTAGGAATGGAATGATGATTCTAATCATTGATGAAGGAATGCATACAAAACCTACAAAGTTACACACAAAAAACAAAGTACAAGCAAGAACATATGAATACAAAGTAAACTTGATCTATAATTTTGATGAACGTACCGCAAGATAAATGAAAGGAAAAAATTAAGGATGCAATCTTACCATTGCAATTGGTGTTGCCATTGGATGTTTTCAAATTCATCAATCATAATAGAACATGAAGCATAATCTCCCCATCACTATACATTGTACTTCTCTCAAAAGTCCAACCTGTGGGATATCTTGGGCTGGTGTTGTTGCTCAAGCATTCCCAACCCCATCAGCCAATTCACTATGATTGTGGGCAGGGCTTCTTTTTCTTTTTCTTTTTCTTTTTCCAATTTTGTGTTGTAGCCACACTGGGGATCATCCAGAAGAGGAATTAGCCAAATTTGACTACATGTCAGAGAGGAAAGTAGAAAATTTTAAGAATTTTCTGCTATATTTTTGCTACTTGCTGGAAACTATTTTCTACTTGTGGCATTTTTGACCCAAAAAAAAAAATTCACAAAAATCCCTTGCTGAAATTTTTTTGGTCGCTTAGTGATGAAAATATGCCCCCAAAAAAACTGCTGATTGTGGGCTTTGAGACACTCAAGACAACATTTACCTATATATCAAGGCACTTATCATCGATGGTTGGCATTTATGTTTTTTATGTTTTAAACCTCTTCGATAAGTGTTTTACTCATGATCAGTTTTTTGAATGCACTGTTTTTTTTCCTGACCAATCTTTTGATTTGTGAATGGTTTAGGAAGCATGTGTGTTGCTTGATGGGTTAAAACAATTTGTGGGGTGAACTCCATGTGTGCCCAGGCAATGGTATTATGGCAATAATGAACCCAAATTGCATAATGCAGATCTTCGCCAGAGTGAACCAGCACCAGTAGCACATTCCGCAGGATGGATGGTTTGTCAACAGGAAACACTGTATTTTCATTGTATTCCTGTCCAATGGTTAACCATGAGCTATGCACTAAGCATCAAAATGCATCTACCTATCCAGCAAGTGCCAAATTAATAATTTTTTAAGCCTTGGGTACCTTTGGCACTGTGAATAATTATTTTGAGATTTCGACACTCAGAGGTCGCAACTTTTTTAGGATTTTAATGTTTCGAAGGTCAAACTCAGTTTACATATATAGGTAAACACAATTATGAACCATTGGTCAAATCCCCCTTCCTTTTAGTATATCCTCTGGGCGGTTTGTAAAAAGTTAGTAAAATATTATGAAACTTATGTATGACTTACTATACATATGTTGAATAGGTACAAAATAATAACATATCACATGATTGCAATGTCTATTCATTAACAAGTTTATTTCAATACCTACCAAATATTTTTAATACATATCTATAATTTTTTATTGTTCAAATAACCTTTAGAATGGTCATATTATATTCACAGATTAGTAGATTTTTTTTATTGAAAAATAATTATTAGGGGAAATGATCGGTTTTTTTTGGAACTTTTGGACATATCAAAAGAATTTTCTCAAATTTTTCAACATTGCAAATTTCATTTAATTTGTGTCAAATCTGACATCAACCTAAGGGTACCTATACAAAAACCACCGGCATGAGCCTGAGAGGTCATCGAAAATCAATTTGTCAATACAGACGTTTGTGGCCTCCCCCTCTATGTTGGCTAGTATTAACCCCTCTATTATCACAACCTTTCTTGACCACAAACTTCCATGAGAAAGTTGCTGACATGAACAGCCAATTTTCAGCTTGTCAGAGTGATATCAGAAAAATATTGTAGTTGGTTACAGCTCTCTCTCTCTCTCTCTCTCTCTCTCTATTTCCACTGAGAGATTGGAACAGGTGTCAAGCATTTAAGTCACATATTCCTCCTGGAATGGAGAAAAATGTAAAGCTTCGACTTCAAAAGTGGATAGAATTCAACCATGTTCAACAAATTATTCACCTTGTTTTTGACGTTGGAAGGACCATCATAGGATAAAGGGGAAAAAAAAGTGATGAAACCTTAGCAAATTTCAATTAAACGAAACACCTAACAAGGAGGGAAAAGAAGGAAGAAAGAGAGAGGACCCAAATCCAAGCCTAACCCAAAGTGGGTCACTAAGGTCATTGGAACAAATCATCTTCCAAAGCTCTCACTAATGATTGCAGGAAGAATATTAGAAAGAGAAATGAATGGGAAACTTGAAAAAGTGGTAGTAAGTCTAGAAGAACCCTCACTTGCAATGACAAAGTGTTTCAAAATAGAGGCAACCTGAGCTCTTGACAAAGCTATTGACATCCTTCATCAGTAGAAAGGAAGCAAAACAGTCATAGGAAGGCCACTAGAGCCTTTTGCTAACCACACCATGTTAACACATCAATGAAAAAAATAGTTCACAATCGGTGCAACCCCTAAGGCAAGGATGATAAATGCATCGATCGAATTTCAATCATGATAAAGTTCTTCCTTTGCTTGAATTGACATTATCATGATCGCCCCGTTAAATAAAGCTTGCAAAAACAAATCTACTTGAGTGAAATTGATAATGATAACATTGACCAAGGTGCAAATGCTATCAATCAATAACATGATGTCAATCCTCAATGAAAAAATTACATGAAAAATGGTGAAAAGACATAAGTTTGCTCACATGAAATATGAAACCCCACATTTCTTGCAATGGATTAGAACTAAAAAAAATCTTCTATCATAAATGCTTGTTTTAAAATATTTTTTTCTTAAATAAAGAGGGAAATTTTGATTTTTGAAAACATGTCATGACTTTTTTAATTGCCTCCAAAGTTTGTTGTCACTTTGTTCTGTTTGGAAAAAAGTTCAGACATTTTTAAGAGATTATCATTAATAAATGCTAAATCTACCTTCAGATGGTTGTCATCTACTCAGACTTCAAAATATTGACCAAAAAGCACTATCGTGTCATGGACTATATCGCAATCCATTAAAGAATCATCAAAAATTGACCCAAAAAAAATACTCTCTGCAATCTAAAAACTTATTTGAAGTGTGCGAAATTGTCCCCACAACATTCTTTTGGGTAAAAATTGATGAATGTTTTCTTTAAAACAAGGAATTTGCATCAGAAAATTTTGGTTACCTTTTGAGGTCACGAGGATGCAAAACTTTGCCACCAAAATAAAACATTGAATCCCAATAGACATGTTTTTTAAAAACAAGGTGCCCACACAAGGGCCGAACACATTAAGAAGAGCTTTAGTTTAGTTACACCCCTAGGTCAGAAGAAAGCCCAATATCTTACCTGTCACTTAGGAATGCATGGGAAAGTTGTAAAATGCACAGAATCACATCCTTTTTTTTTGTCAAAATATTCAGTTATTTCAAAAAACGAATTTGATAGTCCCAATTTGAGTATTTCAGATTTTGACACTTAAGAGCATCTCCAGCAGTGCTTAGTATGTGACCCTACACAAATATTTTTCACATCCAAGTTCAGTTACTTACTGGCCAGAGTGAATTAACAGCCACCAATGCACCAGTTGGCCGTTCTGTCCACTGGATGGGTTGCGTTTTTTCATTTGGCGCCGGATGGGGTTCATGACAGTCCATTTCTTTTTGCTGCTGACCATT